>MKWU01001087.1_pt1 | contig 49169 bp, 49 predicted proteins | sample 809101 | NCBI WGS metagenome assembly MKWU01 (sample SAMN05860141, study PRJNA318959) | sponge metagenome | host: Aplysina aerophoba | place: Slovenia: Piran, Adriatic Sea, Gulf of Piran | collected 2013-05-07 | reverse complement strand
CACGGTCCGGTCGGTACCGAAAGCGGACCGTTGGCGCTTTGCGGTTACCTACAAGCATGCAACAGGCCTGTGACACAACCAACCCGTCGCATGACTGCACGTCTTCCACACACAACCGAACTCAAGACCCGGGACACCTGGCCATTTCCACTCCGGGTTTCCGGCCGGATGCCGGCTACCGGAGGTGGCAGCCGGGTCCCGTCAGCCGAGAGACTGCCGGGGCGCGGGACCGACGAACCGGGCTGTCCGGCCGGTGCTCAAAGGCGTCCGGCGCCGTGCTCGGGGTACACCTCTTGGTAGAGCTTCCCCCGTTGGTACGGGTAGGCGTCCAGGACGGTCTCGTCGATCTCGATCCCCAGCCCGGGCCCCGTCGGGACCGCCATGCGGCCGTCGTCGACGCGATCCATGTCGAATATGGGGTCGGCAAGCAACTCGTCGCGTAGCGGTTGGTACGGATCGGGGTCGTACTCGAGCAACTCCGGCTCGATAGCAGCGGCTACATGAAGACCTGCGGCCACTCCTACGGCGGTCAGGCCTCCGATGTGTGGCACCACGGCGAGATCGTGTGCCTTCGCCAGGGCCGCAACCTCCATGCAGGCGAGTATGCCTCCGCAAACGGTGGGGTCCGGCTGGAGAACGTCCGCAGCGCGATGATGCACCACATTCGTGAACCCGGCCAGGGAGAAGACGCGCTCGCCGACCGCTATACGCACCGGCGACTCAGCCCGGAGTTCGGCGAGCGCTCCGATCATGTACTGGGGCAGGGGTTCCTCGTAGAAGCTCACGTTGTACGGTTCCATCCTCCGGGCGAGGCGGGTCGCTTCGCGGAGCGTGTACGTCCAGTAGCCGTCAGCCATCAGATGGCAATCATCGCCGATGACACGCCTGGTACGGGCGATCAACTCAAGATCCCGATCCGGGTCGTTTCCCAGCCTCACCTTGATACCCTTGATCCCGGCTTCGAGGACATCATCGAAATACGTCTCGTGCCAGCCGAGGTCCACCTCGAACGAAGTCGTGCCCGTCGCGTACAGAGGCAGACTGTCGACACCGGCGCCGAGCACCGCCGCAATCGACACACCGTGCTCCTTACCGAAGACGTCCCACAGGGCGATCTCGACGGCGCCTATGACCTGCCCCGAGATACCGTCCCATCCCAGGTAGCCGTCCAGCCACAGGTGCATCTCGGCGAGGCGGGCCCGGATCGCCAGCGGGTTCCTGCCCACCAACACATCGGCGAGCACGTCATCGACGATCGTCTCAACAACCGTGGGATACGAATGACCGTAAGACGAACTTGCTTCACCCCAGCCGACGTGCCCGGCGTCCGTGTCGATCCTCACGAGCGAGAAACTGCGATGCATCTCCGGGTTGATCTTCATGTAGCCAACAGAAATGGCCTTGACCCGGGTTATCTTCATAGAATCGCCGACGATAGACCCGGCCGGAGTGTCATCGCTGCGTCCCGGCTTCGAACTTGCCCACAAGGGTGGGAGCCGGGATCTCTTCCGGCGCGTTCTCCAAATACCCGGTGACGCTGATGATCGTATCCCTGAACCAGACATCGAAAGGTTTGTCGGACACCGTCATCTTGCCGAGAATATCCTGGGGATCGTCCCCATCGATAGCGACCACCGCAAGATCCAGCACGGGAAGACGCTGCTCCCACACAACCTCACGCGAGACACCCATCCGCATGTGATGATCAGCCCACTCCTCATACCTGGGCCCCGTAACCTCACGCATCATCCGGCGCCACTCCTCCCGCTTCCCCGGAAGGATCGGCGCCACGATCAAGAACTCGGTCATGCCTGCCAACAGGGTCCTCCCATCCCTCGGCAGGTCCAGAGTGTATCAATCCGACCCGTCACCCAACCACGCCCACCGCAAGCGCTGAACCCGGTCGTCCAGGAGGGTGCCGAAAGCGCCCGTGCAAAGGGGTTCGCGGGCAGCTCACAACTCTGAAACCAGGTGGTTTACCAAGCAGCGAACCCGTTAGTTAGTCTCTTGGCACCCTCCTAGACTCGGTTGGTGCGATCGCCACGAACGTGCCCAAGGAACCGAAGAACACCGGCGTGAAGGTATTCAGCTTCGATCCGGGCAGGATCCACCTGTTGAGCTTCAGCCAGGGCGACGACCTGCTGGACTCATTGACGGCATTCGCCCGCTCCAACGGGGTCCTAGCCGCAACCATCACCTTTCTCGGCTCGGTCAGCCGCGCCGACCTGTCCTGGTACGACCCGGACGCCGGCGACTACCGCACCCTGGTTCGGGAAGAGCAGTTGGAAGTAGCTGGTGGAACCGGCAATATCTCCCTGTACGAGGGGCAACCGCTCGTACATATACACGCCGTGTTCGCCGATTCGACCGGCAAGACCATCGGCGGCCACATCAACCAGGGAACCACGGTGTTCGCGATGGAAGCCACAGTCCAGCAACTGACGGGCGAACCGCCGGAGTTCTGGGGAACGTTATGAGCCGATCCTGACCACCAAGCCCGATCCGGTATCCGGGGGCGGGAGAGGTATCACCCCAACCGATCCGGGACGGTTCCTGGGAACCCCGCCGAGGAGGAGCCATTGACTGACCGTATCTTCGACGGCGGGTGATGCGGGCAGAGAGATCGCGGGGGCGTCCCCGGCCATCTCGCTGCGAGATGTGAGCAAGGAGTTCAAGCTGCGGAGGGGCGAGTCGCTGCTCGCCGTCTCCGGCGTCAGCTTCGATGTGGCGGCCTTCTCGACGAGCCATTCGGGGCTCTCGACGCGGTGCCGCGCCGGCAGATGAACCTGGAACTGCAGAGGATCTGGTCCGCGCAGCAGCACACCACGATTCTCGTGACCCACGCGGTGGACGAGGCGCTGTTCCTCGCTGACCGTGTCATCGTCCTCACCGAGCGTCCCGGACGGGTCAAGATCGTGAAGGAAGTGCACTTCGAGCGTCCTCGAACTCGGGAACTCGCAACCACAGCGGAGTTCCACGCGATAGCCGACGAACTCACCCTGGCCTTGGACTCGGCCGGATCCTGAGCCCTTCCTTGCCCGCAAGGGTTGGGGACACGACGGATCAGATCAGGGAGATCCTCCGGGTCGGCGGTCTGTCGCTCAACTACTCCCCTCCCAAACGGAGCTAGCAGAGGGTTGCTGCCCGCCAGCGGGGCGAGATCCGACCGGGAGGATGGTGCCGCGGCGATCTCGGGCGCCTCCCTCCCTCGAGAGCCGGCCTATCCGGTCAGGTCAGCACTCCAGGAGCGATGCTCCGCAGCCCGCGAACGCATCGTCGAGCAGGCTGGTGTCGATCATCGCTTCGGGATCGGGAAGGTTCTCGATGCCGGTCAGGCCCAGGATGTCCCACATGGTGGTCGCCATAAGGTCGAAGTCCATCTGGAAGAGGCCCTTCTCGTCGGTAAGGCTGCTCGTCATCAGAGGTACCTGAGCATCGTGAACCGGCCGCTGGAACGATATGTCCATGCCGAGTTCAGCCCCGCCCCACTTGTTCATCATCAAGTCGATGGCGGTATCAGGATCGGCGAAGGCCGCTTCCCAGCCCTTGATCATCGCCCGCAGGAACCCCACCATGGCATCCCGGTTGGCGTCCAGGAAGCTGCCATTGACGAATGCCAGGTCGTGGTACATCTGCATACCCAGATCGGCATAGGACACGGCGACGTTGTCGACCCCCATGAAGTCGAGGATGACGGGGTGGCTGTTCATGTAGTTGATCTGCCCCCTAACCAGGCCTTCAGCCACCGGTGACGGGTCGAACCCGACCGGGACCATGTCGTAGCAGCCGGGTTCCAGCCCGTTGAGGACCAGCAGGGCGTCGAGTTGCACGATGTCGCCTGGGGTGGCTCCGATCTTGCTACCGCATATGTCGCTCGCGGCGAGTATCGGGTCCGAAGCCAGGGAACTGATTCCCAGGATGCCCTCTTGGAGTCTCGTACCGAAGATCACGAAGTCATCGCCCTGCGAAACCGCATCGGCGATGATCGCCAGCCCGCCGAAGCCGATGTCTGCTGCTCCCCCGGCAAGGATCTGGACGGGATGCGGCACGTTCGGACCGCCGTACTCGAACTCCGGCGCCACGTTCTCCTCGGCGAAGAATCCCATCTCGTCCGCCATGTACAGGCCCAGGAATCCGGGATCTGCTGTCCAGTTGAGCCGGACCCGGATGACTGTCGGCTCCATCGCAGCTTCGGTGGTCGGAGCCGCGGTCGTCTCCGGCGCCGCGGTTGTGTCCGGCGCCGCTGTTGTCGCGGGTGCTGAGGTCGTCGCGGGCGCCGCTGTTGTCGCGGGCGCCGCCGTCGTGGCAGCGGGCTCGTCGTCACCACATGCGGCGGCCAGCAAAGCCACCACGAGGATCAACCAGCCCAATCGCGATCTAGATGAGTAATGCAATGAGTGCCTCCTATAGCGCCTTTGCCACAAGTCTGGCAGCCTGTCTCCCCGAATGGGATGTGACCCGGCGTGATTCCGGCAGGTAACCGGAACCGGAATTGGCCTCACAGCATCCGCTGCTGGCCTCGTTCCTCGAGCCGGCTCGCCCCCACGTACACGACAACCGACAGGACAACTATCACCACCGCAGAAGCCCAGGCCCGAGGCATCTCGAGACCGGCATACGAGATAGCGAACAGCCATCCGAGGCCGTCGCGACCGGTGAGGAACTCTCCCAGAATCGCGGCGACGATCGCCAGGGCTCCGTTCAACCGAAGAGCGGTGAGCAGGTCGGGCACCGCAGACGGCAACGCCAGATGGCGCAACCTGGCCGGCCGTCGCGCACCCATGACCGAGAAGACATCGTCGGCACCCGGAGGGGTGGAACGGAAACCGGAGGTGACCAGAACGAATGTCGGGAACATCGACACCAGGGCCGCAACCGCCACAACAGTCGTCCGGGTGTAGCCGATCACCCTGGCCATGATCGGCACGGTCGCCACCAGCGGCACCGAATACATGATGATCATGGGAGTGGTCAGCATGCCCTTCAGCACCGGAGACAGCCAACTAGCCAGTGCCGCTACGAGCCCGATCAGACTGCCGATCAGCAAGCCCACCGCAGCCATCTGCAATGTGTTGAACGTGTAGTCGAGGTAGGTCGCCGGGTTGGCGGCGATATCGGTCACGACCGACCAAGGGGTAGGAGCCACTATAGGACTCACCTCCCAAACCGTGACTGCAAACTGCCAGAACGCGATAACGAATACGAACGGCCATACCGTGAGAGCAATGTCCACCAGTCTCTGGCGCCATGACGTGGACTCCCTATCCCCCTCCTTCGATGCGCCGGAGCCTGCGAGGTCTCGCACATCTTGGCGCACGGAGAAGTCACGACGCCGGACTAGCTCCTCTATCAAGGCAAAGAACGCGAAAGCCACGATCGCTATGAACGCGGTGAGCCCGGCCGCGGCCCACAGCCTGGCCGTGAAGAACTGCTGGAGCGCGACGACCATCACCAGGCCCAGTCCCGGCTCGGTCGTGCCGAACCACTCACCGAATACGACACCGAACATGGCGGCAGGAGCACCGAGTTTGGCTGCATAGACGATCGAAGGCAATACCGCCGGTATCTCGAGCCTCGAGAAGCGGCTGATCCTGGAAGCGCCTAGAACGGTGAACACATCCTGATGGGATCGGCTCACGAGGTTGAATCCGGAACTCACAGCAATGAAGCTCGAGAAGAACACCGCCAGGCTCGCAAAGACCAGGGGAGTTGCCGACGACGAGACCACCATGACGATAAGTGGACCGAGAGCGATCCAGGGGATGGAGTTGACAACGGTGGCAAGGCGACCGATTCCCCGCCGGAGTGGTGTGATGAGCAACCCGACGACAGCCAGAGAGACTCCCAGTGCCAATCCCGCGGCGAAACCTCTCACTGCGTCCCAGATGGTGCCGAGACCGGCGCGAAGGAGGATTTCCCTGTCTTCGGAAAGGGACTTGAGAACGTCTGTGAAAGGCGGCCAACCCCGCCCGAAGGCCTCGGTTTGCCCGACCACCTCCCAGCCCATGAGGAGGATTCCCACACCGGCAACTCCTAGGACGGCTGATCGCCAACCGGATAGGACCCTTGCGGAGATTGCTAAGCCCCCTTCGCCTTACAGGAACCGGGGCCGCCTTCGCATCCCGCACCCAGCCACCATCGAGGTCGCAGCGACCGTGAGACGGCTACCGACAACAAGCTGTGCCAGGCGAGACCAATCCCCTCGGCCGCCATAGTTCACGTCCCTTCGGGAGCTACGCCAGATTCGGGCATCTTACCTGCCGGTCCAGTCCGGCGAACACGACGGAGTCTACGATGGGGAGGCTTCTACGACCGGCGTCGCGACGGCCCAAGGAGGGACGACATGAGGACTATCACCGTTCAGGCCACCCTGCAACCGGATCACCTGGAGAGCTTCGTGGCAGCTTCGGTCGCCAACGCGCGTGCTTCTGTCGCTACCGAACCGGGATGCCGCCGTTTCGATGTCTTCCACGACGAAGCAGACCCGCACCGAGTCGGATTCAACGAGATTTACGATGACGACGATGCCGTCGCCGCCCATGGCGACTCGGCGCACTTCGCCACCTGGTTGTCGGCCACCGATGGGATGCTGGATCAACTGGTATGGGCCACGTGCCGCAACCGCCACAGCACCGGCTCGGCACCCCGGGACATAGCCGGGGACGGTCCCACCGGGGGGATCAGCCTCTACCAGGCACGCATCTCCCTGCCACCCGATGAAGTGGACAGCTTCGTCGCGTCGGTGACGAAACAGGCCCGCGCCGCAGCCGCACACGAGAAAGGCCTGCTCCGATTCGACATCAACCAGAACGTCGAAGTCCCCACCGAGTTCTGGCTCTACAAGGTCCACTCCGATCAAGCCGCGGCGGCCGCTCACGCTAAAGCGCCGTATACGATCGCCCATCTCGACCAATTCAACAACGTGTACTCGGCGGGATCGCCGAGTCCCATCCACGGACCGAACATCTGGCCACCCAACCCTGGATGGTGATTCTTCCAAGCCTGTTTACGGCTCGTAACAGTGATACAGGATGGATGCCCTCGACACTTGGAGCGGTCGTAGCGCACACCTTTGCAAACCGGCGGTTTCCCTCCCCGGCAGTGGAACTCGCGTGACCCGGGCGGTGACCTTCGAATCCCACGGAATCCCGCAGCCTGGAACGACTCACTTGGAGGTGAACTCGAACAGCGGCCCGAGTGGCTTGGGCCTTGGTCCCCCTCGTTTCTTAGCTGCTATCCGCTTCATACGCTGTTGCACAAGGTGGATGGCGCGCTCGACCGACAAGCTCTCGTTCTTGGTTCGTAGGGCACGGATGCATACCGGTCCGGTAGCACTCTGCAACATAAGTTCCCACTCGAGCGCCGCTCTAAACACGAGGACGACCAACTCATCCCGAGTGATCTGGCGGCCGTGGGGATCCAACCAGATCACCGGCTGTGGTTGTTCGAGGCAGAGCAGGATCATATCGTGATTCGAAGTAACAACCACCTGGTTGGTGGTTCGGGCATAATCGATGATCGTCCGGTCGGAGGAGCCCCGTGAAGGAGCGCCGTCGCCTTCATGCCCCACATAACTGACGTTGTATCCGAGTTCCCGCAGCGCGCCGGCCACTCTCCACGGAAGGTTCTCATCGAATAGGAGACGAGATCGGGGAGGCCTACGCCGCCGGCTTCGGCGCTCAGGCGGCGAGCTCATACTGGAGGGCAGCGCGTACCTGGGTAACGTTCAGGCTCAGGTCGTCCGCGATGTCCTCGATGTGGTCTCCCATGGCTTCGAGGTCAGCTATCACTTTGGTGGGAACACGGGTTCCATCGATGCACGGCGCGCCAGCCTGGACTTCAGGGTTGAGCCACACCCCCTCCGCCGGCCGCCAGATGGATGCGTGGAGGTCGGAGCCGAACTCGATAGGACTCAGCAACTCTTCGATCACTACCGGGAAGGATCCCTGACCGCCCTTGCCCACGTCGACCCATTGCTTGAACTTGCCGAAGAAGGCGGCGCCTACAGTGGCCAGATCCTGGTGGGCGTAGGGGTAGTTCGTGCCGACGTTCCTGGCCACATACTCTCCTCCTGCCCTGATCTCCCGTCTCGGAACGCCACGCCTGATCAACTCGGATATCACCCAAAGGCTGATCAGGTCAAGGAAGGAGATGATCCAGTCACTCTCCACATGGTGCAGGTGATCGGTGCCCCGGGTCCAGCGCGCAACCGTGTCAGGGTGTCTCCGGACAATCCGGGCCGCCTCGGCAATATCGTAGATGCCCCGCCCCAGCAGCGACTCAGTCTTTTGAGCTTCAGCATGTACAGCCATTGAGATCTCCGGTATACGCGGCCACGTGAACAGAAACTACACGCCACCGACGACGAAATTCCACTGTGACGAAGGTGACGAGTCGATCTGCTCGTCCCTCTCCCCTGCTCTCCCCTACACCGTCCCCGTCACCCACTACGGGGACGGCATGATCTTCCAGTTCACCGGCATCAACCCCGCACCGACGAACTGTTTCTAGGAGAGTGCTGAACAATGACGATTGCTCGGGCCTGCCGCCCGCCGGCCCAGAACAATACCGGCGGTTGGCAGGCCGCTGGTGGATTGCTCAGCACCCTCCTAGGTTCGCGTAGCCTCCACGACGGATTCTGTCGTGCCGCAGCGTGCACTGCGCAAGTATGCAGCCACCAAGGGAAGCTCCACCCCAGCGTATTGTCGGTTGGGCCGTTGTGAGAGCACCCGCATAGGTAAGGTGTCCTGTGCGGAAGCTTGCATAGCTAACCGACTGCTGTACCGGGTCGGGGGAGGAGACCGATACGTCTAGCGAGATGATGTCCTCCTTGACTTGGCTGGACTACTCGGAGCGGGACCGGCGTCGCGCGTTTGAGGTCATCGACCTGTTCCGGGAAACCAGTACAGTCGACGAGCTTGGGTTGGGGTCTGTCCGCAACAGCTTTTCGGATCTCTTCTTCCCTGGGACTAGCACGGTGCAGACTCGGGCGTGCTACTTCCTGCTTGTGCCCTGGACGTTCCTGCGGCTCGAACGCTTGGGATTCTCATCGAGCGAGGTCGCAAGGAGGGCTCGGCGGGCGGAACTCAACCTCAGCAGGCGGATGCTGGCCGGGAACGACACGCGGGGTGTGTTCGGGTCTCAAGCCGGCGATGCTCTCAAACGGCTCCCCAGCGAGGTATATTGGGGCGGCCTCCGAAGTTGGGGCATTTGCACGTTCCCGGGTCACAAGTGGGGATATTTCCGCTCGCTTGACGGCTTCTACCGGCGCGGCAACCGGTTCAGGAGTACCCCGCGAGACCCGGAGGGTAGGAGGGCGCCTCCGGCGAATTGGCACCCTCATCTCCCCGCCCCTCCGTCCGGGTTTCCATACGAGAACGTGTCGGTCGCCCTCCGTTTCGAAGACGCCGAGTACCTCAGGGACCGGATCCAGGCTCGGCATCCTGAGACCCTGTTGGCCGCGCTCGCAGCACGGGCTAATCGGGCGGACCTTGACGTGCATCGACCCTGGCAACTCTCGCAACTTAGGGAGATAGCGCCGGTCCTACGACGCCAGCTTGAGGATGCCGAGCTCTTCGCCGTGTGTATGCAGGGGGCGGTGCTTCTCTACAACCTGATGCTCTCCGAGTTAAGACAGCATGAGGAGTGGACGGAGGACTATCGCCGGAGGCTGGAGGACTGGGCCACCGACGTTGACGAACTTGTGCCGACTATGGAGGATTGGAACCCAGGCGGAATTTGGTGGGTCGTGAGAGCCACCGGCCGATCGCTCGGCTACCCGACACGGGCCTTCATCCAACGTTGGGTCGAGGACTTGAAGCAGGTTGGACCTAGGGCCCTCGTTGCCGAAGACTCAAGCGCCCGAACTCTCGTGAGGGATCGCGAGGTTCAACTGAAACGGGCCCGCGCGCGGTTGACAAACCCGCGGCGCCTTGAACTCTGGGGTGGAGATTCGGGGACCGGGCGGATGGGCTACCGGTGGGGGCCGGCGAAGCGGATCCTCGAGGACCTCTTCGACGGGCTGGCCCGGAGCGAGGGCGATGCTGGGAACGCGTGAGCGGACCCTTCTTCTCGATAGCCTGCGCCCTCCGGCCGGTTACCGCCTGCAGCGCGCTGTGGGGACCAGTTTCACACTGGATCTGATGGCGCTCCTCACTGCACCCCTCGCTTTCACCTTCTTCGACGCTCAAGACGAGGATGGCGCCCCCCTGGCTGACCCGGTGGCGCTTCTCGAGGCACTCCGGCGACACGCCGAGAAAGTCACGCTCTTCTGCCAGGCCGGTGCGATCGGTGTGCCGAAGCCGGACCAGACCCTCTTGGCCTACCTCGAAGGCTCGGTGATCGAAGTTCAGCCGCGGTACGAAGAAGGGATCTTTCACCCGAAGCTCTGGGTGCTCAGTTTCGAATCCGAGGAGGGACCCGCCATCTACAGGGTATTGTGCCTCTCCCGAAATCTGACTTTCGCCCGGACCTGGGATACCTGCCTTCGCTTGCAAGGGCGACTCGTGCAGAGGCAGCGCGGTTACTCGAGGAACAAGCCATTCGCGGACTTGCTTCTAGCGCTTCCGGAGCTCGCTACCCGGCAACCGATCAAAGATGAGCTCCAGCAGGACCTCGAGCGGATGGCGCACGACATCAGGAGGGTGGACTTCCGGCTGCCTCCACGCTTCGCCGGCTTCCGAGTCCACACCTTCGGCCTGTGGCGTAGGCACCGATTACCTTTTCCGAAGGGCGGGCGGAGTCTGGTGATGTCACCCTTTCTCGTAGGTTCGACAGTCCGAGACCTTGTGCGCGATCACGGGCTCGACGTTCTCGTCTCCCGACCGGAGGCCTTCCAGGATGTCGTCCGCGGTGCGGGACGAGATGCCCTACCGCGGACTTGCTACGTATTTTCACCCGGAGCCGGTCTAGACGCGCGTGATACAGAGGAGGAGCGACCTTCCGACGGAACGTCGCCCGTCGAAGGCGAGGTCGAACTCTCAGGCCTCCACGCCAAGTTGTTCCTGTTCGAGAACGGCCGTGAGACACGGCTGTTCACGGGCTCGGCGAACGCGACGGTCGCCGCTTTCCGCGTCAACGTGGAGGTGCTGATCGAGCTAATCGGCAAGACGAAGGACTGCGGCATCTCTTCACTCCTCGGACTTGAAGACGACCCGGGGATCGAGACCCTCCGATCGATCGTGCAGGAATACCACCCTCCCGACTGTCCAGAACCGCCCTCACCCAAAACGCGGTTGGAGAGGGAAGCCGACCGGCTGGCGCGCCTCCTTGGCGCCACGCCGCTCACCGCGACAGCACGCGACATGGGCGCCGAGCAGCGGTGGGATGTGACCCTGTCCGGAGAACTCCCGGAGCTACCCGTCGAGGCAGAAGTCAAGGTATGGCCGGCCACGCTTTCCTCGGAGGCAGCTCAGAAGGTCGGCAAGCCGGGAGATCGGGCAGAAGGTTGGACCGACCCGATGGATACCGTCGCCATCTTCAGTGGGATGTCCTTCGAATCGCTGACGGCATTCTTCGCGTTCGAAGTGTCGTTGCGCGAAGGGCGCCACGAGGTGCGCAAGCGGTTCACAGTCACGACCGAGTTGGTCGGCGCGCCCGAGAACCGCAAGGAACGCCTGCTGCAGTCGCTTCTGAAGGACCGTCGTCGCGTCCTCCAACTCTTGTTCCTCATTCTGATGGGTGAAGGTGCTGACGCTTCGGCGTTCGTGCAGGCGGCACAACGGGACGGCACTACGTCGCAAGGATCCTTCGGAGGTTGGGACCAGGCGGCTCTTCTGGAGGCGTTCCTCCGATGCCTGAGCCGCAATCCGGAGCGGATCGATGACGTTGCCCGGCTCATCTCCGATCTCGAGAGGACGCCGGAAGGACAAGATCTTCTGCCCGAGGGGATGAAGGAGATATGGGAACCGGTGTGGGCGGCGCGTGAGGCGCTCAGGTCATGAACTCAGCAAGTGCGGGCGAGCGCCCCGACACACATGCAGTGCTGGACGGTCTCAAGGGATTCCAGCGCGACACCGTGGAGTACGCCTTCGAGCGCCTCTACCGGGCCCCGGACTCGACCCGCCGCTTCCTGGTTGCCGATGAGGTGGGTCTCGGGAAGACACTTGTGGCGCGGGGGGTGATCGCGAAGGCGCTGGATCACCTGTGGGACGGACCCAACCGGGTCGAGCAGATCGACATCGTCTACATCTGCTCCAACGCCCAGATCGCGAGACAGAACGTGCGCCGGCTCCAGATCGGCAGCGGTAAGTTCGTTCGGGCAGCCCGGTTGGGGCTGCTACCGCAAGAGATCCACGGCCTAAAGGGGAACAGGGTCAACTACCTCGCGCTCACACCGGGGACCTCGTTTGACCTGAAGAGCAGCATGGGGAGGCGGGAGGAGCGGGTCCTGCTCTATCACCTCCTGCAGCGTGTGTGGCCGGATCAACGCAAGGGTCCCAAGAACCTTCTCCAGGGATATGTGAGGAACACAGGCCACTTCCGCTGGGAGTTGGAGGAGTTCACGCGATCGAAGCGAATCGACGACGATCTCGCGAAGGCCTTCGAGCGTCGCCTGTTCGAGGAGGGTGAGGGTCTCCGGGAGCGCTACGAGAACCTCTGCAAACGATTCAGGCGGAGCCGATCGCGGGTGCCGTGGGATGACCGCTGGAGGCAGATCTCGTTGATCGGCCAGTTCCGGTCGATGTTGGCAGAGGTGTGTGTCACGGCGCTCGAACCCGACCTCGTGATCCTGGACGAGTTTCAGCGCTTCAAGTATCTTCTGGACGGGAAGGATGCCACCGCAAAGCTGGCCAGGCAGCTCTTCACCTATTCGGACGACGAGTCGGACGTCCGTCTCCTGCTGCTCTCGGCGACGCCCTACCGGATGTACACGCTGCAACACGAGAGCGATGAGGACGACCACTACCGGGACTTCCTTCGAACCGTCGAGTTCCTTGACCCCGGCCTCGGGGAGAGCGGTGACCTCCGTCGGTTGCTGAACGACTACCGGCAGGCCATGTACCGGATCGAGTCGGGAACGGAGCCACTCGTCCGGGTCAAGGGCGAGATCGAGTCGCAACTTCGGCGGGTCATGGCACGGACAGAGCGGCTCCGAGTCTCCGAGGACGCCCAAGGGATGATGCGCGAGGTGCCGAGCTCGGGCCTGCAACTCACCGCGGATGACGTAGCGGACTTCCTGGCGATCGAGAAGATCGGACGCGAAGTGCGACAGCCGCAGGTCCTTGAATACTGGAAGTCGGCTCCATACCTGCTCAGCTTCATGGACGACTACAAGCTGAAGACCGAGGTCGTCGCCAGGCTTGACGAGCCTTCGGAGAACGGCCTCGCCAAGCTCTTGACTGGCAGCGCACGGGTATCTCTCGCTTGGGAGGATGTCGAAGCCTACGAACGGCTTGACCCGGCCAACGCCCGCCTACGAACCCTTCTCGAGTGGATGGAAGGTAGCGAAGCATGGAGACTCCTCTGGTTACCCCCTTCACTTCCGTACTACGCGGAGTCAGGTCCCTGGAAGACGGCGCGCGAGCAGCAACTATCCAAGCGTCTGATCTTCTCGACCTGGCAGGTCGTTCCCAAAGCGGTCGCAAGTGTGGTGAGCTACGAAGCGGAGCGCCGCATCTTCCGGCGCTTCGACGACTTTACCCGCAACACGCTCGAGGATCGCCGGAGACGGCGGCCACTGCTGCGATTCGCTCACTCGGCCGGCCGGCTCACGGGGATGCCGGTGCTGGGAATGCTGTACCCGAGTCCCAGCCTCGTCGAGCTGGGCGACCCCGTCCCCGGGGTGGGGAGCGGGCCCACGCTGGGCGACGCCGTTGCCCGTGCCCGGGCGCGACTCGAACCGCTTGTTGCCAGACTCACGGAGCCGTATCTCGACTCCGCCCGCGAAGACGAGGGTTGGTACTGGGCAGCCCCGATCCTCCTGGATCTCGAGAGGTACGGCGGGTCGACCATGGAGTGTTTCGCCCGCGGGGCCCTTCCGAGCCGGTGGAACGGAGCGGAGGAGGACGACGACGAGGGCTCACGGTGGGTGGACCATGTCCGGGAAGCGAAGAGGCTCGTCGATTCAGCTGCGCGAGGACCGCTGGACCTCGGGCGGCCACCCGCGGATCTGGCGGACGTGCTTGCCGAGCGTTCCGTAGCCGGCCCCGCGACGAGCGCGCTCAGGGCCCTCACCCGTGCGTCGGGTCCGGAAACACGGGCGGCTCTCGAAGCCCGTGACGCAGCCGCCCGGATCGCCTGGAACTTCCGGGCGCTGTTCAACCTCCCTGAGGCGACGTCCCTTATCAGAGGAGAGCGGCCCGGGGACGAAACACCCTACTGGCGACAGGTCGTGGGCTACTGCGCGGCGGGCAATCTACAGGCCGTGCTGGACGAGTACATCCATACGCTGCGGGATCTCGAGGGGCTCTTAGCGGCTGACGAAGAGGAAGCCTGGGACGCGCTGGCAACGGCGGTGTCTGGGGCGCTCTCGCTCCGCACAGGTGCTCCGCGGGTAGACGAAATCCGGTCCGGCGACGATACCGTCCGGATCAAGCACCACCGCATGCGCAACCACTTCGCCATGCGATTCGGCGCCCAGGAGCGCGACGACGGCAAGGCGGGGGCTCGCGAGGGGCAGGTGCGTCAGGCCTTCAACTCCCCCTTCTGGCCTTTCGTTCTCGCGTCGACGTCTGTCGGTCAGGAGGGGTTGGACTTCCACGCCTACTGCCACGCCGTCATGCACTGGAACCTGCCGTCGAACCCGGTCGATCTCGAGCAGCGAGAAGGCCGCGTCCACCGATACAAGGGCCACGCCGTGCGTAAGAACGTCGCGGCGAGGCACGGTTCCGAGGTCCTCAGCGGGGTCTCGGAGGACGTATGGTCTGAACTGTTCGAAGCGGCTTTCGAGCAGTCGGCGAACGGGCGCGGGCTCGTCCCCTACTGGCTCTTCCCGATACCGGACGGAGCGCACATCGAGCGGCATGTCCTCGCCCTCCCCCTCAGCCAGGACGCTTCTCAACTCAAAGCGCTGAAGCGGTCCCTGGCCGTTTACCGGATGGTCTTCGGGCAGCCCAGACAGGACGACCTGATCACGTTTCTGCTCGAGCAGTGCCACTCCGAACTCGTAAGCGAGATCGCGCCCTTATTGCGCATCGACCTATCTCCCCGACCAGCGGAACACCTGTAACCCTCATCCCGGGTTGTCCAACTCCTTGCGGGGTTCCTCCATCGTCGTCGGTCTGCTACCTCGACCCGCAGCGAACCCAGGGCAACCCCATACCGTGCTTACACGGCAACTCCAAACTGATCCGCCGGCGGCACGAGACCGGACTGGCAGGTCAATTCGGCAAACGCCCAAGAGTTGAACTGGGTGCCATGGTCCGAGTGCAAGACCGTCGCGGAGTCCGGTTGGCGGATTGCCAAGTCGACGAGCCCACACCCTGTGGATGAGCACGTCCAAGACCACGGCACAGTAGACCTCCCTTCTGGGGTTGGTGGTCTGTGAGGTCGAACGCCCGCAGGTGCTTCGGTCGCAGCGAACGAATCTGAGGCCTCTTCGGCTGTCGAGCCACAGGACCTCCCGCACGGCATCCTTCAAAGGAGCATCTTCGTAGATGAGCCCGAGGTGGAGTCCGGCGCAGTCGGGCGTGATATGGCCGTCGGTCGCCAGGCATGAGACCGGTACTATCCGTGGACGTGATGTCCTTCTCCATTCATGTACGAACTCGAAGCTCGGAGCTGCCGCGGTGATGCCTGATTGGGTGGGACCCGACGGTTCGCTCGGTCGGTTCATCCGTCAAGAGTCGATCAACACGCTGAAGGCTTACGAAGATCAGCCGAATCTAGTCACCGAGCACGCCAACACCGAGGATGCACTCGCCCGCGGCGGTTACGCGGACCGGCAGTTGTTGGAGCTGATCCAGAACAGTACGGACGCCCTCGCGGGTACCGGAGGCGGGCGGATTCGGGTGAAGCTCACTCGATCCTACCTCTACTGCGCGGACGACGGGCTCCCCATCGACGAGAGCGGGGTGAGGGCGCTGATGTTCTCCCGCATGTCAACAAAGCGTGGAACGAGCCAGATCGGAAGATACGGCTTGGGCTTCAAGTCAGTGTTGAACGTTACGGACAAACCCGAGTTCTTCAGCCGGAATGGGTCCTTCCGTTTTGACAAAGCGTATGCACAGGAGGAGATTCGACGTCGCGTTCCTGGAGCGCGGCGAACGCCGACTCTGCGACTGCCATATCCCATCGACCCTTTGTTCGCCTTCCGCAATGATCGGACTCTCCGTCTCCTAGCATTACGGTTCGCCAACATAGTTCGCCTTCCCCTCCGGCGCGGGACGTACGAGCGCCTAGCCGTCCAAGCCTCCTTGTTCCCACCTGAGTTCTTGCTCTTCGTAGAGCACATACGAGCCCTAGTGTTGGACGTCGCGGACTGGGAGGTTGGGCGTACCTTCCAATGTAGGAAGGAGGGCGATCAGTGTGAGTTGATCCGGAACGACCAGGCAAGCACCTGGAGAGTGTTTCGACAAGTCCACAACCTATCGGACGCGGCCCGAGCAGACCGTCGCACGTCAGATGATGAGAAGTACGTTGAGATCACGTGGGCTGTACCACTCAAGCGCTTAGCCGAGCCTGGCTATTTCTGGAAGTTCTTTCCGACGATGACCCCTAGTCTTATCGCTGGCATCCTCAACACCCAGTGGAAGACCAACGAAGACCGTCAGAACCTACTTCCGGGTACACTCAACGAAGAGTTGATCCGTGCCGCTAGCAAGTTGATTGTCGCTTCTCTCCCCAAACTGGCAACTGACAGCGATCCCGCCCGGCACCTTGATGCTCTGCCGCGACGCCGGGAAGCAGGTGACAACGCTCTGACCGACATGCTCCGGACCCAACTGCTACAGCGGCTCGCTGACCGATCGGTGGTCCCTGACCAGTTGGGGATACTCCGCAGGATTACGGACGTTCGGTACGCACCGCGACACATACCGCGATCCGTGCTTCAGCGATGGGCTAGCCACTCTGGCCGGCCACGCGATTGGGCTCACCACCGAGCGTTGACCCGTGACAGGTTGTCCATGACTTCCAGAATCCTTCAGCAGAGAAGCGAGTCCCGGTTTGTACAAGTACGACTGTCCACTATCGCCGAATGGCTCGAAGCACTCGTCGACTCAGCAACCGACGACGAATCCAGAATCAGGGCCTCCATGGTGGCCATACAGATAGCTGCTTCGCTTCCACCCGACATCCGTGACGGTCAGCCACTTGGCCAGGTCGTCTGGAGTGCCAGCGGCCGGTGGAGTCCGCTGGACGCCGAAAGGATCTACCTGAGCGGTACCGATAGTGCGACCGGTGACCTCTTCGTCCACCCGCGGATCGAGGCGGATCGTCCGACATTGAACGCTCTTCTAAGGCTGGGCATCGAATGCCCTACTCCTGAAAACAGATTCCGACAAATTGTCGATGAGGTCTTCACACACTTAGATGCTCCGTTGGACTCATACTGGCATGATCTCTGGTCAAAGGCGCGCCTCCTCGATCCCGGCGTCTCGCAACGCCACATCCAGAGTTATGGAGGCTGGCAGTCCCTACTTCGTCTGAGGACTGTCGAGGGACACTGGAATCTGATCTCTAAGTGTCTACTTCCAGGACCGATCGTTCCCGGCGATGGAAGCCGAGATAGCCATGTAGCGATCGACATGTCCTACCATCAACCAGATCTTGAGTTGATACGTAGATTAGGCGGAACGGACACACCCATTAGTGATTATGACTTCCAGAGTCATGAGAGTCGAGCATACAACAGATATCGACTGAAGTGCGTCAATATCTACAAGGCACACCTTGTTGCCAATCCGCTTGAGAAGCTGTTGACTTTTGAGAAGGATACAGCTAAGATGAGTGGACCACTTGGCCTACTGGAAGCACTATCGGAAGAGGGAAGGGTCCTATACACTGACCTTCTGCTTCAACTACCTCATACTTATAGCCAATGGCGCCTCTTCCATAGGACACAGGCTAAGTATCCTCCAGATGACTTCTGGTCACCGGCAGTTGATTACTTGAAACGGGAAGGACGTATAAGAGTCCAGTTCGGTGTAGCACGATTGTCAGATGGCTTAGGGACAGATCCGAAGATACCCGAAGTACGCCGATGGCTATTGGCACACAGAAATAGTGCACTTATTCGCCAAGCCTTCGATATCAGAATCGGCAACATTGTAAGACCAGACGGAGCTAGTACTTCCATCCCATTAATCGATGAGTGGCCAGGGCTAAGAGAACACCTACCTGCAGATCAATTGATTCTCGATCTCATTCGGTGCGACAGGCTCGTATCTGATGATGGAGACGTGGGTCTCAAATGTTTCAGGCGTGCTAACTCGGTCTATCTAGTACGAGGGAACGATGAAGACACCGAACTGCGGGCTGTACTAGGTGAGTTGAACGTCCATCTTCGTGAAAAGGACATTCGACGAGTGATTCTGCGCCAAACCCGTAGTGATATAGCGGCAGCACGAACCAACGTCCGCCGAATGGGATCCGAGGCAGCGAGGCTCCTCACAGCAGTAGGATATACCAACCTTCGGCATGGTCTCCCAAGTGGACTACGAGCGATGCTTAACCTAGGCCCGAATAGTACAGAGCAACTCCGTGCCGCGGAGGCCGCCATTGCGACTTACGATGTAGCAGCCCTCCAAAAGTATCGCCACTACCTTACCCATTTGGACCCACCAAGACAATGGGCGGGCAGCTATACGACAGTCGAGTTCGTTCGATCTCTCGGTTTCGGTCCTGAGTGGGCCGGCCAGCGTAAAATACCTCGCGAACCATTCGTAGACGTGGATGGTCCCTATTCGCTTCCGCCTCTTCATCCCTACCAGGCGAAAATAGCTCGTAACCTGATCGCTATGTTGGGATCAGGGCCTACCGCTGTGAAGCGTGGCCTAATAAGCCTCCCAACCGGTTCGGGAAAGACACGTGTCGCTGTCCAAGGTATTGTAGACGCAATCCGCCAGAAGTATTATGTAGGGGGTGTTCTCTGGATAGCAGACAGAAACGAGCTGTGTGAACAGGCAGTCGAGTCCTGGCGACAGGTCTGGTCAAATCGTGGAGTACGGGCCGCACCGCTGCGGATCTCTCGACTGTGGAAAGGCCAAAAGAACCCGACAGCGGTCCCTGGCCAGCACGTTATCGTCGCGTCTATCCAGACACTCTACCGAAGAATGCCGTACCTCAACTATCAAGACGAACTCTTAGCGGACTTCCGATTAGTGGTCTTCGATGAAGCACACCGCTCAATCGCGCCGACGTTCACACGAACCATGCGGCAACTCGGTCTCACATATCGGCGTAGGACCGATGAACCTTTCCTGCTTGGTCTCACTGCAACCCCATATCGAGGCCACAACGCGGCGGAAACGGAACGTCTAGTGAGACGATACTCCCAGAATCGGCTGGATTCGGGAGTCTTCCGCAGCGACAACGCTGAGTACGTGACACGTGAACTTCAAGCCATGCGAGTTCTCGCACAAGCCGATCATATGATTATTGAAGGAGGACAGTTCTCCCTAAGGAACGACGAACTGTCGAAGATGAAGGATGAGCGACTCCCCTGGCTTCCCAGGCGAGTCGAGGATGAGATCGCGTTCGACCGCGAACGTACGAAACGACTAATCGCCGCCTACAAAACTCACATACGAGGTCGCAACTGGCCTACTCTGATATTCGCCACTTCCGTGGACCATGCCAAGACCCTCGCAGCCCTCCTCGACATGGCTGGTGTCAAGGCACGGTCGGTGGATGCAGGTACAGATTCCTCGATCCGCAGGAAGGTCGTCGAGGACTTTCGCGAGCAGCGTATAGACGTATTGGTGAACTACGGCGTATTCAGAGAGGGTTTCGACGCGCCAAAGACCAGGGCAATCATGGTCGCTCGGCCTGTTTACAGCCCTAACCTGTACTTCCAGATGATCGGTCGAGGACTGCGCGGTCCACTGAACGGGGGCAATGAACGGTGCCTCATCCTCAACGTGAGGGACAACATCGTCAACTATGAGGAGAGGCTCGCCTTCACCGAACTGGACTGGCTGTGGGCTACGGGCGGTCGCTGACACATTCGGCGAAGTCGGAGGGTAAATGTCCGATCCGATCCAAGATCCGCATTGAGTGGACCTTACCCTCCCGTCGGTTCCATGGCGAAGGAGGTGTCGTCCACTGCTACATCTTCCCAGCCTACGCCAAGCGGCACCACCGGATGGACGTCCGGAAGGCCGCTGCACCCTGACCTCGGTCCGGGCTGTCGCCGGTTCCGGCGCAAGACCTGGGCTGAAGAACAGGCTCAGGACCGTCAACTCACGAGGATCGGGGCTGCGTCACCTCACCCGATCATGTCATGGGCTCCGGCTAGGTTGACCCCAAGTAGGCACGAGGACCGATCAGCATGCCGAGGATCGAAGAGAAGGCCCTAGCGCTGCTCCGCCGGCTTACCCGTGAGGCAGGCGCCGAGTTCCGCCCCCACCAGATGGAGGCGATCGAGGCATTGGTACAAGGCCGCAAGCGGGTGCTTCTGGTGCAGCGGACCGGGTGGGGCAAGAGCGCGGTGTACTTCATCGCCACTCGGCTGCTGCGCGATCAGGGGGCTGGGCCGACGCTACTGGTTTCGCCGTTGCTGGCGCTGATGCGTAACCAGATCGAGGCGGCGGAGCGCATGGGGGTGCGAGCCGCCACGATCAACAGCGCCAACCGGGCCGAATGGGCGGAGGTGGAGAAGGGCATCGAAGCCGGGCGGTTCGATCTCCTGCTGATCTCCCCTGAACGGCTGGCCAACTCGAAGTTCCGCACCGAAGTGTTGCCCGTGATCGGTCGGCACAGCGGCCTGCTGGTGGTGGATGAGGCTCACTGCATCTCCGACTGGGGACACGACTTCCGTCCCGATTACCGCCGTATCGTCAGGGTCTTGGATCTGCTGCCTCGGGGAGTGCCGGTGCTCTGTTGCACCGCTACCGCCAATGACCGGGTCGTTGAGGACATACGCGACCAGCTCGGTACCGGGCTCGTACCGCTTCGAGGTCCGCTGGGCCGGGAGGGCTTGAGGCTCTATGTGCTCAAGATGCCTTCACCGCGAGAGCGCATGGCGTGGCTCGCCGAGGTCGTCCCTCGCCTCGAAGGCACGGGTGTCATCTACTGCCTGACCATTCACGACACCATAAATCTGGCTTCATGGCTCCGGTCGGCAGGCCTCGACGCGGTCGCGTACAGCGGGAGTACGGATCCCGGCGCAAGGCCCGAGATCGAACAGGCTCTGCTGTCCAACGAACTCAAGGTCGTGGTCGCTACTTCGGCGCTCGGTATGGGGTTCGACAAGCCGGACCTTGCCTTCGTGATCCACTACCAGGCGCCCGGATCGCCCATCGCCTACTACCAGCAGGTCGGAAGGGCTGGTCGGAAGCTGGACATGTCATGGGGAATCCTCTTGAGCGGGTCCGAGGACCGCGACATACAGGACTACTTCATCGAGGGGGCCTTTCCACCCGCCGATCTCGCGACCGAGGTGGTGGCGCTTCTCCAGGCTCGTGCAGTGCCGATGTCGTCGGCCGAGTTGCTCCGGGAAGTGAACGTGCGAATGCACCAGATGGATCAGTTGATGAAGACCCTCGAAGTCGAGGGGGCCGTCGAGAGGGAGGGACGTCGTTGGCGGCGTACGCTAAGTCCATGGTCGTATGACCGCGAACGGGTGCAGGCAGTCACCGCACGGCGAAGGGTCGAGCAGGCCCAGATGCTGGACTACATATCCGCCGATCGATGCCGCATGAGCCTGCTGAGGGGGTACCTCGATGACGATGCGGATCAACCGTGCCGGATTTGCGACGCATGCACCGGACGGTCCATATCGATCAACCCCGATCCGGAGAAGGTACAGCGGGCGGAGGGCCATCTCTTCGCCGCGGAACACCCGATCCAGCCACGCAAGATGATCCCAGGTTCAGGAAGGATCGATCCCGACCGGACTCTACAGGCCGGCCGTGCCCTGTCTCAGTGGGGTGACGGAGGTTGGTCCGGTTTAGTCCGCCGCGGCAAGCAGGTAGATGGCCGTTTCGATGATCGTCTACTCGAGGCATCGGCACAGTTGATCCGCCGCGGTTGGTGGTCTGACGGACCGCTCGAGTGGGTCACGTTCGTCCCCTCGATCCGCAACCCGGATCTTGTAGCGGATCTGGCAGTCCGGCTGGCAGCGTCGCTGGACCTGCCGTGCCGGGATGCGGTGGCCAAAGTGCGGGAGACCGAGCCCCAGAAGACCATGCAGAACAGCCAACAGCAGTACACCAATGTCCGGGGTGCATTCCGGGTTCCCGGACCGGTCCCGCCAGGGCCTGTGTTGCTGGTGGACGACATCGTGGACTCGCGTTGGACGATGACGGCGATTGGTTGGTTGCTTCAGGAGGCCGGCTCCGGGCCGGTGTATCCTTTTGCTCTCGTTAGCACGGCAGGGAGGTCGGTGCGATGAAGAGCGATGATGCGCTGGCCACGATCCTCCTCGTGAGCCGGATAGCGAGCGATGGAACGAGGCCGCTCACAGCTCGACAGTTCTGGAAGCTGGCCAACGACCTTGGTCGCCCGGGCAGCCTTCTCGAGATGACCGAGGACGATCTGAAAGGCACCGGGTTGGCAGCGGACATGGCATCCCGGGTGGCCAGTTTGCTGGCGAGGGCTACCGCCATGGCCTTCCAACTGGAACGGCTCGACCAGTCCGGGATATCCACGCTCACACCGTTCGACGATCTCTATCCACAGCGGCTTCGCACGAGCCTAGGGTCCAAGGCGCCGGCGATACTCCATGCCGCCGGAGCGCTGGAACTCCTCGACGAAGGAGGTGTCGGAGTCGTGGGAAGCCGCAACGTGAGCAACGAGGGCGCCCGAGTCGCCGAGGCTCTCGGCGAGAAGGCGGCATCACTCGGCATCCCGCTGATCTCTGGTGCGGCGCGGGGGGTGGATCAACTGGCCATGAACGCAGCTTTCGAGTCGGGAGGAGACGTGATCGGCAGCCCTGCCCACTCGCTCTCCCGTACCCTGAGGTCCCCGGGCGTGCGCCGAGCGGTCTACGAGGGCCGCACAGTCATATGTACACCCTACGCACCGGACTCCGGATTCTCTGTCGGCAAGGCTATGGGCCGGAACAAGCTCATCTACGCCCTCTCGGATGTAACCGTGGCGGTCGCGGCCGACAAAGGCTCGGGCGGGACCTGGTCGGGAGCGACCGAGGCTATGAAGGGCCGATACTGCCGGGTGGCTGTCTGGCGAGGCAATGGCGAAGGTCCGGGAAACGAGGCTCTCGCAGACATGGGCGCGACTCCCATTACTGACGTGTCTCAACTCCGGGGAATCCTTGATAGCCCTCGATCCGAGAGCGAGGAAAGCCCGCAAGCCGAACAGGTCGCACTCTTCTGATCGACCTCGCCGCCGCCATCGCGTATCCAGCATCTCGGCGCGGCCCCGTGAGAACCGGCAGTAGCCTTCAGACGATAGGGGGTGAGATTCCGCGAACGAGACACCGTCCGTTGCTACACCGGCGGAGGAGGCAGCTACGGAAACCCCCCTCCACCGCGACCCCCAAGCCGTCCAAACCGACCTAGCCGACGGCCACATCACCCCCGACTACGCCCAACGCCACCACCGCCTGAACCCCAGACGCCGGCGCCAGTTCAACACGATACGAGGCGGCAATCAGTCGTAGTTCCCCAGAAGACCATCGAAGAACGGCTCGAACTCGACCCCGCCCTGCTCAGCAGCTTCCGCGCGGGCCTGCTCGATCGCTGCATGGTCATCCTCATCCGTCGCTGCATCCGCCAGCCATGACGCTATGGCTTCGTTGAGCAACTCTTGGACAGGCCTGCCGTTGCGATCAGCGGCTGCCTTCAGGGCACCATACAGACCATCGTCCACCGTCATCGTCTTCATGGCTGGTTCCATTCGGACCGAGCATCTCATCCAAAATCGACTGTCAGCGTCGTCAGTATCACCGTTTGCGACGTACTACATAGTGTAACATGACAGGAAGCATGACAGCGAGATCCCCCTGCCTGTACGCCGCCGGACAACATCTTCCGAGGCGGGACGGGGCACCCGCTGCCGGCTCTCGCACATTCGGGAGCGCGACGGCCGCCGAGCGGTGGACGTGATCGCAGAGTTGGCCGGAGGTCGGGTCGTCGGCGTGGAGATCAAGGCCGCGGCCGGCGTCGGACACTCCGATGCCGCCACCTGTCGTGGCTGGCGAGACGTTGCAGGAGCGCCTCGCGGGCGGGGTCGTGCTGCACACGGACCGGGACACATTCGAACTGGGTGACCGCATACTCGCGGCGCCGATCTCCACACTGTGGGCGTAGCCGACCGGCGCTACCTTCAGCCAGGACAATCTGAGGCGCCAGAAGAGAAGAGGCGTGCGAAACCAGCCAACCCACGGGTATCGGGTCAGGCTCCGTACGATCGTGTCGTCACGACGCAATCGCGACGTAGCGGTACCGACGAGAGCAAGGCGGTGACTCTGAGCGCTACGGGCAGTTGCGGACGATCGCCCGTCTCGGCACCAGCAGGATCAGATTCTTGTGCGAAACCGGGAATTAGTTACGTGCAAGACCGGGAACTACTTCCGATGATCTAGTATTCCCCGCATGGAAGGCTACGTCGCCCGCCTCGTTGACACGCTCCTAGATGAGTACCTCGAAGAGATGCCGGCCGTCATGGTCGTGGGGCCGCGCGCCTGTGGCAAGACCACGACCGCCATCCGTCTCGTCAGAAGTGTGGTCCGCTTGGACTCCGACGAGGCCGCTGCATTCCGTGCCAGCCCCGATGCGGCGCTGCGCGGCCGCGCTGAGCCTGTGCTGCTCGACGAGTGGCAGATGGTGCCGGAGGTGCTCGGCGCCGTCAAGCGGGCCATCGACGCAGACCGGCGGCCCGGACGCTTTCTCATCACCGGATCAGCCCACACCCACCCGGCCGACCGCTTCTGGCCCCTTACCGGCCGGGTCGTCATGTTGCGGATGCACCCCCTGACTGTGGCCGAGCAGCAGCATCGGCCCGTGCGTCCGCTCGTCGACCGGATTGCCGGGGGCGATGGGCTGGAAAGCGCCCAGGGAGCGCCGGTCGACCTTCGCTCGTATCTGCAGTTCGCTCTGCGAGGCGGGTTTCCGGAGCCTGCACTCCAGCTGAGCGACCGCGGCGCCCGAGCATGGCTCGAGAGCTATGCCGACCAGATCGCCCTGCGCGATGCCCGCACCCTCGGCGCCGAACCCGACGCATACCGGCTACAGCGCTACCTGGAGGCTTACGCAAACAACTCCGGACGGGTTGTCCAGCACAAGACGGTCTACGACGCCGCTGGTATCAGCCGCAAGACCGCCCTGTCGTACGATGTGCTGCTGCGGGACCTGATGGTCGTGAATGAGCTGCCGGCCTGGTCGACCAACCGGCTCAAGCGCCTCAGTCGGGCGCCGAAGCGCTACATAGTCGACTCCGGCCTGCTCGGGGGTACCCTGCGCGTCGGCATCGACGACGTCATGGCGAGCGCCGATCTCCTCGGCGCCATGATCGAGACCTTCGTGATAGCCCAGTTGCAGGCCCAGTCGGCTGTGTCAGGTACCCGCTACCGGCTCTCGCACCTTCGAGAGCGCGACGGCCGCCGAGAGGTGGACGTGATCGCAGAGTTGGCAGGAGGGCGGGTCGTCGGCGTGGAGATCAAGGCCGCGGCCAGCGTCGGGCGTTCCGACGCCCGCCACCTTTCGTGGCTGGGCGAGAAGATGCAGGAGCGCTTCGCGGGCGGTGTCGTGCTGCACACGGGCCGAGACACATTCGAACTCGGTAAGCGCATACTGGCGGCGCCGATCTCCACACTGTGGGCGTAGCCGACCGGCGCAAGACCTTCAGCCAGAACACTCTGAGCCACCGGAAGAGACGAACAATACCAGCCAACCCACGGGAATCGGGCCAGGCGGCCGCACGATCGTGTCGTCACGACGCAGGATCCGAGCCGGGATATCCTCTTGTTCTGGCCGGTACGGCAGGGAGGTCGGTGTGATGAAGAGTGATGACGCTCTGGTCACGATCCTCCTCGTGAGCAGGATGGCAAGCGACGGCACGAGGCCGCTCACGCCTCTCGAGTTCTGGAAGCTCCTCGCCGAGGTTGGTCAACCGGGCCGTCTTCTCGGGATGACCGAGGATGATCTAGTGGGCGCCGGACTGGCAGCGGACCTGGCAACCCGGGTGGTCGGCTAGCTGGCGAGGGCTCGGGTCAACGGTCACTGCTCGGCGGAGCCCAAGACCGGAGTGGTCAATTCGTCGTCGGATACCACGACTCGCCGGTAGAGGTCACGAACGTCTTCGTTCCGGCGGTTCGCTAACTTCTTGAGCAGGTCCCAGGGGTCTTTGGGCCGGGGGACGCGAGGACGTAGCCGGAATACTCCTGATCTGCCGGCCTCGACAGCGTTGATAACTGATGGAAGGTCTAGGAGCAGAGCACCCGTGGCTCGGATGGGGTCGTCCCCCAAACCCTCGATGGCGAATACCGACAGTTTGGTCTTGATGACGGCAGCCAGCTCAACCGGGTTCTGCAACATCCTGTAGTTGTTCGTCACCAGTCCCTCGTAGCCCAGTTGGTACAGAGCGACTACGAGCTGTCGGTCCCCGAGATTCGTGAGTCGGGGATCAATGCGCCCGATCGGGAGAAGCTCAACATCGCCGAGCCATTCCGAGAGAGCGGCCAGGATCGGTTGGGGAAGTTATGGTCGAGCGGCAGCGCGGTCACGCGGCAAGCGCGTTCTCAAGGTCGACTGCCTGTTCGATCGTCCGGGGAGCGGCCTCGGGGTAAAGCGCCGCCACCCGACTGAGATCCCCGAAACGTCTGTAGAGAGCAGCCACCGACTTGGTAGTGATACGCGAACCGACCAGATGCGGCTCACCCGACACCTTTCCGGGAACGATACGGATGCTCGGTCGGGGCCGGACCAGATCCGGACCGTGGTGGTCTCCCAACCCGAACGGCCCCAACAGATCAAGCATCGACACGAGGGAGAGCTGGCCGTGCGTGCCGGCCGCCCACCCGTCACCGAGATGCACCCTCCCATCGATGTTTACCAGCAACGGCGTCCCCGACTCATGCGGATCCTCAGCCCAGATGTCGAGGCCGCGTTGTTCCAGTTCGTCCAACGCTTCCCTTACCTGAGGCATGGGGCTTCGGGGCACTACAGAGTCCCGGACGGGTTTGGGGTGGCGAAGCCAGTAGACGATGCGGAGCGCCATCAGATCCGCGTAAGACCACAGCTTCTGTCTGGTGGGCGACACGGTAGGTACCACGACCTGTTCGCGTGCCCAGTAGTACGCCGTCGATACCGGCACGCCCGACAACGCGGCTGCACGGCGAGCGTCGTAACACCCGGCCAGAGCAGCCCGGAAACGACCAGTCAGATCAACGTGGTAGCCGGACACAGCCCCTCCATCGACTCGTCTGTGCATGCGCGACAACTACCAGGCTAGCGACTAGGCCCGGCCATCCACGGTCACGGCTAGCGAGAGCGAGTTGAGTCCTCCACGGCCCCGCCCGTTGGAAACATCGCCCCGTCCGGGTACAGCAGGTACGAGACCGAAACCTTCCCAAGCAAGTCACCACCCAAGATCCTCTGCGGCTGCCGGGACAGCGCCCGATCCCACGAAACCTCGCAGACCAACTCGATTCTGCAAAAGGCGCAGCTTCGCAACACACCTACAGATCGGCGTCCTGGGTTGTCTTGCCCTGGCCGATCAGGCGCATGTTCACCGCGAAGTACCTGACGCGGTCCGGGTCCTGTCCCCTGGCAAGCGCCAGGTGGAGCGCATAGAGCTGCAAGGGCATGAGATGGGGTCAACGCGGCTACCTCCTCGACAGGTTCTGCCAGAGGCGCGACCGGAAGTACTCCATGACCGCCGACGTCCGAGGGGTCGAGTTCCGACACGATGACCGGGTCGCCCTCCAGGTCCGAGACCCCGTCGGCGATCTCCACCGCCCTCCGGTGGGATGCCCCTCGCGATGTCACCACCAGGACCGGGTCGCCCGGTTCGAGCACGAACATCTGCTCGTGTGCGTACTCCTCGAGTTGCTCGCAGATCGCCGGCACGTAGCCCGTCTCGTAGAGTTTCGCCGCGCCTGTGAGAGCGGTCGGGTGATGCGGACCGGCACCGAGCAGTACCCAGCGGTCCCTGGACCTGTGCCGCGCCGCCGCGTCCTGAGCCCTCGGACCTGCCATCTCCAACGTGTCGCGCATCGCGGAGGGCGCGCTCGCGATCGCCCGGTCGATCCGGGTGGTGTCTCTAGAGCGGAGAGCAGCGACGCGGGCAGCGAGCCCCAGGGTCGATGCGATCATGGCGGTGTGGCTCGTGGTGTGCGACGCGGCCACCGGCGCTGCGGGCAGGGTGGTGAGCAGGACGTGATCCGCCAGCCGCGCCAGCCGCGAGCCTTCGTGGCCGGTGACCGCGAGGACCGGGATCCCACGGGCTGCGGCCACTCCGGCACAGTCCACGGTGGTCTGCGACTCCCCGGAGTTGGAGTACGCCAGCAGGATCCCTCCGCTCATCTCCTCCATCAGGTAGGCGAGAGCGTCGAACGACTGATGTACGGCCGACGGTATCCCCGCCCACCGGGACATCGCGTAGCGACCCACCATCCCGGTGAACCGCGAGTCTCCGCATCCCGCGAAGTGGAGCCGCTGCGGGCCCTGCTCGGCGATCCACGCCGCCGCTCTCTCCAGGCGTCCACCCTCGTCACCGAGATTCAGTGCCGCCACCTCGGGCTGGGTGTGGATCTCGCGCCACATGTGCAGTTCTGTGTGGTCGGTCTTCTTCGTCGGGTCTGCGGTAGCCACTTGCATCCTCTCGTTCATCGTCGGGTGGGTAGGGACGTCGGCTCGGGTCGGGCCGGTTCAGGGCGGGCACCGGGGGCGCCGTGCTCGAGACCGCCGCGCATCAGCCGGATGGCCCGCGGGACTCCGGCACGAACGCGACGGCTTCGATGATCACGTCGACCCCTTCCGGCAGGTCCGCCACCGTGATGAAGGTCCGTGCCGGGTAGGGCTCGTTGAACGCCTCGGCATAGGCCCGGCTCACTGCTTGGAAGTCGGTGTATCGCCGTGCGAACACGCAGCAGCGTATGTTCTGGGGTCGCTGGATGACTTCCGGGGGTGCTCCGTAGCGCGGCCGAGAACGATTGGTCAACCGCCACACACGGAGGTCCGCTCCTCCAGTGACTTACGGATTTCGCGGGGGAGCAACGTGTGACGGCGAGCGGATTATGTGCGTAACCGGGTATCGAGCATCCCGCGCGTCGGCATCGACAACGTTATGGCCTGCGGCGACCTGCTCGGCGCGATTGTCGAGACGTTTGTGATAGCCCCCCACCTGCAGGCCCGATCGGCGGTGTCGGTTACTCGCTACCGCCTCTCGCACCTCCGCGAGCGCGACCCTGAGTCTCCCGAAAGGCAGGCCAAGAACCAGCCGACCGGTGCAGAACAGGGGCCGAGACTCCGCACGATCATGTGGTAGGCGCCGGCTACGTTGACCAGGAAGCGGAACAGGATCAGCATGCTCGAGACCGAGCGAAAGGCTCTGGCGCGGTTTCGCACGCTCACCGGCGAGGCCGGCAGGGGCCTCTATTGCTCGTTGATGACATCGTGGATTCGCGTTGGACGATCACAGCGATTCGGCTGGCTGCTCCATCAGGAGGGCTCCTGACCGGTGTATCCCTTGCTCCGCCCAGCACGGTAGGAAGGTGGACCCGTTCGGCAACCGACGCTATAGGGCTCGGACTGCCCTCAAAGCAGTACTCTGAGTTAGCAAGCTACCACGGAACAAGGAAAGGCTACGATCCACGATGTCGGGTAAACGGGAAGCAATAGCACGCGTCAATTCTCAGATAGGCCATAAACTACTGAACCACCAAAACACTCATTTCTCCAACATAAACAAGACGGTACCGGTCTGGTGGCTGGAAGTACCCCTAAGAAAGGTCGGCAAGCAACTCCACATTATCCTTAGAGAGGAGGACGGCGGCCTGATATGGCTGAGATGCCCGCCAGGTACTCTAGGCGGCAATACCTTCAGGCGCCGATCAGACAAGGATGTCGTCTGTCTTGAAATAGATATCGGTCGCTTTGTAGACCGTCGTTCAGGATATGACTTCTCCCGATACGTTGAGCTCGAACTGCCTGCTAGGGCCTGTTAACACAAGTCTCCACCACATACAGATTGTTGGTTAACAGATAGTAAGGGGCAAACACGATACGAGTCTTGAGGCGATCCTTCCAAACGAGGATCGTAGTCGTTTCTTAACCAATGCATACTATCTTGTGTCTCTTGTAGTGTGAACAGGCCCTAGCTAACTTCCGTCGGCAGCGGTACGGCATCACGGAACCGATCCCGGCAGGCGACCGGGGGTGGGTTCACTGCGGTCGGCGGCCGAGCGGCGCTGGTGCAACTGGTATGCGGTCTGGAGGTTGAGCCATAGCTCCGCGCTGGTGCCGAGGGCTTCGGAGCACGACAGCGCCGTGTCGGGCGTGACCGACTTCTTGGCGTTGAGTATCTCCGATACGGCCTGTACGGGCTGGCCGATGATCTCTGCGAACTCGGTGACGGTCCATCCCCGCTCCTCCAACTCGTCGCGCAGGTACTCGCCGGGGGGGTAGGTCTCTGCGGGTGTGTGGGTCACGATCATTGTGCGTTCTCCCCAGTGGTAGGCGACGATCTTGACGATGTACAGAACCCGCTCCGATCCGTGGTCTTCGATGCGGAGGATCAGTCTACATTGGAGATTGAGGCTGATCGAGTGCAGCCCTGTCCGATCGCTCTTTAGCTTCTCGAAGTACAGGGCCGGCCCGGTAGTTCCGCAGGTCGAGTTCTGACCGGCGGCTACGGCGTTCACGTGTGGCACCAATCGCAGGAGTCGTCGACCCGCCCCCATCCTCCCCCGCAGGTAGGTAGCCCGAACCTAGCTACGATCCAGCGGCGTGCCCCACGAAGGACATCCCAAGACCGTGCAGGCAATCATGGCCGATACCAGCGACGTCTCCTCCAGGACCGGGCAGGCGAGCCTTCCGACGCTCTCTGCGCCGACGATGCGGAGAGCATCGGGGGACTGGTGTTAGGGGTGTCTAGTAGGTGGGTTCGCCTGGGTGCTGTGCTAGCTGTGTTCTTGCTCTTGGCGTGTGGTGAGGATGGTCAGGTCGTCTCCTTCGACGGTCCAAGTGGACCTGTTCCAGACCGGGAGTCAACGGCGGGTGGTGGCACGGCCTCGGCCTCTCCGAGTACGGACCGGGGTGTGGACGGTTCGCTGGGCCGAGTGGATGTTGTTCCGTCTGATGAGCTTGCGTCGCTTCGAGCTATGGCGGTGGACCGTGTCAACCGGAAACGGATCGACCTCGGGCGTGCCCCGTTGGAGATCGGGGATGGTGTGGCCGCCCAGTATGTGGCTGAGCAAGCCCTTGAGGCTCGGCGTCTGGCAGATTACACGCAGGATGGACTACCGCTCGGTGTTGTGTACACAGCGACCGGGGGCCGAGGAGCCATCTCGTCCTCAGCAGGGATCCGTGGCTATTTCGACGCGGCTGAACTCACCCAGTGTCGGTCTGCTCTGGTGATCTGTACGAGAACCGACCCGGAGGCGTACCTGTCGGAGTATGTGGATTCGCGTTTGGCGGAGACGGTTCCTGACGAGCGGGGGAGTCCGCTGTTCTCTGATTGGGAAACTCTGCATGTGGGAGTCGCGTACACAGACTTCACGTTTGTGGTGGTCTTTCAGGTAGAGCACCAGAAGCTGACATATCTGAAGGAACCGTCGGTGTCAGGCGGCATCCTGAGTCTCGAAGTTGTCCCGTACGATGGAATCGAGATCGAAAGTATCGATCTGTACCATTATCCGGTGGCTTCTTCCCCCACAGCCGACCTATCCCGTACCAAGGTACTCTCAATTCACCGACCACCGGACAGCGGCGAGATACTGACTCTCCCGGACGTCGGTATCCCCGCCGACTACTGGTCAAGTGACAGTCACATGACCTCTATAGCTGCGTCTATCGCAGAAGTGGTTCCAGGACCCGGTGTGTATGAAATACTCGTCTGGACCGGTTCTGAGCTTCCGGCAAGCGAATACTTCATCAACCTGGACACCGCTGATCTCCAGCCGGATCCCAGCCTTGGAGCCTTCGATGAGCCGGAGGTCCCCACACTCGAGGAGCTTCGCCTCTTTGCCTTGGAGCTCATAAACCGGGATCGTCAGTCACACGGTTCACCGCCTGTCCGGCTCGGGTCGAACCAGGCTGCACAGGCCCATGCAGAAGACTCGGTACGTAGTGGCTACCTAGCAGGGCACTGGACATCGGATGGATTGAAGCCGTACATGCTGTACACGCAAGCAGGTGGCATCGGTGTAATGGCCGAGAACGCTGCAGGGCAGGCTAGAGGATCAGAAAGGTGTGATGATCCGACCGTCGCATGCGGAGACATCGATGTGCTCAGCGCGATCGAGTCACTTCAGTGGGGAATGATGTATGACGATGCTCATGCGAATTGGGGGCATCGCGACACGATCGTTGACCCTATCTACGACACCGTCAACATCGGCATATCGTTCACTGACAGCCATGTTGCGTACTTTCAGCACTTCGAATACACACGGCTGACCCACGAAACAGTGCCCGACCTCACCGGCGGGATACTACGCCTTTCACTTCGACCCGAGGCCACCATTGAGGTAGGCGGCGTTGCCATCTACTACGACCCACCACCAACTCCGAAGCGGCCGGAGGACATCTCCAGACTCGAAGCCTACTGTGTGGGTGGCGGGTTCACTGATGACTGTGAGAACATAGAACCGATCGCGCAGGTACACATACCGCCACCACCCGGATCATATTATCCCGATCTAGACCCAGAGGATGTTGTAGCTCACACCTGGGATATCCATACAGACGGAACCGTGGACATCGAAGCCGACCTCCGGCCGTTCATAACCACCAGCGGCGTCTACACAATCGTCATATACTCACGATCCGAATACCCAGAACAATTAACGACCTACTCCATCAGCCTGTAGACCCCTAAGCCAACCATGACCTAGTCGGCTAGGACATCAGAAACCGGAGTCGTGACTGCCGTACCTTTCAAGACGCGAGCAAGAATCGCTTCTATCCAAAGGAAGCCGCGAGTACGCTGGCGCCTCGTCTCTAACCGGTGGTGGCTAAGAACTCCGAGAGAATGCCGTTGAACTGGTCGGGGTATTCCCAGAACATCATGTGACCGCCGAAGACCTCCACCCGCGAATTAGGACAGTGTTTGGCAAGGTAAGGCTTGGCTGTTTCCCCCCAATGGGTCGCCACAACGAACAGGGAAGGCACATCGGCGTCCACCTTTTCGGCTTCAGGCTCATAATTGCCGAAACAGGCATCGGCGAGTAGAGCCGCCGCCATCAGAGGTGGTGTGCAGAGCGACTGCTCCACCACCCACTCGATCAGTTCAGGCGACATGTCCTGCTCGATCATGACATTGTCGGCGTACCAGATGATCACACCACGGTGACCTTCCTTTGTCTGGACCCCCTGGTAGAACCCCGCCAACTCCTCGATCGAGCCTTCCATCCACGTGTTCTTGTCACAACTCATACCGATCGGAGGCATGTCCACCGATACATGACCGCCCAGACCCGACGTGCCCTGATCCCGCACATAGTGCCAGGTAGCCGTCGATCCGGTTGACCATCCCACGAGTACCGGGTCCTCGAGGTCAAGGTGGTCCATCAACTTCGCCAGGTCCGCCGCCTGGGTGGCATAGTTGTTTCCCTCCAGCGTCACCGTCGACCGACCCTGGCTGCGAGGATCGAAAGAAATGACACGGTGGCTCTTGGAATACTCGGCGAATTGATGATCGAAAACCTTGGTGGTGAAGGTCCAGCCGGGCACCAGCACCAAAGACGAACCTTCGCCCTGGTCTTCGTAATAGATCTCAACGCCTGGAGCGACTTCCAGGTAACCACCCGCACGCCGGCCGTTGGCGCTGTTCTTCTGGGCCATCTCCCTACCTCCTCGCACTATCCGTCTTTAGCGAATCACCTGCTACCAACGACCAAGATAGCAGTGGCGTCGGCTCATTCTCTGGGGACGAGCGATCAATGTGGGCGTTAGCGCACGCTCGGGACTCTCCGGATCGAGCGTGTCTACATTCCGGCCGCCCGGGAGACGGCGTTCGAATGGGAGCGTGGCTCGGTTACGTATACGAAGGTACGTGAACGAGGCCGAGCGACTTCACATCGGCTCCCGCGCCTGACCGATCATCTCATCCAAAATCGTCCGTCAGCGTCGGTAATATTGCTGTTTGTGACACTTTACATAGCGTAACATAAGTGGACGCCGTGACAGTGAGATCTCACTGCCTGCATGCCGTCTTACGACATCTCCGAGGCCGGACACAACCCCACGACGAGAGCCTGATGGTGAGCCTGACTGCTACGGGTGGCGGCTACCGGACGATGGAACGTCCGGCCGAAGCATGATCAATGTGTTCGAAATCAGGAATCGATCGCGTGCAAAACCGGGAACTACTGCTCGACAGTTATGGGAAACTGGTCGCTGAGGTTGGTCACCCGGGCGACCTTCGCGGGATGACCGAGGACGATCTCGTGGTTTCACGACTCCCGGCATGCCCTCCGGGGTACCTTCCACCCAGAGTGAGGGGGAAGGGATGACACCAGGGTTGACAGCGTTCCATGACGAGTCCCCGCAAGCCGATCCGAGACCCCGCAAGATTGGTGTCCAACTGCACTATCGAAACCTGGGTAAGACTCGCCGCGTTGAGACGCTCGAAGCCATTGACCGGATCAGCGGATGGGGCGGCTATCTGTTCGAGACGGCCCGACCACTACCCGACGCTCACTACAGCGAACACCATGTCCGGGCCAAAGTACTCATCGAAGCTATCACCCACCTGAGTTCCGAAGGTGTCGTCGAAGCAGTACTCGAGACACGAGCCGGCACCAAGAAGGGACTTCCAACCCCTCGACAACAAGGATCACCAGGTACTGCGCAGTCTTGAGCGACAAGGAGATGTCCCAGGCACTTTACGGATCCGTCACGATGACAAGACTGAGACCGTCCTGGTGATAGCGGACCTACTCGCCGGGGCACGCTCCGACGAACTCTGCGGTGTCGACCGAGAAACCTACTACAGGATCAGCCACCGTGTCCGTACAACCCGCGCCGTCTTCCAAAAGGAGCACTGAACGCGCAGAGGCCCCGGGACTACGTTCCGCAGCCAATCCGGGGCGTACTTCCGGTGAGGTCCTCGGAGGATAGGTCACCAGCCACTGCCATTGTCACAGTTCCGACCCGAAACCGCAACGGTTGCTGTCTACAAGGCACAAGTTCAGAGATGCGAGAGATCCGGCAGCTGCGAAGCGTGATCCGTTTCGCAACTGACCACCTACAGATCAGCGTCCTGGGTCGTCCCAGGAAACGGATGCTGGATCATCTGCCCAGGTTCAAATAAGCGTTCGAGCCGCGGATCGAGAACCTCGAAGAACTCCCCCCGCCAACCCCTACCGACGGCTAGCACAACACCTCCGATCAGCCCCGAAGGCACAACCACGCCTAGGCCCGGGCGGGCACCGCGTCGAAGTGGAGTCCAATTCTTGTGGTGTTGCAGCCTCCGTTGGGCGGCTCTGGGTCACGAGATCAGCTGGGAGGCCCTGCCGGAAGTCGGTGCTATTCGTCTGCGACTTCGATGAGTAGCCGGCAGTGGTCGCTCGGACCCCAGTCTTCGACCGAGTTGAGGGCCCGCACGCTGACGCTGTGGTGGAAGCCACGCGACGCGAAGGCCCAGTCGAGTTGACTGTCGGCAGTCTCGGGGGACTGAGCCACCGTGTGGTAGGTGGGCACGTTACGGGTATCGGACGGCAGATACGCAGGGGTCGGCTCCGCGCGCCTTCCCGCCGGGTACTGGGGTCCTAACAGCTCGAGGCCGAGCGCGTCCATCCTGTCCGTGACTGAGCGTTCACGTACCATGAACGGGTCGTCATCATTACCGCTGAATGCCATGTTGAGATCGCCGGCCGCCACAATGCGGTGAGTGCTCGGGTCGGTGCTGCCTATGAACGCCGAGATATCCGAGATGATCCGATGCGCCGATCCGTCCGGGTAGCCCACTCTCCATCGGCTGTTGGTGGACCGATGCGGTGCTATCCAGCGCGCGTACATGGACACCGCGATGAACGGCGCACCGTCCTGGGGGATGACCCGTGCCGCGGCGATCGTGCCGATACCGCTCACCGCGATCTCGTCCTCCTCCGTAACGCTTATCGGACTGACCTGTTTGAACCACTCGACCTCGACACGGTCCGATAGCTTCACGACCATCGGCCACCGGTCATACAACTTCTTGAACCGGCCCTCGTACCAGCGCGAGTTCCAACCATGGGAGTCCCAATGCTCGCCCGGGCCCGTGTCCACCTTGCCGACAACGTCGTACGGGACCCGACCTGCTTCCTGCAGCAGAGCCACATCAGCGCCCATCTCCACCAGCCGACGCCAAGCGTTGTGGCGCCTGTCGATGTTCCAACAAACAACCGTCGTGACCAACTCGCGTCCCATCTCCTAGAAGGCCAACTCCACTACGACCCTATCGGACAAGTGTGACAGGACCCCTGTACACAGCCGGGAACTCATACAGTCATTAACACCTCGATAATCGCGCGGATTCTTGCCACGCGTGCGAGGTAACACCCCCAACCGACGTCGGCCAGGCCGTCTCGACAGACTGTACGATGCCACCCTGGCTCCTACCCGGGTGGGAGTCACCCGGAACCTGCTGGGCTGCGCCGAGACGGCTCCCGTTCGTACTCCATCACGTCAACCAGCAACTCGCTGACGCGGCAGAAACGGCGAAGACAGTCAGTATCGAGGAGCGCCAGGACTCCGCCGGCCCCCGGCCGACGGCGAGGAGGCAACATCATCATCCGCAGATACCGGATGGTCACCGACACCGAGAGGCGCCTCTGCTTCGAACGCTCCGGCAACCCTGTCGGGAGACGCTTCAGCGGCCAAGACAGAGCACCACCGAAGTGACCATCAACCCCGGAACCCCCACAGAAACCCACCATCTCAAGACCGACCGCATGCCCTCCGCGAAGAAGACACCGTCCGCTGCTGCAACGGCGACGGACGCGGATACGGCAACCCCCTCGACCGCGACCCCGCTCGGATAGGTCCGGCGGCCTAGACGATGAACGGAATCGAGCGTTCATCGCGATGTCGTGGTGTTCGAGGATCCTCGGAGGCCGCTCGGCCTGGCCAGGAGCGAGGTTTCTCCCATACGCCCGAACCGTCGCTACCGTCTCGGCTATGTACAGGTTGTGGAGGCTGTTACTGCTTCTCGGCTCAGTGGGTCTGCTCGCCTCCTGCACAGCTGACGTGGATGTGTACTCAGCCCAGGTCTCCCGGGACGACTCGAGGTTGCGGCTCACGTTGCAGACCTGTAACCCGACCTCGGTCGCTACCAGGGTGGTGGATGTCGGCCACCGCGTCGAGGTGGCAGTGTCCGCTTCGCCTACCAGGCTGCTAGGCGGCCCGGAATGTCAGCACTTGGTGGTCGTCGCCCTGCCGGAGGCACTCGCCGGCCGTGACGTGTTCGACAGATCGTCTCGCCGACTGGTACCGGTTGAACTGTCGTCCCAGCGGTGGCCGTATGATCGGGAGCGGTTCACGTTGGCCGACTACGTGGCGGCTCTCGCCGCGATGGTGGCATGTCTCGAGGCCCGTGATCCGCTTATTGACGCGACGATCGTCGATGATCTGGACTGGCCTACCTTCGACTGGCAAAAGCCACGAGATGAACGGGGCAACATGTCGGCGCCAGCCGTCTCGGAGTGCAGGAGCGAGCATCTGGGGCCCCTGCGCGGCTAGACCGCCGACGGGAGGCAGGTCGCCCACAACAACTAGGGGCACCAGCTATGGTTGATCAACCCTGACGGCAGCGGCCGACGACAACTCAGCGAACAGCCGAAAGCACTATCCGCACTGAAGCCGTGGATGCCTATCGTGCCGAGCGAACGCTCGCGGGGACGCTTCTCCGGAGACCCCGTCGACTGGTGGCCGCTCCGGGGAACGGAGGACAGCGCCGCACGGGCGGGGTGTCCCGACGGATGATCAGTTTCCCCCCGGGGTTCCCTCCGGCTGCAATTGAGACGTGCTGGGGGGTTGCCGACTGTTGTGGGTGATTGTGGCAGTGGCGCGACTCCGTGTCATTCCCCGAGCAACTTCTCCTTCTCGGCGCCGAACTCCGCACTGGTCAGCACGCCCTCGTCGCGGAGTTTGGCTAGCTTGATGGGTTCGTCGGCTCGCGACGACGAGCGGTGGCGGGTTAGTTCTTGGTCCCTGATACGTGCCTCTCGTATTCGGTAGATCAACGCCCGGGTCTCCTCCGGGCGCGGGATGTCGGAGTACCGCACGGGCCGGCTCGATCCGCCGTCCTGATGCTCCCTCGGACCTCAGGTGCGTTCGCGGTGACCGGGGCCCGACCCTCTGCCAAGCGACTGAGGACTCCCGTTGGACCACCGGTGGAATCGAACCGCTGCCACGCCCGAGCGAAGTCGGCCCGGCACATCGCAGCCCGCCGCTCCTGGGCGCCGATCAGCTGGCCGAGCGCGATGAACTGGCCTCGGTTGCTGCTGCGCATGGGTAAGCCTTCGGCGTAGCTGCGAAGCAGCTGGCCGGCGACGCACGCGTCCTGGAAGTCGCCCAGCACATCCTGGAGTTTCTTCAGCCGCCTGGTCTCCGCTTTGAGCAACCCGCCATAAGCGGGACGGAAGAACTCGAGGAGGTAACGCAGCCGCTTGCATTGAATTCTCAGCGCATGCAGCGACTCATCCCTGGACGCAGGTGTGATCTCACGGCCACGGCGCAAAACACCCCGGTAGCGTTTACCGATAAGCAATTGGGCGGCGTCACCGATCGTGATCGAACCCAAGGTCTCCATCGTGCCAACAGACGGACCCCGTTCAACCGACTGCGCAAAGCCCGTCTTCAAACGCCCGTACCGAGGAGAAGCCAGGCAGGCCAGCAAGCGTTTTCGCTCCTCCTGCCACTGATCGGCCAAGAACTGTTGGTAGTCGTCCAGGTACCCAGCATCCTCCGGGTGAAGCTCGGACAGGAAGTGTGGGAGATTCTCCATGGCGACGTCGAGGTCCCGCACACCACCGAGAACGGCCGCGAGCCACTTGAACTCGCGGTTGAACGAACGGATCGAGGCGGGCAGCACCTTCTTGAACGCTCGAAGCGCGGAACGGAAGCGGCGCGTGGCCACACGCATCTTGTGCACCCCTTCGGGGTCCAGACCCTCCCAGGCTCTGGGCTCCTGGGTGATCATCTCCTCGAACTGCTCGAGTAAGCGGCCATAAGCCAGGTGAATGGCCGGATCGGCCGGCGCGGGCTCCCGTTCTCGCAACGCCCGCACGAACGGGGTGCTCGCCGGCGACACCACCTGCGAATCCCGCGGAGGCGACAGGCCCACGGTCTGCAGTCCCCGTTCGAACTTGCTCAGACGTGCCGCCAGCAAGCCGAATCGTTGCTGAGTTTCCGCGGCCAGTTGCCGTAGCGACTCCTCGCGGCCCCCCTTCAGCTCCATTTCCAGCTCCACAAACGTCATGCGGCCAGGCGCCGGCTTCTTGACCGGGCCATCGGTGGTGATGGTCGTCTGATCGATCCCCAGTTGCACCAACGCATCATCGGACAGCCGGATGTCGAACAGGCGACGGTGCGTCTGCACGCGGAAGAGCTTCCGCAGGTCCCCCGACCGGATACCGCCGGATCGGTCAGCGACATGCTCGCCAACCAGAGGGTGGCTGCCATCCTGCGGAAACGCCAAGACCCGGCGTTCGACCTCCCGACGCTTCTGCACAATCCCGTCCCGAAACTTGCAGGACTTCAGCGTCATGATCTTGTCGCCCGAGCGGTCGCGCCATCGATACGCCCACCCCGCCCTGAAGAGATGCCAGCCCGGAGTGTCCCAGTAATCATCCACGATGTTGGTGGCCGAGGCCGACTGCACGTCATACGAGTCGAGAGACTCGATCAGATCTCCAACGTGCGCGGTGTCTTCGATCAGGAACTTCGCTTCGGTCTCCCAATGAGCCGCCTCAAGCGGAGAGGGCGTGCCCCCCTCAAGCGTGCCTTCTCCCGGAGATTCCGGGACTGATCCCAGTCGTGAGACCATGGTGCGGTCTCCTATTCCGACACGTACCGAGTTCAAGATCTAGGGGTATGTAGCTTACATTGTCCCGTATCCAGCGCTGAACTGAGGGCACGGCCGGCCGCGAAGCGTCGGTTTGGGGTCTCAAGACCAGCATCGTCGCGACATCAGACGATCCGCCCAACTGCCCCTGCACGAAGGGCCGGCGTCCGGGCCTTCCCCAGTGCCTGAGCCCTCCGCGGGTTATCGTAATTGAGAGCATGAGCGCCGACGGAACACTCAAAACGCCTCCTAGGCCTAACCGGCCGTTCTCGGTGGGGTGTGAGGTGACGTCCGGGTAGGACTATTGCCGAGGACCCGGCCCGACATGCCCTGGCAGCCTCTGCCTTGTGACGGTTACACGTTGCCGAAATGGCTAGAGCCACCACAAGAGCCCGGCCGGCCTCTGTCGCAGGCTGCGCGCCTTCCTTGGTCCTCGTGTCCGGGGTTGTTTCTGGCGTCTGGCACGCAGGCGTCCGACGGTGTGTCGCGTGCGCCGGGTCCGTCCTTGATCCAGACGTCCTAGACCGGCGAGACCCATGGGTACCAGTACGAGGCGTTCCTGACGGAAGACTCGACCGAAACATCGCAGTTCCTGGCCTGGATAAGCGCTTCCGGGACCGCCTCCGTGACGTTCTCCTCCGTGGCCGGGGGAACCTACTCCGTGTAGGTGGTCAAGCAAACAGTCGATGGCACGTGGATCAGATTCGGAGACCTGAGCTGAACAGTGACCGAAACGACGACCACCACGACTGCCACAATTACCACCGCGGCCGCCCCGATCCACTACCACGTCGCCGGCGTCGGACTGGGCTGGGAGCATTTCGTGTACGACGGGTACTTCCTCGATCCGGGTGACGTTGTCAACAAGGCCTACGAACCGACACATTCGATGCCCACCATGAACTGAAAGCGCTCTGCGCGACGGAAGGCATCCCGACGCAAGTCATCCGAGACCATACCTTCGGCTTTCGCCACAAGGCTTCTCGCGCCTGGCGCCTCGCGATAGCCCTGTATGTAAAGGCTGGCGGCACCCCGTGGAAACTTGCGCCGATTATGGGGGCACCTGCGAACACCGCTTACATCGGACTCGCATACGCCCACCGAGGGAAACCCACAGAAGGACAGTTCGTAACCTGCTGTTCGCAAGTATTCGACTCCGACGGTGGGGGAATGCAGTTCTTCGCGTACGACGCTCGCGATCCCCTCGATAACGATCCCCGCACACGAACCAACCCCTACCTAGGCAGAGACGACATGCGGGCCGTCATGGCTCGCAGTCTCAACCTGTACCAAGCGCGCAACGGTGGCAGCGTGCCAGCCCGGATGGTGATCAACAAGACCACACCGTTCCGAAACGAGGAGCTCGCTGGGGCGCTTGACGCCCTTTCAGCGGTACGAGATGTTGAATGCGTCGAGATCGTAGAGCATGTCAAATGGCGAGGCGTGTGGCTCAACCAGCCCCGGCAGTACAACACGAAAAAGGGAAACCCCGATCCGTACCCGGTACGTCGAGGGGCGATGGTACCCCTGAGCGGTACCAAGGCACTCCTCTGGGTAGCAGGGAACGCCCCACAAGCATCAACGTCAACGGTCGGATCCTTCTACCAAGGCAGCAAAGGCATCCCAGACCCCTTCTCCTCCAACGTCACACAGGACAAGGACCGCTTGAGCTTCCCGCCATGGAGGCTCTGGTGCTGTCGAAAATGGATTGGAATAACGACGCTCTCTACAACCACACTCCCGTGACCATCGGATATGCCCAACGGCTCGCACGAACTATCTCGAAGGTGCCAACCCTTCGTCGTGGGGAGTATCCATACAGACTCTTCATGTGATCCCCGGACCGTACAGCTAGTTAACACCCGCGATACGACGGGGGAAGGTGAGGCTGGAGTGACTGCTCCCAAAGACTGTAGAGGGGCAGCCGGGTGCTGACATGCGCACACCCGGGCCTCTCGGATACTGACGGTCACTTTCTGTCGCCGGGTCCCTCGCGGCGGGTGGAAACGCCGGGTGGACGAGATACTGCCGCCCAGATGTCTGAGAATCACACCTGTCTATCGAAGCGTGATACTGTTTCAACACTTCGTGTAGGATCAGAGGGTGGTGCCTCGGGCACCGAGCACACCAAGCTGCAATACGCCAGGCTACTCATGGCCGTCGCAGACTCTTGTCGTGGCGTCGCATAATACAAACGGAACACGCAGGGTCGGAGTTGGAGCCGGACATCTAATGGCACTACTAGTATTCACACACGGACTCGGCGCTTCTGCCGGATTCTGGGGTTCTACGATTGATACTCTCCGGAGTCACGATGGTCTTAGTGGCCACACATTCAAGGACTGGAGCTATCGAACAAGCAAGCGCCCCTTTCTCACTAAGGCCTTAGGACGCTCGCGATACCAAGACCTCTCAGAGATCGGCGAGCAGATGTGGTCTAATCTCCGGAACTGGAGCGAGGGTCATGAAGCTGTGGTTCTCGTCGGCCACAGTATGGGCGGACTGGTCACAGCAGCAGCATCAGTATACGGGTTTACCAGTGGTGACGATCAGGATATTGGGCTATGTAACAAGCTACGAGGGCTATTGTGCATCGCGAGTCCGTTTGCTGGTGCCAATCAGGCTAGGAATCTGGAAGCTCTATACAAACGTCTTGGGGTAAAGAACAAGCAAATTGCCGACTTACTACCAGATTCGGAGAATCGACGGACCTTGATTCAGGACTTTACTCGAACCGTCCTCGCTCACAGTGACATAGACTTCTTCCTAATGAGAGCAGCAGATGACGCGGTCATTTCACCTGGCGACATCACGAGCCCCTTCAGCCAGGACCAGTACCAGATGGACGTTCTCTCCGGTGACCATTCCGAGTGTGTTAGCAATCTGAGACTTGCGGACGATAATGTAGCGAAGCTAGTTGTTGCGATCCGACAGATACTCAATCCAGACTCGCTGGGCAAAGAACTCGTACTCTTCAAAAGCAGGGCTGTTACAATAAGGAGCGAATATCATAAACGACTATCACAAATGGAGGAAGGCCTTGACATTATGGCGTGGGGCCTTGTCTCATTTCGTGAGGATTACGGACATGAACTGCGCGAGTGGGCAAATGCAGGTACACGCGTTAGAATTCTCTTAGTCAATCCCCATTCTCCAGAAGGCGACGTGCTATGCAGGCTACAGGATCGTATTGAATGCCGTCCGAGCGGATCCACAGCAGCCGACGTTCAGATGTTCTTGGACAGCGTATGCCCGATTACTAACAAATTGGAGATACGAGTCAGTAAGTATCACCCGGGAGTTAATCTGTTTCGCATCGACACCGACATTTTCTTCGGCCCGTACCTTGCCGGGACTGTGAGCCGGAATTCCCCAACCGGGATCGTATCCGAAGGGCATTGGCTATACGATAGGCTTTCGTCTCATTTCAATTGGTTGTGGAGGAAGGCATCCATATGGCCAATGTCTGAGAACTCAGCGTAGTCACGGGTGGAACACAGGGTGGCTATAAGAGAGACGTAGGCGTGACCATGTTCCGTAAGCTCGTAGAAGGTCTGACCGGCAGCCTCGCGTTCTCTCCTTGCGAACACTGGGTGCTGCAGTAGAGTCTTACGTACTGCGTTACGCCTAACGACGTGAGCGTCTCCCCTTTGCCGCTGAAGTACCTCAATATCAGTTGGTGACAAGCCTTCGTGAGCATTTGCGAGAACCCGAGCACATCTGTATATCTGACTCTTTAGGGCAATGTCCGGTCCGACTCCACGGCTGGACACCTTCGGACTAGATGTGATTGCTCCTGGCTCTGCGATCAGCCGAGCGATATTCGCGAAGTCGCTAAGGGTCGAGTCGTTCAGAATACGGACTGTTGCGCAGTGGTCTGCGACATTGATCAGTCCGAAGCTGGCATGTTCCACTTCCCTCTGCCTGAACCGGGTGAGAGACAGGTCTTCTCCTGAGCGTCGGCGGCGCAAGTAGCGTTCGAACCGTATGTCAGCAGGCGCTTCGAGGAGTACGACGAATAGATCATCGAACAGTCGCGCCAAATAGCTCAACTCTTCGACCGTGCGTAGGCCCGTGATGCATATTCCGGATTCAATATAGGATCCGTATAGACGGACCGATTGACGCGCAATGATATCCCAGCCATTCAGCCCGAGAGTCGTCATTGCTTGAAGGTAGCCTGGGCGTGAAGCTAGGGCCAGATCGGTCCCCTGCAACGCTTGGAGTACAGAGCTAGCTTCAATGTGGGTGTAGCCATATCTGCTCAGAAACTGACCTAAGGTCGTTTTACCAGCACAGGTCAATCCGATGACGACTATCGGCGGACGGCGAGTCGGGAAGAGCTGAGCTTGTTGATGGATTGACACACCGTGCCGTCGAAATCTGGCCTCCTGTGGTGCAAGTTCGACCGATACAGGAGGCAGATTCAAGATTGCCATGTACTCCTCAAGCCTGTCAGCAAGTGCGAGTAGTGCGGATATACGAAAATCTACATCGAGCGACCGCTCGAGTTCAAGATCCGACAAAGGTATATCTTCGCCTATCGGTATGAACCAAGCGTTGAACGAGTTCTGGCTGAGCCACGGGTAAGGCCGGTTCTGCTCCAGGCCGGTACCAGGGTTGTGGGCGATCGATCCCTTGACACAGTCTGTGAATATCTGAGGGATGGCGACGCCTGGAACGTGCAAGGCTACAGTCGAGTATACGGTGGCACGGCGATCTCCGCCATTCGCTACTAGGCGGGCGTCGAGGTCGCGGAAGCTAACGTTCTTGAACCACTCCTTGGTCGCTAGGCCGGGGACGGTGGCTTTAGCCCACTCATCACTGGCTGAACTGGCGTTGGTTGGCTTACTCAGAGCCTCGATACGAACGTATGTGTCTTCTACGAAGTATACGGTGCTCGGGCCGAGCCAAACATCTCTTAACTTGAGCTCGATGAGCTGCTGAACTCCCCCGAAATAGTCTTCCATTTCGTCTGGATGGTCGGACCGTGAGCCAGAAAGAGGGAGTCCGAGGCGACCAAAGACAAAACCCGCTTGGGCATACTTTGCGGTACTACCCGTGTGGAAATAGACTTTCAATTTCCGGCTAGCATTCAAAAATGCGGGGCGGGGCCGCAGGCGATCAGAGTTCCTCATCACGCACTTGGTTCTATCCTGTAGCCGCTGTCGGTCGGGCGGGCTGGTACTACGTCCACTCCTGCTGCGACAGCAATAGCACGGATGTCGGTGTTAGCGGCCTGGTTGTGGCTCTCTGTAATCGCGTAGATCAGCGGGCCGAGGCTGCTCATTCCGGCGGCGACGGTCTCGATAGCTTGTAGCTCCGACAGCAATGTCCGCACCTCATGGGATTGTTGCGCAAGCTCGCGTTTCTTGAAGCCCACCGAATGAATCTGGCGAAGAGCGTGGCCAAGGGTACGCAAATCTCCTTCCACGATTGCGGGCGCGACTCCGTGGTACGCGTAGGCCAGAGTTTGGAGCGACTCCAGAGTGCGTAAGGGCAACTCGCGCCTGAAGAAATCGAGTTCGTCCTCGCCTGCCACCACCACTCCCTCTGGGTAGAAGAGGGAGACCTGCCACTGCGGCGTCATCGTCAGGCGGGTGATGATCGGTGGTATCCGGCTGGGTGTCTGAAAGCTGGAAGGAGCGAAGGGTTCGTCTCCTGCCCCAGCATGGCCACCATCGAAGATCACGCCGCCGACTTCGAAGGCGTTTACGCCCACCCCCGAGGTTCCGCCTCGCCCGCAAAAGGAGTGCCAGTTCAGGCACCGGTAGTTCCAACCTTGCTACGTGTGCTGTCCCGGCGGCAGCCGCCAGTAGAGCCGCTGTTCCAGTGCCGAGGCCTATATGGCGCGGAGGAAGTCGTTCGAACTCGACGAGCACCGATGGGTCCTCCTTAGTCAAGGCGTTGACAACGCCTAGCACGGCTCGACGTAGGCCTGGAGCTTCGTCGAGCCCAACCACCTTGCTGTGAACCGTAGCGCCAATCGAAACATGGAGGCGAATCTCGGGTTCTGCAAGCGAGATACCAACTCCCCCGAAACGTCGTTGTGTCGCGTCTGAGCAATCAATCAATCCCAAGTGCAGCCGGGTGGGGGCGAACACGGTACAGGATACGGTTGCCATCAGCGGCGGCCTTGCAAGGTATAGGCCATGGTCTGTCGTATTATCACATGTATTATAACGCTATAACATTAATACTAGTCCTGGCCTCTGTGGCGAGGCTTTCTATCATCCCGATGTCGCTTGACTCTGCTCGGATAGTGAACTGGGTTGTTTGGTTGATGTGGTGGACGGCACCGTCGTCGATACGGTTGGTTAGCTCGCGGAGGAGGTGCACCAGCTCTTCGGGGGGTGCGTCAGGGTTGAGGGCGGTGTTGATGCTGAGGGTGACTTGCCAATGGCTGGTCTTGGTGCCTTCTTCGGGGCCGGGTCGCGGCGGCGGTGGCGGTTGCGGTGGAGTCTTGGCACATGCGCAGTCGTCAAACGGTTTGTTGCATGTCGGACAGCTTGGATGGCCCTCGCAGTTCCGACTTGCCTCTCCGCAGGTGGGGCACACTACCCGTCGTATGCGGATGTGCTGGGATGAGAGGTTGATGTCGCCGCTGGTCTGGACTTGGTAGATCTCGTCGTTCGGGCCGACGAGTTCGATGGCGTCGCTTCGGATCGCGTCGTAGATGGCGTCGCGTAGTTCGCTCGCGCCCGATGGCAGCAGCGGTTTGTGAGGGTTGGACCAGAAACTGTCTCGTATTTCCGAGAGAGGTCGGCCGTAGTCGCTGTCTCGGAGGTTGTGGAGGAGAACGGTGTGGTCGAACTCGCCTTGTTGGAATGCCTTGCGGGCCTCGCGTAGCTCACCCCAGACATCGGCGCCGCTGAGAGCGCTCTGGGTGTCCTTGCGGATTCGTAGAAACTCGATATCGCGCTGGTATTCGCCTTTGGGTGCGAGGTAGACGATGTGCTTGTAGCACTGACGTACCATCTTGTCGAGCCGTTTCTTGGCTTCCGAGGCTTCTTCTCGCGCTCGTTTCTTCATGTCCTGGTCGGCTCTTACCGCGGGTAGAAGAGCGACCCGCTTGCGCGCAAGCCATTCGGCTGCCAGCCCGCGGGCCTGTCGTCGTACGGCTGTGTTGGCGCATGCAAACACAGTTGAAGAGGCCCATTGGACGCTCATCGGGTCGGTACCGGTACCCAGCGCCGCAGCGGTGGCTTCGCGCGTGGCTGAGTCGTTACCGTTGAACAGCGAGAACCACCGTGAATCCAGCACCACGAGCCCGGTCTGGTGCTTGTTGTCGATGCCTGCCTGTTCGAGCACCGCGCGGCATCCCTCAGCTGTCACGCCCCCAGCCGGTACGTCGCCGCCTTCTGCCCTTACGATCTTGTCGAACGGTCCTGAGGTAACGATCTCGAAAGCGCGTTCGGTGACCGCCTTGTCGCGGTCGGCCTTGCCGACCGTCTTCTTCTCGGCGCGGGTTAGCATCGCCAGAGTCTTGCGGGTCTCGAACACCCAGCGCCTCGCCGCGCGACCCCGACCGGGCAGAACCTCGACGGAGGCGACACCCTCGTCGGTTTCGAGCAGTTCGGCGGCTACCGCTTCGGCGTCGCCGGTGCCATAGCTGCCTCCAGGAACGAATGAGGCCGCTAGTAGTTCTGCTTCGGTGGCTCCGCGTGCTCCGTTGGCACGCGGGCACAGCGACCTTACGAATAAGGCGGTGGCCATGCGCTCGGCTGCCCGTGGGTTGCGATGTGACCAGCCTTCGTCCCGCAAGTTGTCCAGGCGGCGGGCAGCGCCCCGTTCGGGGTTGTACTGATCGACGATATCGACGCTGGCAACCTCCCGCAGGTTGGCCTGGGTCTTGTCGTCAGCCACGAGACCGGAATTGAGCAGGGCGTCCTTGAGGAGATTGGACTGCAACGGCAGATCGCCGCTGTTGATCAGCTCCGGGGCCCACTCGCCCGTGGCAGCGCGTCGTGACTGCTCGTGTGCCGCCGACGCGAAAACCCTGATGATGGAACGTACACGCTGGAACCCGGCGTGCTGTGCCCACTCGTCCTCCGCCAGCGCGATCAAGTCGGGGTGGAACGGGTAGCAGCGCTGTACTCGTCGGCGGAAATCGGACTCACGGAAGTTGCCGAGCTTCTTGAACACCTTGGTCTGCCACGCGCTGCGCATGCCTGAAAGGAAGCGCTCGGCGGTCGCGTCGGTGACTTCCACCGGGGGCCGCGAACTGAACAGACGGCGCTGGATAATCTCCGCGAAGTCGCCGCCGCCGGTGACCGCGGTTGTCCGAGCGTTGCGAGTCAGCAAATCCTCCAACTCGGCGCGGTGCTTCTCGCCTTCGCGGTTCATCACCATGTTGTCCTTGTCGGACGCGATCATCACAACCACCGCTACACAGTTGGGCACGTCGTTGGCGACATCAAGCAGCACGCGCAGGAACGCCATGTCCAGCACCGCCCCATCAGGGTCCGACGCGGCAACGACCCTGACATAGTCCATGATCTCGTCAATCAGGATGAGCACCGGCCGGCCGGTGCTGCGAAGCGCTTCGGCCACCTTGGCCTTGTTCGTGATGTGAGCTTTGAACGCGTCGTAGCGATGGCCGTCCTTGTCGAACAGGCGCCACAGGAACCGCTCCCCGAGCCGCGTGGCAGGGCCGAAATCCTCTTCGGCAGCGGTCGTGTTGTCACAGTCCAACACCACACATATCGGGTTGCCGAGGTCGGCGCGCACGTTGCCACGACCAGCGATACTTTCCGCCGCCGACATCACCTGCCTACCAAGGTCGGTCTGGGACAGTTCCCCGGGATGCGAAGCAAGGTGCCACAACCCGATGAGGCCGTGGGACTTGCCGCCGCCCATCGCCTGGTCGAGCCGCCACAGCGCGCTTGTCTGAG
>MKWU01001086.1_pt1 | contig 49202 bp, 38 predicted proteins | sample 809101 | NCBI WGS metagenome assembly MKWU01 (sample SAMN05860141, study PRJNA318959) | sponge metagenome | host: Aplysina aerophoba | place: Slovenia: Piran, Adriatic Sea, Gulf of Piran | collected 2013-05-07 | reverse complement strand
GGCCCCGGGACAGAGCCGCGCCACGCTGTCCACGATCACTCCCGCCGCCCACTCGCCACCGCTCAGCACGTAGCTGCCAATCGAGATCTCCTCGTCCGCCAGGCGCTGCGCCACTCTCTCGTCCACCCCCTCGTACCGACCGCAAACGAGCACGACGTCGTCCTGCCGAGCCGCGAGCCGCCGAGCGGCGACCTGATCGAACAGGCGCCCCTGCGCCGACAGCAGGACCGTCCACGCGCTACCGCCAGGGCACCGCGACCCGATTTCGGCCACCGCCGCGTCTATGGGTTCGATCTTCATCACCATTCCCTCTTCGCCTCCGAACGGCCTGTCGTCTACCGTGCGATGCGTGTCCGATGTCCACTTGCGCAAGTCGTGAATCTCGATATCCACCAATCCGGCCTTCCGAGCCCGCGACAGAATGCCGCAAGCGAGGGGGCCCTGGAAGAATTCCGGGAAGATCGTGACGATGTGGAACTTCACGTCAGGCCTTCAGGTCTTCCATGCCGGCAGGCAGGCTAACCGCGATACGCCTGGACTCGATGTCGACTTCCCTGCAGATTTCTTTGGCGAACGGCACTAGCAGTTCCTTTCCGTCACTGTCCTCGACCGAAAACAGCAGCACGCCCCCGGGCGGCTCGTACACATCGACCACGGTCCCGAGTTCGCGGCAGCTGTCTTGATCTACCATCTGGCAGCCAATCAGGTCGTCTACGTAGTACTCGCCTTGCGGCAGGGGCTCCAGCGCATCCTTTCGCACCCTGAGTTCGGCGAACCGCAGGCGCTCGGCATCGGAAATCGTGTCGAAGCCCTCGAACTTGAGTACCAGACGACCCTTGTGCTCCCACGCGCGGTCGATCCTGAGTTCAAGCGCAGTGCGGTCCGGAAGCACCGCCTGAACCCTGCCGCCCTGGGTGAAATGGCGCAGCCCGTCAGACAGATTCTCCGCCGCGACTTCTCCCTTGTTGCCGCGCGGCCGGGTGATTCGGGCAAGTGTTACGTGTTCGGCATCCTCCTTCATCGTCCAGAGAACAAGGGCGAGGCTACAACCTCACTGATCCTCCAAAATCTCAAGCGTGTAACGGCGGTTGTGCTTCATGCTCACCGCCCCTAGAAGGGTTCGGATGGATTTGGCGGTGCGGCCTTTTCGGCCAATCACCTTCCCGAGGTCGGACGGGTGCACCGACAGCTCCACCACGCAGCTCTGGCTGCCATTGACGGCCTGAACCGAGACTTCGCCCGGTTCATCGACTAGAGACTTGGCGATGAGCTCGATCATTTCGACGACTGATTCCGTGTCCTGGTCCATCCCTCGACCCCCCTGGCACCCGTCCTCAACGTGGAGCGGGTGAAATCTCCTCAGCTATTCGGGCTTCGCCTCCGCGGGCTGCGACCCGCTGTCGGCAGCCTTGGCGACCGGCTCGCCGGGCTTGTCGGCATCGGGCTCCGGCACCGCCGCAGGTTCGGCTTCGGCAGCCGCAGCGGGTTCGGGCGCAGCTTCGGGCTCACCCTCGGCAGCAGCTTCCGGCTCCGGCACAGTGGCAGAGTCGGCTTCGCCAACAGCCACGGGTTCCGCGCTAGCCGGCTCCGGGCTCTCGGGAGACAGTTCCTCCGCTGCCTCCGCCACGGCAATCTCGGAGGTATCGGCAACCGCGAATGGCTCCTCTTCCACGGCGCCCGCCTCGGACACACCGCCGGCCACTTCGAGTTCTAGCAGGGCTTCGACCACATCGGAGTCCTCGTCCACCTCCTCGCCTGGCGCGACCGGGACCGGGGCTCCGGGAGCGCTGGCCTCTGGAGCGGCCGCTTCCTCGACCACCTCCTCCGGCGCCTCGACCGCCGCCGCTGGTTCAGGGGCCGGCGCGCCGTTCTTGGCCTCGTCCGCGATGCGCTCGTCGAAGTGCCTGACCAAGCGCTTCACCGTGTCCGACAGCTGGGCCCCGACGCTTACCCAGTAGTCGATCCTGTCGCGCTTCAGCACGACCTCGATCGGGTCCGGGCGGGGATTGTAGTGCCCCACGATCTCAATATTCCGACTGTCCCGCGCACGGCGACTGTCGATCACCACCACCCGGTAGCTGGGTCTCTTCTTGGCCCCAGTCCGGGACAGGCGTATTGCAACCATTGCTTCCTCCGAAATCAATCCTCAAGGCACTAGCGGCCGAGCAACCGGCCAAGATCCATCCCGCCGGGCCCCATCGGACTCGGGCCCATTCCACGGGACCGGCCCCGCCGGCGCTTGCCTTTTCTGTTCTTCTTCCTGGTTCGCGAGCCGACTCCGGTCGGAGCCAGTCCCCGCATCATGTCGCGCGCTTGGCGGTACTGCTTCAGCAGCTGGTTCACCTGCTGCACCGTGGTTCCGCTGCCGTTGGCGATGCGCCGGCGGCGGCTTCCGTTCAGGATGTCGGCGTTGGCCCGCTCCTGGGCGGTCATCGAATTGATGATCGCCTCGGTCCGCGAGAGCCCCTTCGGGTCGATCTCCGCCTGCTGCAGGTCCTTGAACGGCCCCGCGCTGGGAAGCATGTCCACGATCGACTGCAGCGAGCCCATTTTCTTGACTTGACCCAGCTGCTTGCGGAAATCCTCCAACGAGAACTGATTGGCGAGCATGCGCTGCTGCATCTCGCGAGCCTGCTTCTCGTCCACATCCGCTTCGACCTTCTCGATCAGCGACAGCATGTCTCCCATGCCAAGCAGGCGCGAAACGATGCGAACGGGGTGGAACACCTCGAACGCGGTCGGCTTTTCCCCGACGCCGACGAACTTGATCGGGCATCCAGTCACCTGCCGGATCGACAGAGCGGCGCCGCCCCGGGCATCACCATCCATCTTGGTCAGGACGACACCCGTCACCCCAAGCCGGTCATGGAACTCGGTCGCCGACTTGACCGCGTCCTGGCCGGTCATGGCATCCGCCACGAACAGGATCTCGACCGGCTCGAGAACTGTCTTCAACTCCCCCAACTCGTCCATCAGCGCGGCGTCCAGATGCAGGCGGCCTGCCGTGTCCACCAGCACGATGTCGCGTCCGGTTTGCTTCGCCTCGCGCCTGGCGCCTCGTGCGAGCTGCAGCGGCGTCGTCTCACCCTCGGTCCCCCGGTAGACCGGCTGCGCGATCTGGCCAGCCACCACCGCGAGCTGCTCGCGAGCTGCCGGTCGATGCACGTCGACAGAAACCAGCAGCGGCTTGCGTCCTTGCTTGGACAGCCACAGCGCCAGCTTGCCGGTCGAGGTCGTCTTGCCCGATCCCTGTAGCCCGACCATCAGGTAAACCGTTGGCGGAACCGACCCCCTGCGCACCTTCTCGTGGCTCGTTCCAAGGATCGCGACCAGCTCGTCCTTGACGATCTTGAGAACCTGCTCGGCCGGCGAGAGCGCCGTCAGCACTTCCTGGCCGAGCGCCTTCTCCCGGATATTCTCGACAAGCTGCTTGACAACTCGGAAGTTGACATCCGCCTCCAGCAACGCCGAGCGGATCTCGCCCAAGCCATCCTGGATGTTCTGCTCCGACAGCGTGCCCTGCCCGCGTAAGTTCTTGAACGCGCGCTGCAGTTTCTCTGAGAGGTTGTCGAACATCGGACTCGAGTGATGGGACCGCGGACGGGTTACCGGGAAGCCCGGGCGGCACCGCCGAGATGTTCAGGGAGCCGGGGGACGCTGCAAGGCGTACGTGAATGTCCCCCTATGCGAACACTTGCCCTATTGTACGCCTCGGCGGTGCGACGGTCAATCGAATTCCGGGAGCCGCACGCGGGCCGGACCTGACGCGCCGAACTGCTACAATTTCAGGCGCAAGGGGTGCGTGCGCTCGCTTGCGAGAAAGGGACACACGATGAGCCAACTCTCACGACGCGCGGTCCTGCTGACCGGTGCCATCGCAGCGGCCGCCGGATCGGCGCGCGCGGCACTCGCCGTCGGCGACGCGGCCCCGGATTTCACTCTTCCGGGGACCAACGGCATGGACGCCAAGCTATCCTCTTTCCGCGGTAAGAAGAATGTCGTCCTGGCATTCTTTCCCAAGGCCTTCACCGGCGGTTGAACACGCGAGATGAAGGGATATCAGGCTGATATCTCAAGCTTCACCGGCAGCGATTCCGTGGTATTCGGGATCAGCACGGACCCGCTGGACACCAACATCAAGTTCGCGGAGTCGCTGAACCTCGAGTTCGCCCTGCTGAGCGACGAGGACGGTGCCGTCGCCGAGATGTACGACGTGCTCAACCTCGAACGCATGATGGCGGGGCGCGCGACGTTCGTCGTCAGCAAGGACGGCACGATCGCGCATGTCGAAACTGGCGGCGCGGCGGTGGATCCCGCCGGCGCGGCCGGCGCTTGCAGCAAGCTCCAGTAGCTCCGACGCCAAGGCCGATCGCGGGGCTTCCGGGCGGGCGTTACCACGCGCCTTCGAACAGTCCCGCGGCTCCCTGGCCGCCACCCACGCACATGGTCACGATACCGAGGGGCGCCTTGCGGCGCTTCATCTCGTTCGCCAGCGTCCCGACCAAGCGCGATCCGGTCATGCCGAACGGATGGCCCACGGCAATGGACCCGCCATTGACATTCAACCGCTCGTTCGGGATGCCCAGGCGGTCGCGGCAGTAGACGACCTGAACGGCAAACGCCTCGTTGAGTTCCCAGACGTCAATGTCGTCGACGCTCTTGCCCTGGTTCTTCAAGAGCTTCGGCACCGCGAACACCGGCCCGATCCCCATTTCGTCAGGCTCGCAGCCAGCAGTCGCGAAGCCGCGGAAAACGAGCTTGTAGGGGACGCCGAGCTGCTCTGCGCGCTCCCGGGACATCAGCAGCGTAACCGACGCGCCGTCCGACAGCTGGGAGGAGTTTCCGGCGGTCACAGAGCCCTGGCCCGAGTCGGGATCGAAGTATGGCGGCAGACCCGCCAATCCTTCAAGGGTGGTGTCGGGGCGATTGCACTCGTCCCTTGTCAGCAGGTACTCCTCGCGGCCAACGACCGACTTGGTCTTCCTGTCCACCACGCCTCGCGTGACCGGCATCGGCGCGAGCTCCTCGTCGAAGAATCCGTCCTGCTGCCCCGTCGCGGTCCGCAGCTGGCTTTGCAGGGCGTACTCGTCCTGGCTCTCGCGGCTGACACCGTAACGCCTGGCCACGACCTCCGCCGTGACGCCCATCACCATGTAGACCCCCGGCTTCGACTCCTTCAGCCGCGGGTGCGGCGACTTGTCCGGGACCATCATCGTGATCGACTCCACCCCCCCTGCCAGCATTACGTCCTCGCCCTCGAGCAAGATTTGGTGGGCGGCCATTGCGATTGACTGCAGGCCAGACGAGCAGAACCGGTTCACCGTGGTCCCGCCGACCGAGCTCGGCAGCCCCGCCAGCAGGGCCGAGATGCGCGCCACGTTGTGGCCGGACGCACCGTGCGGCTGCCCGCAGCCAAGGATCATGTCCCCGATCTCGTTCGGATCGATCTGGGGGCACTTCTGGAGCAGCGTGCGAGCACAGTGCGCGACCTGGTCGTCGGGCCGCGTCAGGTTCAGGGAACCGCGGAAAGACTTGGCCAGCGGGGTGCGGAGTGAATCAACGATGACGGCTTCGCGCATATCGGCAGTATTGTCTCGCATTGCCTCGGCAGCAGTAAATCGGGATGGTCGGCTCGCTGGCCGATCCGGGAGCCAATATCACGCGAGGGGTGCGCATCACTGGCCGGCGCTCCACCGACGACTCGCAGGTCCGGAGCCGCACCCGCCGGCGGCGCGGCCGAGCCTGACTGGAGGCCGAGGTGTGGAATCGCCCGGCCTCCTGGACAGGCCGGGTACGTGCATCCCGGCGGGAGTCTCGAATACGTCGAGCGAATGCGCACTCCGATTGCAGATCCGGTGGGAGACGAATCTGTTCTGTATCATGACAATGGTTTCTCCAGACGAGGTGGGCGCCAATGGGTCCGAATGTGAAGCGGTGGTTGGGTTCGGTCGGCATGGGAATGACCCTGTTCTCGGGGCTGCCCTGGATCGTTGAGGGAGCCGAAGCATTCAAGTATCAGTACGAGTTTGGACCCATCAGGATCCCAAGTGCCCATCCCGATGAGCCGGTGCGCCATGAATTCTCGCTGGAGCTGGCGTCGCAATACACCGAGCAGGGAGCTGTTGCCTGGACCCGAGGCCAGAAGTGTGTCACGTGCCACACCAACGGCACCTACCTGGCGCTTCGCCCTTCCTTGTCCGGGCCCCTGGGCGAGCCCAGCCAGGAAGTTCGCGACCTATTCGTGAAGCTCCTACGGAACGGGATTAGGCAACTGGGAAGCAGCCGGGGCCTGGGCGACTCGCATTTGATCTACATCGCGCGCGGTCTGGCGGAATGGGATGCTCACGTCTCAGGAGAGTTGTCCGAAGATACCAGCCTCGCCTTGGAGCAGTTGTTCAAGAGACAGCTTCCCACCGGCGTATGGAAGCCCATTCTTGAGTCCTGGCCTCCCTTGGAATCAAGCGCATTCCAGGAGGCCACAGTCGCTGCGATGGCGGTGGGAGTCGCGCCGGGATGGCTCGCGGGCCTGACCGACCAGAGGTTGAAGGCCGGTGTGGAGCGGCTGAAGGACTACTTCCGCACGGTGGAACCGCCCCACGATTACGGGCGGGTGGTGCTCCTGTGGGCATCGGCCCAACTGCCCGGCTTGCTCGAGGAGAGCGGGAAAGCGGAAATTGTCGAGCTGATCCGGCGAAAGCAGCAGGCTGATGGGGGTTGGTCCATCCGAACGTTTGCTCGGCCAGAGCAGTGGGGCGACGGCAGCCGGGCAGAAAAGCTCAGGAATGAGAACGAGGCTTCCAATCCCTCCAGTGATGGTCACCAGACCGGATTGGCTGTAATCGCACTCCGGGAAGCCGGAGTCAGTGCCCAGGATCCCGCAATCCGCCGGGCGGTCCACTGGATCCTTCGAAACCAGCGACAGTCCGGACGGTGGTGGACCCGTTCTCTGAACACAGACAAGTATCACTTCATCACCTACAGCGGCACCCTTTACCCCTTGCTCGCCCTTCACCTAAGCGGCGCGTTGCCGGAAGTAATGGGGACAGAAGACCGCGCCCGAGACCTTCGTTAGAGCCCGGCCGGCACGTGGGCGACGGCGTTGGACTCGCCCAGGCATATGGAGACGGAGCGGAGGGTTGGCATCGGCTTCAATCGGTCTCGGGCGTGGAATGCGGGACCAAGAAGTCGCAACCTTGCAAGGTGGAGAGGTAGTCTTGCTGGCCGCGCAATGCAGGTCGGATCCGATGGTTGGTACGGCCGCCACGATTAGCGAACGGCCCGATCAGCATCCGAGCGAGAATCCACCCCTTTCAATGTCCGGGGCTGGCTGGCTCCCGGGTTCAACCAGCCACTCGAAAGGACTGGTAGTGCAGCGCGAGCCGCTCCCGATCTTGCCGGTCCGCAACTCGGTCAGGCGGATGAATGGCGCCCCCTTATGCCGGTTCAATGAGTCCAGGAGGGGGCCGTCTTCCTTGTCGAGCAGTCGATCGGAGACGTGCAGACGGTACTCCGGGTCGATGCCAACCCGGTGCGAGTCGAATGCGGCGTGGTGGATCTTCGACAGCGGCAGGCCCTTCGGGATCACAGGCTGGCCAAGTTTCTCGCGAGTGTCGGGGACAATGTGCGCCGCATCGAGGAGCGATGACTGATGCAGCCGCCGCTTGACTGATTGCAGCGCATAGCGTCGTTCCAGTGAAGTCTCCGGAAACGCGCTAATCACCGCCTCCGGAATCGGTGCTTGATGGCTGACATCTTCCTGAACGGGAAGGCCAATGGCAAGGCTGGCCTTCAGCGCGTTGGCGTCCCATCCTGCAATGAAGGCTGGAAACATTGCTTGGTATCGGCCTGGGGCGATGCCGAGGAAACAGATCACGGAAGTGCGGTTCTCGAGGGCCTCGCGGAGCCAGCAATTGTCGGCCGCATCAGGGTTCGAGCCCATAAAGGCGTGGCCAACGCTGTCGTCGCTCCCGTAGGTCTGGCGGTGAACCTTACGCTGCGTCGTACAAGACCTTGCCACCTGGTTTTTTGGAGTTGCGTGCCGCATGGAGTTTGAACAGGAAGAGCTCGCCTCGTTCGAGTGCTCAAAACACCTTCGGGCGCGGCGACCAGATATTGACTTCGGTTAGGTCGGGACGTTGTCGAGGCATCTCAACCCAGTCGCCGTCAGTGACCGCTACTACAAGGTTCACTCCCATTGCCGTTGATCGGTGATTGCTACGTGATTGGCCGGCGAGACCAGATGGTCAGGACTAGGCGGACCCTCCCGGGGAACGGTACCGTACGCAACGACTGGTTCGCGGGCATGCTCATTCGTCCCTGACGGGCTCTTCGGCATGCAGTGCCCCAGGCGTTGGCGCCCTCGGTCGTGACGACGACGATGTGGACTTTCGGCCGCGCCGACGGCAAGTACGGCCGCTAGCTGGCCGTATAATCCGTAACATGCTTACCCGACGCGAACTCTTTCCGGCCGCGGCCCTGCTGCCAGCAGTGGCGAGCGGAGCGCCTCCAACGGCGGAAGGCAAGGCGCCGCGCCTGAAGACGGCACTCTGCGCGTATTCCTTTCGCAAGGCGCTTGGAGAGGGTTCCCTGAGCTATCTGGACCTGGTGGACATGGCCGTCGAGAACGACATCGAGGGCATCGACTCGACCGTGTACTGGTTCCCGCAAGAATCGCTGGACTCCTTCCTGGCGTCGTTCCGGCGCAAGGCGTACCTCGCGGCCGTGGAGCTGCCGAGCATCGCGATCCGGACCGATCTGTGCCGTCCGACGTCGCGCGAGCAGGAACGCGAGGCCGCGTGGCTGCAGCACTGGGTAGACGTATCCGACCGGCTCGGATCCAGCCACATCCGGGTCTTCGGCGGAAACGTCCCCGATGGCAGTGACGAGAATGCCGCGGCGGGATGGGTGGCCGAGATCCTCAAGCGGGTGGCCGACTACGCGGCCGGGCGCGGCATCGTCCTGGGCCTGGAGAATCACGGGGGCATCACCTCCCGTGCCGAGCGGATCATCGAGATCGTTGAGGCGGTCGACCATCCGAATGTAGGCATCAACCTCGACACAGGCAACTTTCGCAGCGAGCCCTACGAGCAAATTGAGATGTGCCTGCCCTACGCGGTGAATTCCCAGTTCAAGGTCCATATCCGGGACGAGCGCGGCAATCACGAGCCCTCCGACTGGGAACGCATCGTGCGGATGTTCGCCAAGGCCGGCTACCGCGGCTACATGGCGCTCGAGTACGAAGCAGCGGAAGATCCGTTTCAGGCGGTTCCGCGCCACCTGGCGAGGTTGCGCCAGCTGGCTCGTCGCTTCTCGGCGGCGTGAAGCTTCACTAGGGGCAGGGCCCGGGAGGCGCCGCCCCCGAGGGGGAGCGAACTGTGCGGCCGGGAGCCGTTGCGGAATCGTCCACTTTGAGCGGAGCGTCTGGGGAATGACGTTTTAACATTGCCAATAGCGCGGTATTGCGGATTTCCCGCGGTCAAATTCCGGTATCAGGCTTGACCGTTTGCGGTGAACGCTCTAGAATCGAACTTGGAAATACCGTCGAAAGGCGCAACTGTCTGAGAAATTCGGGCAAAACCGGGGGATCCACGTATGTTTCCGCGGGGCGCTGGCGACAAGGGAGACCTATGCGTAGCCGACTCGGGATCTGGATCGCGGCGCTCGCCGTAGGGGGCTTGGCGGGACCACTCCTCGCGCAAATCGCGGAGGAGCCGGCCAAGCTCACCGCCAAGCAGGAGAGACGGCGTATCGAAAAGCTGCGGAAAGAGCTTCGAGGGCCGTTCAAGCGATGGCTTGACGAGGATGTCCGCTACATCATCACGGGCGACGAGCGCAAGGTGTTCGTCCAACTCTCCACGGACGAGGAGCGCGAGAACTTCATCGAGTCGTTTTGGATGCGCCGTGACCCCACGCCGGACTCGATGGAAAACGAGTACAAGGAAGAGCACTACCGGCGCATCGCCTATGCCAACGAGCGATTCGCTTCCGGGATTCCCGGCTGGAAGACCGACCGCGGCCGTATCTATATCGCCTACGGGCCACCGGACGAGAACGAGTCGCACCCCTCGGGCGGCCAGTACCAGCGGCCGTACGAGGAAGGCGGAGGGTTCACCTCGACCTACCCGTTCGAGATCTGGCGGTACCGCTGGATCGAGGGCATCGGAAGCGACATTTTGCTGGAGTTCGTCGATCCTACAATGACCGGCGAGTACCGGCTCACCATGGACCCCTCGGAGAAAGACGCGCTGCTGCACGTACCCGGCGCGGGCCTGACCCTGTCCGAGCAAATGGGACTGACCGACAAGGCTGACCGCTTCCGCCGGACTGACGGCACCCGCATGGGGACACCGCTCGGCGGGGCGCAATCGATTCGCTACAACCAGTTCGAGCGACTGCAACTGTACGCCAACATCTTCAAGCCGCCCGCGGTTAAGTTCAAGGACCTCGAGGCCATCGTCAACTCCACGATCGACTACGACACGCTGCCCTACGAAGTCGACATCCATTACGTCCGCGTGACCAACAGCTCGGTGCTGTCCGGCATCACGGTGTTGCTGCGCAACAACGACCTGATGTTCAAGGAGGAGGACGGACTGCACAAGGCCGTCGCCAATATCTTCGGGCGCATCACCACCCTGACGCGGCGCGTTCACGACACCTTCGAGGAAACCGTCAGCGTCAAGACCACGGCCGAGCGCCTGCACCAGGACGCGGACCGCGCGTCGGTCTTCAACAAGTCCGTGCCGCTGGCGCCGGGAATGTATCGGCTGGAACTGGTCGTCAAGGACTTGGTCGGAGAGACGATGGGCACGTACCGGACGGCAATGCGCGTTCCCGAATTCGACGACGAGGCGCTCGCCGCCAGTTCGTTGATCCTGGCCGACAAGATCGAGCGCGTGCCGATCCGCTCGCTCGGCACGGGCCAGTTCGTGATCGGCAGTTCCAAGGTCCGGCCCAGGATCAACTACGCATTCAAACAGGATGAGCGGATGGGCATCTACATGCAGGTCTACAACCTCGGACAGAACGCGGAAACGAGCCGTCCGATCGGCAACGTGACCTATCAGATCGCCAGCCTCGACAATCCGAGCGAATTGCTGCTGGACTTCTCCGAGGACGTCAACACGATCCGCGGCGCTTCCGCGCGGCAGGTCGTGATCGAGAAGCTTCTCCCGCTGCGAAGCCTGGAACCTGGCGAGTACCGTCTCAGCGTGATGGTCGAGGACAACGTGAAAAACGAATCCCTTTCGCCATCGGCAACGTTTAAGGTTTTGTAGAGGCAATCCCACGTTGAACATGCAGCGGTTACGACCAGAGACGGTTCGCCGGGCCGCATGGCTCGGGCTGGCTGCCTGTCTCGCCGCAACGCCCGTCGCGGCCCAGGTCGGCGGTAGCATTGCTGGACTGGTGCGGGACGAGGCGGGGATCGCCCAAATGGGTGCGGCCGTGGACCTGCTGACGTCGGACGGCCGGGTCGCCTCGACGGTAAAGAGCGACTACCGCGGCTGGTTCCAGTTCACCGACCTCTTCCCGGGCACCTACTCGATCGAGGTCCAGCAGGCGAATTTCTCAAGGGCCCGCAAGACGGACCTCAGCGTCGAGCCCGGCAAGCGTACTTTCCTCGATGTCTGCATGCGCGGGCTGTTCGCCAGCTTGCAGCTGTCCTATGGCAGCCAAGTGCGGGACATGACCGAGCGCTGGCAATGGGTGCTGCGGGCCAAGCACTCCCGCCGTAACGTTCTGCGACTGGTGCCGGGAGCCCGCGACGAGCACGAGGAGTTCCTGCGGAAGCTGGGCGGAACGTTCGAAGACACGCACGCGTACGCCGAGATCAGCGCCGGCCAAGGCCAACGCTCGAATGGCCTGAACTCCCAGCAGGACCTGGGCACGGCCTTCGCCGTGGCTACCTCGATCTTCGGCGATCACGACCTGACGGTCAGCGGCAACCGGGCCGTGGGCAATCGGGAGATGTTTGGAGGGGGCTCGACCGCTTTCCGCACCACCTACGCGAAAGATATCGGCGTCGCCAAGCCCGAAGTGGCCCTGACGGTGCGCCAGCTGCAATCGTCGGCGGCCGCGGCGACCGGCTTCCTCGGCGCCCAGAGCGACGGGCAGGGGGTGCCCCGGCTGGAAACACTCACGGTGGAATTCGGCGACTCCGTTGAACTCACCGACGCCTTGCGCCTGGAATACGGCCTCCTGTTCGAGTCGGTCAAGTTCGTGCAGCGCCTGCAGTTCGCTAGCCCCTACGCCAAGGCGGTCTACGAACTGGCACCCGGCCGGGAGCTGGCGTTCAGCTACGCCTCCGGAGTCCCGCCCGAGGCCGCCACCCGGACGGGCCAGGAAGCCGCCCTGCGCGGCCATGTCAGGCAGCTTGGAATGTTCCCCCGGGTCGCGTTGGCGAGCGGCATGCCTACAGTGCAACGGTCTGAGCATGTCGAGGCTGCCTACCGCCAGCGATTTGGCCAGAACATGGTCGAAGCCGCGGTCTACCGCGATTCGATCCGCGATGCCGCCGTAGCGGCCTCCGTCCCTGACGGCGTCTACACCAATGGAGATATCGTTCCCGAGTTGTACTCGGCAACCGCCACGCTCAACGGCGGGAACTACCGAACTCCGGGCTTGCGCGTATCCTATGCCCGCAAGATCCGCGATCGACTCCAAACGGCACTGGGCTACGGCTACGCCGGTGTCCTGGCCCCTTCCCGTCACCACCTCGAGACAGGCTTGGCAGACGAGTTGCGCGGTGTGCTTGAATCGCAACGCGCGCACCTGCTGCTCGCGTCAGTTTCGGCGGAACTCCCCGGGGCGGGAACGGTGATGACCGGCTCCTACCAATGGTCAAGCCGCCAGTCCGTGCTGCCGGCCGATCCTTTCAACGACTTCGCGTCGCGCTCCGCGCCAGGTCTCAACCTCGTCGTGCGCCAGCCTCTCCCGATCGGGGACGGCATGCCGGGACAGATCGAAGTGAGCGCCGACCTTCGCAACCTTCTCAAGACCGGTTACGTCCCGCTGCACTTCGCGGACGGGCGGATCCTCAACCTGCTGCAGTCGATTCGCAGCTATTCGGGGGCCTTGAGCTACATCTTCTGAGCACAGTGACTGGATTGAGAAGCTGGGACGGACGGACACCGCTGACGAGGCGGTCGGCTCTGGGCGCGCTGGTGGCGGCCGCGTCCGGCGCGACCGTGCTGCAAGCCGCCCGGGAGTGGACGGAGCTGCGCATTATCGTCGAGGACGAAATGGGCCGCCCGGTTCCGCGCGCAAGCGTGATCGTGCGTGAGCTCGTGGGCAAGAAACTGAAGCCGAAGAAGAAGGTGTCTCTCGAACTCAAGACCAGCGAGGAGGGTAGCACGCCAGTGCCCCCGCTGGCTCGCGGACAGATCCTGATCCAAGTGATCAGCAAAGGGTTTCGGACTCATGGCGAGCAAATCGCCCTGACCGAAGCCGAACAGACCAAGACTATCGTTCTGAAGGCCCCTTCCGATCAAGTCTCGGTTCACAAGAAATAGGCTGGGCCGGGAACGCCCCGGCCGCTCGAGTAAACCATGCGATTGTTTGTTGCACTTGATTTGAACACCAAAGTCATCGCGAATTTGACGGAACTGGTGCGCAGCCTCGCGCCGATGGCCCCCGTCCGCTGGGTCCATCCGCGAAATATGCACGTCACGCTGAAGTACATCGGCCAGTGGGACGTGGAGCGCATCGACAAGGTCATCGACGCGCTCAGCCAGGTCCGCATCACCACCAAGGTGAAGGTGCCGTTGGCTGGCCTCGGCTTCTTCCCGCACGCCCGCAGCCCGCGGGTGTTCTGGGCGATCGCCGAGAACACTCCGCCCTTGCGCCAACTGGCCAGCAACGTGGATTACAGCCTCTCGACGCTCGGTATCGCGCCCGAGGTGCGCCCCTATGTCCCGCACATCACGCTGGGACGGCTACGGGAATGCGACCTGACAGAAATGCACGAAGCGGTCGAAGAGTTGCCGAGCCGTGACTTCGGCACCATCGAGCCGGAGTATTTTACGCTTTACGGCAGCCAACTGACGGAAAACGGCCCGATCCACCGCAAGATCGAAGAGTTTCCGTTCCTGATGCCAATCGCTGGCGAAGCCGAGCATCGCATGGCCACGATGCGCTACTAGGCTTGAGACGGGCGGGCAGCGCAGTGGGCGTTGTGGTTTCGAGGAACGATCTGGCCGCCCTCCGAGCCGGCTGGAAGGCTCACGGCGAGCGGGTGGTCTTCACCAACGGCTGTTTCGACTTGCTGCACCCCGGTCATGTCCGCCTCCTCGAACGGGCGCGCGGGCATGGCGAGCGCCTGATCGTGGCGGTCAACTCGGACGACAGCGTGCGAGGGCTGAAGGGCCCGACCCGCCCCGTGCTGCCGGAAAGCGAACGCGCGTCCACGCTGGCCGCGCTGGCCAGCGTGGACGCGGTCACGGTCTTCGGCGAGGAAACGCCGCACGTGCTGCTCGCGACGCTGCTCCCCGACGTGCTTGTCAAGGGGGCCGACTGGGCGCACTGGATCGCGGGCCGCGAAATTGTCGAAGAGGCCGGGGGTGAAGTGCTCGCCATCCCCGTGGAGACAGGGTATTCGACAACTGACGTGGTTGCGAACATCCTGCGGATGCATTCCGATTGACGCCCCTCGGACTGCGCGACCGCTTCGAGGACCTGGGTCGCCACAAGTCCTTTCTCGCGCTCCTGGCGGTGCTGCGCCAGCGCAAGCCCGTCCTGCAGCAACTGTCCGGTCTTGCATCGGCCGCCCGGGCCGCTTACTTGCTGCTTCTGCAGCGCAAGACCGGCCGCCCCGTGCTGGTGCTGACTGGCAGCCAGGCAGCCGCGGAGACGCTCCACGAGACCCTGCAGGCATGGTTCGAGATGGCGGGCGGTTCGGAAACCGACCCCGCCCCGTGCCTGCTACCGGCCCACGACGTGACTCCATTCGACGGCTTGTCCCCACACCCGGATATCTGCGAGAGCCGGGCGATCGCCCTTTGGCGCATGGCAGAGCGACAGGTCTCCATCGTCGTCGCCCCGGTGGCGGCGGCGCTGCAGCGAGTCGCCGCGCCCGATCGCTATCGCGAGCTAGCCTGGCCGATCGAGGCGGGAGACCGGATCGACCTCGAGGAACTCGCGGCCAGCCTCGGAACGCTCGGATATAGGCGTCGTGAGCCTGTCGAGATGGTGGGGCAGTTCGCAGTGCGCGGCGGGATCCTGGACGTGTTCGCGCCGGAAACGCGGAACCCGTTCCGCCTGGAATTCCTCGGAGATCAGGTGGAGTCGATCCGGGAATTCAATCCTGGAACGCAGCAGTCGGTCCAGCGACGCGACTCGCTCACGGTGCTGCCGATGCACGAGTACCCGGCAGGCGGGTCCGGCGAGGGCGTCCTGCCTGCCGGATGGGAGTTCAGCGCCGTCGGGAAGGAATGGCGCTCCGGAACCCTGCTCGACCTGCTGCCGGACGCGACCGTCTTGTGGATCGAGCCGACCGAGGCCAGCCAGGAAGCTGCCAAGCTGCGTGAGCGGCTCGAGGACGCCTGCGAGCGCGGCGGCGGCGACCCCCGCGAGCACTACCTGGACCTGGACCGCTGGACGCGCGAGACCCGCTTCCGGCAACAGGTGTCGTTCAACGAGCTGGGACTGGCTGTTGAGCACCTCGGCGCGCCGGACTCATCGTGGCACATCCCGTCGCAACGCGCGGTGCGGTTCCAGGGCCGGGTCGCTCACTGCGTGCAAGAGATCAAGGCGCAAATCGGCGCAGGCATGCGCGTCCTGGTCGCAGCCAAGACAGTCGGCGATCTCGAGCGGCTGGCAGAGATGTTTCGCGAATACGAGGTGCCCTTCCAGGTCGTGCTGCGCGAGAGACCGCGCGGATTGAGCCGCTACCTCGAAGAGAAAGCGTACATGGCCGGCCCGGTTGCCTCGGCAATCCTGGTGCAAGCCGCGATCAGCGAGGGTTGTGCCCTGCCCGATTCCCGCCTCGCCGTGTACGGGACGCAGGATATCTTCTCCAGCTCCGACCTGGTTCCCAAGCCGAAGAAACGCCAGGCCACCGCCGCGACTTTCCTCTCCGACCTGGAGGACTTGCGAAAGGGAGACTTCGTTGTGCACGCGCAACACGGCGTGGGCCGCTACCTCGGCACCCGTGAAGTCGAGACCGCCGGACGCAGCGACGAGTTCATGGTGCTCGAATACGCCGAAGCCGCAAAGCTCTACGTTCCGCTGGCGCGCCTGGACCTCGTCCACAAGTATCACGGCGCCGGGGGACCGCAGCCATCGCTGGACCGGATGGGGGGGCAGACATGGGAGCGGACGAAGAGGAAAGTCAAGGCGCGGCTGCTGGACATGGCCGACGACCTGCTCAAGCTCTACGCCCAGCGCCAGCTCGGTCGCGACTTCGCGTATTCGCCCGACAGCAATTGGCAGCGCGAATTCGAGGACTCGTTCGCCTACGCGCCGACAGAGGACCAGATCAGTGCCGCTAGAGAGATCAAGCGTGACATGGAGTCCACGCGCATCATGGACCGGCTGGTGTGCGGGGATGTCGGTTTCGGAAAGACCGAAGTCGCCATGCGAGCCGCTTTCAAGGCGTTGGGAGACGACAAGCAGGTCGCCGTTCTCGTGCCCACTACCGTCCTGGCATACCAGCACCTGGAAACGTTCCGGCAGCGGTTCGAGGCATTTCCGGTCGAGATCGAGATGCTGTCGCGGTTCCGCACCCCCAAACAGCAACGCGAGATCGCGGAGCGGCTGCGAAACGGCCAGGTGGATATCGTGATCGGCACTCACCGGCTGCTGTCGAAGGACATCGAGTTTCGCGATCTGGGACTGCTCATCATCGACGAGGAGCAGAGATTCGGGGTGCGCCACAAAGAGCGCCTCAAGCAAGTCCGCAAGACCGTTGACGTGCTGTCCCTGACGGCGACGCCGATCCCCAGGACGCTCTACATGTCACTGATGGGCCTGCGCGACGTCTCGGTGATCAAGACACCGCCGCAGGACCGGCTGGCGGTACAGACAATCGTGACCGCGTACGATGACCACCTGGCGCAGTCCGCGATCCGGCGCGAGGTGTCGAGGGGTGGGCAGGTGTACTTCCTCCACAACCGGGTCGAGTCGATCGACGCGGTCGCGGGAAGGCTCGCCGCGACGATGCCCAACGTCCGCTTCCGCGTGGGACACGGCCAAATGGCCGAGCGGCAACTGGAGGACGTCATGCTCGGCTTCATGCAGCACGAGTTCGACGTCCTGGTGGCAACGACGATCATCGAGAACGGGCTCGACATCCCCTTGGCGAACACGATGATCATCGATCGCGCGGACCTCTACGGGCTGGCGGAACTCTACCAGCTCCGCGGACGCGTCGGCCGCTCCAACCGCCGCGCCTACGCCTACCTGATGGTGCCGCCCGATCGCGAGCTGACCGATGTCGCTCGGCGGCGGCTGGGCGCACTGAGGGAGTTCAGCGAACTCGGTTCCGGTTTCAAGATGGCCGCCCTGGACCTGGAACTCCGCGGTGCCGGCAACTTGCTTGGTGGGGAGCAAAGCGGCCAGATCGCGGCGGTCGGATTTGAGACTTATACGCAACTGATGGAAGAAACCGTGCGCAAGCTGCAGGGCGAGGACGTCGAGGAAGCCGTCCGCTCGCAGATCACGCTGCGGGTCGATTTCCACGTGCCTCAGGAATACGTTCCGGACGAGACACAGAGACTGCAGCTATACAAGCGCCTTGCCGCGGTCCGGAACGAGAAGGAGCGCGACGAGGCCGCGACCGATCTCAAGGACCGCTACGGCCCGGTGCCGGCCGCTGTCAACAACCTCTTGCAGCACTCGGTGTTGAAGCACAGGGCCCAATCGATGCGGATCCCTCTGCTGGAACGCCGGTCCAACAGGCTCAAGCTGAGACTCCGCGCCGACTCGCGGATCGACCCGCAGAAGCTGATGGGGTTCGTCGCCGGGACCAACGGAGCTGTCTTCAGGCCGGACGGCACGTTCGAATGGGAGGGCTTCGCCTTCCACGGATCGTCCCTGTTCAACGAGATCCACCGTCTGCTGGACCGTCTCGCGGCCTGAAGCAAGTTCCTGCCCCGCCCGCGGCAAACCCTCTGTACAATCGAATCAGGGGAGAGGTACGGCGGACGAGCCGAACGCCGGACGAGCCTTCCGCTGCTTCATGAACCCTTCCCGGATTCGCAATTTTTCGATCATCGCCCACATCGATCACGGCAAGTCGACCCTGGCCGACCGTCTACTCGAGAGTACCGGCGCGCTGACGACCCGGGAGATGCAGGAGCAGGTGCTCGACACCATGGATCTCGAGCGCGAGCGCGGGATCACCATCAAGGCCCAGGCGGTCCGCCTTGATTACGCGGCGAAGGACGGGAACAGCTACCAACTGAACCTGATCGACACTCCCGGCCATGTCGATTTCGCCTACGAGGTTTCGCGCAGCCTCGCGGCTTGCGAGGGGGCCTTGCTGGTTGTGGACGCCGCGCAGGGGGTCGAGGCGCAGACAATGGCGAACACCTACCTCGCCCTGGAACACGACCTGGAGATTCTTCCCATTCTCAACAAGATCGATCTTCCGGCCGCGGAGCCGGACCGGGTTCTGGAAGAGATCGAGAGCACGATCGGGCTCGAGACCGACGGCGCGTTACGGATCAGCGCCAAGACCGGAGCGGGCATCGATGCTGTTCTCGAAGCCATTGTCGATGCCATCCCCGCACCGTCTTTCACGGCTGGCGTCCCGTTGCGGGCGCTGCTGTTCGACTCCTGGTACGACCCCTATCGCGGCGTCGTGATGCTGGCCCGCGTGGTGGACGGAGTATTGGCGAAGGGCATGAAGATCCGGCTCTGGACCACCGGCCGGACGTACGAGATCGAAGATCTTGGATACCGTGCGCCGAAACCGGTGTCGTGCGACGAACTGACAGCCGGGGAGGTTGGTTGGGTCATCGCCAACATCAAGAACGTGACCGAGACCCGGATCGGAGACACGATCTGCGAGGAGCGCAACCTTCCCGCCGAGCCGCTGCCGGGATTCGAGGAGTCCAAGCCGATGGTGTTCGCGGGGCTCTACCCCGTCGAGTCGCATCAGCACGACGCCCTGCGGGAGGCGCTGGAGAAGCTCCAGCTCAACGACCGCTCGTTCCGGTTCGAGCCGGAGAGCTCGGTCGCTCTGGGCTTCGGCTTCCGTTGCGGATTTCTGGGCCTGCTGCACCTGGAAATCGTGCAGGAGAGGCTGGAACGAGAATTTGATCTGCGACTGATCACGACGGCGCCGGGAGTGCGGTATCGCGTCGAGAAAACGGACGGCGAAGTCGTGTATGTTGACAACGCCAGCCGCTGGCCGCCGCAACCCTCGATCCGCCGGATCGACGAGCCGGTGTTCGCGGTGACAGTGATCACCCAGGGCGACTATCTTGGCGGGATTCTCAAGCTCTTCGAGGAGAAGCGCGGAATCCAGAAGAGCTTCGAGTACGCTGCCGCCAACCGGGTCGTCCTCACTTACGAAGTGCCCCTGAACGAGATCGTACTGGATTTCTACGATCGTCTCAAGACCGTTTCCAGAGGGTACGCCTCAATCGACTACCACTTCTCCGGCTACTGGACATCTCCGATGGTCAAGCTCGACATCCTGGTGGCCGGGGACCCGATCGACGCGCTGTCAATCATCGTGCATCGAGACCAGGCCTTCGAGCGCGGCAAGTCGCTGATCCAGAAGTTTCGCAAGCTCATCCCGCGGCAGCAATTCGAAGTCGCCCTGCAGGCCGCGATCGGAACGAAGATCGTGGCCCGGGACAATATCGCGCCGCTCCGCAAGAACGTGACGGCGAAATGCTACGGAGGCGACATCAGCCGCAAGAGGAAACTGCTCGACCGCCAGCGGGAAGGCAAGCGCAGGATGAAGCGGGTCGGGCGTGTCGACATCCCCCAAGAAGCGTTTCTCGCGGTCCTGAGCGTCAGTGACGAATGAGGGCGCTTGGACCAAGCTCACGGGCCAAGGCTCGGCTGCCGCGATCTCCGCGCTGCCGCCCGACGGGCCAGCCAACGCCAAGGCTGGGCAGCGCAACCAGCACCGATACCGCCACCGCGTTCTCGCCAGTGTCGCCAATGGGCTCGCGCGGGCGCGGATGATGGAACGGCGCGGGCCTCGCGCGAAGCGCCTTGCGGCGCTCGGCTTTGCATTGTGCTGCACGGCGGCGGGTGCGGCCCGCGCGTCGGCGCAAGGGGCAACGGCTGGCAGCGATCCCGGACGTCCTCGGTACGACTTCACTGCGGAAATCAGGTTCCGAGCGGAAGGACGTAGCGGTGCGGGCGCCTACCCGGCCGTCGAAGACGCGTTTGGAACCTCGCGCTTGCGGCTTAACTTCACCGGGCGGGCGGCCAAGCACTTGAACGTCTTCGTGCAATTGCAAGACTCTCAGGTCGGTGGCCTGGCGGAAGGGAGGAACAACCGGTCCTTCCGCAATACGGTGGATTTCCGTCAGGCCTACGCCAGCATTGGCAGCGGGGATGGACCCTTGACGCTCGACGTTGGCAGGCGTGAACTCGGATTCTTCGGCAATCGCCTGCTGGGAGGCAGGGACTGGAGCAACACGTCGCCAACGTGGGACGGTTCCATGCTGACCCTGCGACGAGGCGATGACAGGGTGTTCCTGCTTGCTTTCTCCCAAGTTGACCTGCGCGACGGTCTCGACGTGGCCTCGCGCACACGTTTCGTCTATGGTGCGATCGGATCGCTCCGGTCGCTGGCGAAAGAACATGCCGTGGAGCCCTTCTTGCTATCGACGCGCCGCCCGCGGTCATTCGTTTCGCATCTCGGCGGACTCGTGCGGACAGCTGGCTCGCGATTCACCGGCAAAGTCGCCGAATCCTGGGACTACGAGGTGATCGTAGCGGCACAGGGCGGCGGCGGGGCGGCCTCCTTGCACCGTGCGTGGATGGGCCACTGGGCGGTTCACAAGACGATCTCCCAAGCTCGCGGGCAACCCAAGCTGATCGGTGAATACAGCTATGCAAGCGGCGATGACGATCCCCTGGACGGCCGCAACAACACGTTCGACCAGCTGGCCCCGTCGCCACACAGGATTTATGGCGAGGCGGACGTCACCGGCTTCCGCAACCTGAAGGCGTTCAAGGCGGGTGTGCAGTTCCATCCTCACCGGGAGCTGCGGATGAACGTGGACTTCTTCGACTTCCGGCTGGCGAGCCAGCGTGACGGACTGTACAGGACGAACAACACCCTGGGCGTCGGGCCGCCTCCCGCAGGTGCATCCAGCAGCGCAGTCGGCTCGGAACTGGACGTAGTTCTCCGCTACTCGCCGACCAAGAAGATCGAGCTGCGGCTCGGCGTCTCGCGTTTCTTCGCCGGTGAGTTTGTCACCGCAAACGTGGCCAATGGCGAATCGCAGACGTTTCTGAGCGCCACGATCAGGATCAGGCTGTAACCACCAGATGGCCCGAGGGATCCGGCGGCAGACATCGTGCGAAATCACGAAGGACGCCACTGGCAACAATGGTTCAGTTGGGCGGGAAGTGAGGAACTCGATGCGGGGGTTCGCAAGCGGCTCGTCCATGTCGGATCCGCGCCGGTTTCTCCCAATCAGCCTCTCGACGCCCTGCGGAAGCTGCGCTTCTTGGGCGTGGTTGGTCGCGTACCCGTGGGCGCGGGAAGGTTCGTCCATCGCGGGAGTCGCAGGGTAGGAACTCCCACTCACCGCCTGGGCTGTCTTCGACTGCTAGTCGGCCAAGATCATCAGCATGTTGCGGCGACCGGTCTGAGCTTGAGCCGGGTGGTGCGGAACGCAATCGTTGGCCTGGAGTGCGTGTCGCGTCAGGATAGCGATAAGAACAATCCGGGCAGGGGTGCTGCGCTACAGTGGGGCGGATGAAGACCAATCGAACCAGGCAGCGGCTCGCGGCTGGCAAGGTAGCAGTTGGCATCGCCCACACTTTGGTTCCGTCGACCGAGGTGTCGAAAATGATGGGGGCCGCGAACCTCGACTGGGTGTTCCTCGACTCCGAGCACAGCCCCTTTTCGACGGACGCCTTGCACGAATTGATCCGCGCTTACCGCATGGTGGGCGTCACCGCCGTGGTGCGTGTGTGCGATTTCCAGTACGACTTGGTATCGCGAGCGCTCGACTCGGGTGCCGAAGGCATCATCTTCCCGCGCTGTGAGGAACCGGACCAGCTGGCACACGCCGTGCGCGGCGCGAAATTTCCGCCGGAAGGCCACCGCGGATTCGGTCTCGGGCCGCCCCAAATCGACTACCAGCAAGCTTCGTTCGACGAAATCACCGCCCACTGCAATCGCGAGACGCTGCTGATCGCCCAGATCGAGTCGACGCGCGCATTGGCGCGGCTGCCCGAACTGGCCGCGGTCGAGGGACTGGACTCGCTCATGGTCGGGCCGGCCGACCTTTCCGGTTCCCTCGGCGTCGGAGGACAGTGGGAGCATCCCAAACTGGTCGAAGCGATCGACCGAGTCATCGCGGCTTGCGCCGAGCACGGCCTCTGGCCGGCGATCCAGGTCCGGGACGGCGATCTGGCCCAGTTCTGGATTAGTCGCGGCATGAAGCTGATCGGCTGCTCCACGGAATCGGTGCTGTTGTGGGACGCGCTGTCCAGCTTGGCACACAGACTCCGCGCGAGCGCTTCCGGGGCCTGACCCTTCGCCGCCGCCTTCCGAATTCAGGTCCCGTTGATACAATGCGGCCATGCCCGGGGCCGAAACTCGCCGGCGGACCCCAGAGCCGTCGCATGTTCGGGTTGTGATGCTGAGCTTGTTTGCGCAAGGCATGGGCTTGGGGTTCCTGGGGATTCTGGTCTCGCGGGAGGCCCTGTCCGCCCAAGATGCGGGGTTCGGCTATGCAGCGGCCACAGGCGGAGCATTGCTCGGGACGTTGCCGGGCCCGCGGTTCGTGCGCCGCTACGCCGCTGGCCATGCGACTTGGGCGGTCTTGGCCTCGTGCGGCACCGTTTCCGCGGTCGGCTTGATCGCACTCGCCTCGGTCCGCTCGCAGGCGTGGGAAGCGGCTCCGCTCGTGTTGCTGGGCTTGGCAGCAGGAGCGAGCCTGCGACTCTCCGTCAGCGTGGTGCTGCGGATCCTTCCTGCTCGGCCAGCGAGTTCGCTGTTGGCTCTCGCCGGCGTGAGCTTCGGCCTGGGCGGCTTGGCCGCCTGCCTCGCCGCTACCAATGAATTCCGGATTCTTGGCTTGGCCTCGTTCCCGCTTTGGGCCGCTGCGGCGCCGGCAACGATGGCGTTCGCCGCATTGCGAGCCATTTACTTGAACCCCGGACCACCCGAAGGGCTCCGGCGGTCAGAGCAACTGCAGCCGCGCACCACCCCTCGGAGCATCCTGCTCGCGGCGAGCCTTGTCCTGCAAGCCTCAGGCTGCGGGATCGCGGCATGCTGGCTCGCCGTATACTTGTCGCGAACGTCGGGTTTCTCGGGGAGTGAGGGCACGCTCACCCTCGGCGTCTTGTGGCTGGCGCTGTCCGCGGGCTGGGCTGTGTCCAGGCGCCTGCCACGAGTCCGCGACAGTCTGATGGTTCTGGGACTGCCCACCGCCATGGTGGCCGTCGGGGTCATCCTGCTGCTCTGGCCTCCCGCCCCCCTCAGCGTGGTCCTCGGGGCCGCTCTGCTCGGTGTCGGCATGGGAGCGCTAGCCCCGCTCACGCTCAGTCTGGCAAGTTGGCCGTCCGCTCTCCACCGGTGCCGGTGGATCACTCGTTCGCTGCACTTGACCCTGCCGGCCGCCCTGCTCGCCAGTTGGGCTGTCGGGGAACTGTCCTACGCAATCGCCACCGACGCCGTGATCTGGGGAATGCTGGCGTGCTTCGCGGGTGCCCTAATCGCAATCGTTGCGCTTGTCGGCGACTATCGCGTCAGCGGGGACGCAGTGGTAATTTGATCGCGTTGCGGGAAGCCGAATGCCTTCAAGGACCAACAACCCCAAGTACCTCGCCATCCTGGCGCTGGCCAGCTTGGCCATCCTGGTGGTCGGCGCCCTTAGCAGGCCGAGGGGTCAACCAGAAACGTCGCCCGCCAGCGTAACTGCAGAGCTGCTCAGCCTGGAGCGGATCAGCCAGCGGCGCGAGGTCGAGAATATCGCGGATTTCTTCTCGTACGTCGCCTCGCAGGTGGAAGAGAGCGTTGTCCTGTTGAGCGCCACAAGACACAGCGGCGTAGTCTGGCAGGCCGGCGAAGTGGTGACCTCGGCGCGACTCGGCCCCTTCCCGCCCCGGGATCGGACGGCGCTCGGGAGCCAGGAAGTCGAACTGACCACGCTGGCGGCAGCCCCGGACCTGCCGTACGTGCTGCTGCAGGCCCCGCTGGAGGCGACAGTGAGCGACCGGGCACCGGTCAGGCTCTACGGGCGAGGCTCGTGGCTGCTGGCGGTCTGGCGCTCACGGGACGGAAGCCTGCGCTACTCGGACGGCAACCTGTTCGGAATCATCGCCAGGCGCTGCGGGGAAATCGAACTCGACGAAGTGCAAACCAACCTCGACCTCCGTGCGATCCAACCGGGGGCCGGCGTGTTCTCGCTCGACGGCGGACTGATCGCCGTTGTGCTGGACTGCGTCGGCACGCCGATCGCAGCGGAGGCCACAGCCCTGGAGTTGCAGGCACGGTCGACGAGAACGCTCGAGGACCAGCTGATCGAACGCTACGGCATGCGGGCCGGACAGGCTGACGAGACGGAACAGAGCTACTTCGGCCGCGACGAGGGCGTGCTCATCCGCGAGCTGTGGTGGGGCTATCGGGCACACCAAGCGGGCCTGATGCCCGGCGACTTCGTACTGGCCCTCGACGGTGCGCCCGTCAACTCGGTGGAGGACCTGCGGCCCCTGCTCCTGCCGATCTCGCGCGAAGTCCATGACCTCAGCGTGTGGCGGGCCAAGCGCCGCCGAACGTTTGGCTTGCTGTCCCGTGCGGCAACCGAGGCGGCCGCCTCGACCCATGGTTTCGTCGGCAAGGAGGGACTGCCAGTGGAGTCTGTCATCCCCGGATCGCTAGCCGAGCGCGCGGGCGCCAGTCCCGGAGACCGCCTGCTGGCGGTCAACCAAGAGACACCGGAATCGTTCAGGGATCTGGAAACAGCCTTGCGCCTAGGAAAGGGCGACTCAGCATACCTCGCGCTCGAGCGACGCGGAAGGATCTGGGGCACGCTGGTCCAAGCCAATGAATGAACTCTCCTCGCTGGGGCTGATCCTGCTGCTCGCCCTGCTCTCCGGCCATTTGGTGCGCGTGCTGCGGATCCCCGAGGTCACCGGATACATCCTGGCAGGCATGGCGCTCGGGCCTTCCGTCCTGGGGTGGGTGAGCCATGAGAACGTCCAGGCCCTCGAAGCGCTCAGCGAAGTCGCACTCGGGCTGATCCTGTTCTCGATCGGCTCGGTGTTCGAAGTCAGCCTCGTGCGCCGGATCGGGCGCAAGATCGTGCGCCTGACGATGGTGGAATCGGCGCTGGCAGCGGGTCTGGTGCTGGTCAGCATGCTGCTGGTCGGGATGCAATGGCAGGTCGCCTTGCTGCTCGCGGCGGTGTCGATCGCCACCGCGCCCGCCTCAACACTGATGGTGCTCCGAGAGTGCAACGCGCACGGGCCACTCAGTGACGCGCTGATGGGAATCATCGCCGTCAACAACATCGTCTGCCTGATCGCGTACCTGTCCTGCGCCGCCTTCGTCAACTTGATCGGAAGCTGGGGACAGCAAACCCTTGGGGAAACCATTTTCCTGGCAGGATTCCCGCTCGTATGGCAGCTGGCCGGCTCGATCGCCCTGGGCTTCCTGACAGGGCTGATGCTGGCTGGCTGGGCCAGACAGGTGACCGAGACAGGCGAGATGCTGATCCTGCTGGCCGGTTCCGTCCTGCTATGCGTGGGCGTGGCAAGAATTGCGGACCTCTCACCCCTGATCGCGAGCCTGGCTGTCGGCGCGACGATGGTCAATCTCTCCCGCCGGAGCCGGCGGCTGTTCAAGACGCTGGCCCGAACCGACCCGCCCTTCTACGCGATCTTCTTCGTTCTGGCCGGCGCGGAGTTGGACACGGGCCGGCTGGCCACGATCGGCGTGGCGGGAGTCCTGTACGTTGTCGCGCGCGGAAGTGGCAAGTTTCTGGGGGCATGGCTGGGAAGCCGTCGCGTGGGGATGGACTCGCGCGTGCAGAACTACCTGGGATTCGGGCTGCTCACGCAGGCCGGTCTGGCGGTCGGGCTGGTGATGACAGTTTCGCGCCAGTTCCCCGAGTACTACGGGACCATTTCGACAGTCGTGCTCTCGGCCATCGTGATCTACGAAATCATCGGGCCGATCGGGACGAAGTTCGCGATCGTGCGCAGCGGGGAAGCCCACATGGGCCGGGAGACCACTCAATCGATCTGGGCTTGACCCGCGTTTTCGGGCCAAAAGTTAAGACTCATTGAGAATTAATTTCGCATGCCAGAACTGGCCCCTCCAGGTCGTGCTGCCGCTAAGTGCTTGCACGCTAAGGGATTCTGTTCCGGATCCCGGTTCCTGGCCGTTTCCGGGACGTGCTTGGCGCTGGCGGGCAATGATGTTAAAATCACGGGGCCGACAGGTCGCGCACGACATTTTAGGGGTAGCTCCGTGCCCAGCGCTATATGTTGTGCTGTGATCGCACGAATGACCGATATGGCATGCTTCCAGTTGATCGGCGGGACATGCAGGGAAGGAAGGGACTGAACGGTGAGTACTGCTAAGACAAACACACGCGCTGCCGCGAAAGAGGGCGTTCCCACGAACGGGTCGGCAGCCGGCGTGTCGCTTGCGCCGGCGTCTCCCGAAGCGGCAGTGGGCACATCGGCCCCTGCCGGCAAGTCAACGGTTCCCACGGGAAACGGCATTCGCTTCGAACGCTTCTTCACGCGTCACCTGGCGGAAGGCCAAACACCCTACAGCGTCATCAACTGGGAGCAGCGCACCGCCGTGATTACGGATGCGCAGGGAAACACCGTGTTCCAGCAGAACGACGTGGAAATGCCCGTCGAGTGGTCTCAAACGGCGACGAACATCGTGGCCAGCAAGTATTTCCACGGCACGCTTGGCTCAAGCGGCCGCGAGAGCAGCTTGGCGGACCTCGTACACCGAGTGGTCGACACGATCGCCGATTGGGGGGCGGAAGGCGGGTATCTCGCATCGGCAGACGACGTCGAGAGCTTCCGCGACGACCTGGCCCACCTGATGCTCACGCAAAAGGCTGCATTCAATTCGCCGGTCTGGTTCAATGTCGGCGTCCGCAAGGAGTCGCGCGGCTACGGGTGGGCCTGGGACAAGGCTTCGGGCCGTGTCACCGCCCTGAACCCGGACGAGCACCGTCCGCAATGCTCGGCGTGCTTCATCAACTCGGTGGATGATTCGCTGGAATCGATCCTGGACCTGGCGAAGACCGAAGGCATGCTCTTCAAGTGGGGATCGGGGGCGGGCACGAACCTGTCCACGATTCGCGAGAGCGACTCGGGATTGAAGGGCGGCGGGCGAGCGTCCGGCCCGGTTTCATTCATGAAGGGATTCGACGCGTTCGCGGGAGTCATCAAGTCCGGCGGCAAGACCCGTCGGGCCGCCAAGATGGTGATCCTGGATGTGGACCATCCGGATATCCGGGACTTCATCTGGTGCAAGGCGAAGGAAGAGAAGAAAGCGCACGTGTTGATCCAGAACGGCTACGACGCCGCGATTGACGGGGACGCCTACTCGACGATCTCGTTCCAGAATGCGAACAATTCCGTGCGCGTCACGGACGACTTCATGCGCGCGGCGGAGCAGGACGAAGACTGGTGGACCCGCTCCGTCCTGAGCAAGCAGCCGAAAGAGCGCTCCCGGGCCAAGGCAATCCTGCATGACATCGCCGAGGCGACGCACCAGTGCGGCGATCCCGGGATGCAGTTCGATACCACTATCAACGATTGGAACCCGGTCAAGAACACGGACCGCATCTACGCCTCGAATCCTTGCTCGGAGTACATGTTCCTGAACGATTCGGCCTGCAACCTGGCCTCGCTGAATCTGAAAGAATTCCTCAGTCGCGACGGTGAGTTCGAGGTGGCAGCATTCCGGCGAGCGGTTGAAACAGTGATCCTGGCCCAGGAGATCCTGGTCGACAACGCCGCTTACCCGACGGAAAGGATCGGGCGCAATTCTCACGACTTCCGCCCGCTCGGGCTGGGCTTCGCCAATCTTGGCGCCCTGCTGATGTCGCTCGGCGTGCCCTACGACTCGGATCGGGGGCGGACGATCGCCGGGGCGATCTCGGCCAACATGTGCGGGCAGGCGTATTTGACAAGCGCCAAGATCGCCCAGTCGCTGGCGCCATTCCCGGGCTATCCCGACAACGCCGACCCCTTCGTGGAAGTGATCCGGAAGCACCGCGCGGCAGCCAAGGCGCTGGATAGCGAAGGCGTCCAGTCCGACCTGCGAGAGAGTGCGGAAGCGGTGTGGAACGAGGCGCTCGAACTCGGGCAGGAGCACGGGTACCGCAACGGGCAAGTGACCGTCATCGCACCCACCGGAACAATTGGGTTCATGATGGACTGCGACACGACGGGCATCGAGCCGGAACTGGCCCTGGTCAAGTACAAGAAACTCGTTGGCGGCGGCTTGATCAAGATCGTCAACAACACGGTTGCCGAAGCGCTGACGCGCCTCGGCTACGACGCCGACCTCGTCAACAAGATCGTCAACCATATCGACTCGACCGAAACGATCGAAGGCGCGCCCGGGCTGAGAGACGGCGACTTGCCAGTCTTCGACTGCAGCTTCAAGGCACAGAATGGCGAGCGCTCCATTCACTACTACGGCCACTTGCGCATGATGGCGGCTGTACAGCCTTTCGTGTCGGGAGCGATCTCGAAGACGATCAACATGCCGGAAGAATCCAGCGTTGACGCGATTGCGGGCGCCTACATGGAAGCGTGGCGACTCGGGCTCAAGGCTGTGGCGGTGTACCGGGACGGTTCCAAGGTCGCCCAGCCGCTGAACACCGGCAGTGCGGAAAACAAGGACGGGGCGTCCGCCCAGGCTGCCGCTGTCGACTGGCCGAGGCGTCACAGACTGCCCGACGAAAGGCGCTCGGTGACCCACAAGTTCTCGGTCGGAGGCCACGAGGGCTACATCACGGCCGGGCTCTACGATGACTCCGATCAACCGGGCGAGATCTTCATTCGAATGTCGAAGGAAGGTTCGACGATCAGCGGCCTGATGGACAACTTCGCCACCGCGATATCGCTATCGCTGCAATACGGAGTGCCACTCAAGACGCTGGTTGAGAAGTTCCAGCATGTGCGCTTCGAGCCGAGCGGATGGACGAACAACCCGAACATCCACTACGCGAAGTCCATCACCGACTACATTTTCCGGTGGTTGGGAGCGAAGTTCGTATCCACGGAATACGCGATCAGCGAGGCCGGAGAGACTTCCGCCCTCAAGCCTACCGAGAAAGACCCCCAGCAGCAGCTCCCCTTCCAGGAGGTTCCGGTGGACGGGCCGCTGTGCGCCGAGTGCGGGTCAATCATGACCGTGAACGGAAACTGCTATCGCTGCCCGAATTGCGGTTCGACTTCGGGCTGCAGCTGATCGGCGACCGGATCGCGGGATCGGAACCGGCCCGGCAGGCGGGCAGCACTGGCTGCCCGCAGATCAGGGTACCTCCCGAGCAGTCTCCGTGGCCGCACGCTCCGAGGCGCGGGCACCGCCCAGGATGAGTTCGACTGCCCTGTTGCCCTCGTGGCAGGCGTACTCGTAGAGGTCATACCCTGGATCCCGGGTCAACGGCATCGCGATCTTCCACGGTCGCGTATAGATCGGTGGGTCTTCGACAGTGACTTCGTATTCGATCGTATCGGCGCTGACCCGCCTGAAGCGCTCCACAACCAGCAGATCCTCGGTCTGGGGAATGCCCTTGATGCGCCGGGATGCGGAATTGGACGCAATCCAGCCCTTGTCGGTGAAGTTGCGCACCTCGACCACAAGCGTGTCACCCTCCCAGCGCCCACGCGAGTCGCCCATCCAGAGGCGGATCTCCTCGTCCACGTGGCCGCCGCTCCTGAGCGGGATGATGCGAGCGTCGTGAATCATTTCGTAGAGGATCGCGACATGGTGGGGAGTTTGCAGGATGCGGTACGCGTTGTTGTAGCCGGCCGGAAAGATCGATCCGGGAACCCCGCGGGATATGCAGCGGTCCCACACGCTCATGTACTCGTAGGAATCGCCTTGGCGGGCACGGTTGTAGTCCCGCTTTTCCTCGGCCGACGGCCGGGTCGGCACTCGGCCGTTCGGCGGATCGACCACGAGAGAGGTTTGGCGGGTCGAAAGGAACCTGGTCCCGGAATCCAGCCAGACCTGGTTGTACCCGCCCACCGTTCCGGGCGGCGAGGTGCCGTCCGATGCGATGCGCCTCTGAGCAACGCCTGTCTCGATCGCAGCGGCCTCGTCCTCGGACAAGACCGTCTTGTCCTCCTGGTGTGCAGGCCGCTCGAAAGGCGTGATCGTCTCGTTCGTCCAGACTCCTTGCAAATCGGGATCCCCCCAAGGCGTCCGCGGCAAGACCCAACCGGCGTCCTGCGCAACTGCAACAGGTCCGAGGAAGCCGGCAACCGCCGTGATGGCACCTACGATCAGGTATCGGCTTGACATCATGCTCGATCTCCTTCCCACTCGTGTAGCGTGGCCTCAAACCTCCGCACGGTCGCAGCAGCCAGTTTCAAGCGACAAGCGGTTTCCATCACCGTGGCTCATCATACGGCGCTCCGGTACCGGAGGACCCGGCGAAGAGCCGGGTGCCGTCGGGCAGTGTGACATCGCGACCGTTCGCCTTGTTGCTGCCGTCAATCGCGCGGTAACCCTCGACGAGCACCTCGACTCCCGGTTTGACCGAGTCCTTGCGCCAGCCCCGCCGGACCAAGGCGCCCGGCGGGCCCGCCTCAATCATCCAGTTCTCGGCAACCCCCTTGTCGTCCGTGACCTCGATGTGAATCCAAGCGTGCGGGTTGATCCACTCCATCTTGGTGATCTTTCCGCGCAACCGGACCGGTTTCGTGGCATCGAACTCGGACGAGAACGCATGATGCGCAACCGCCGGGCCTAGCAAGACGAATGCTCCAAGGCAAGTCCCGGCGCAAGCGATCGCTGCTGCCTTCCGCATCAAGACTCCCTCCTTCAGCGACCGGTCGCCGCCCTATCCTTGGCTCGAGCGCCACTGAGAATGTTGAACATGCCGTAGTTGCCTTCGTGGCACGCGTACTCCACGAGTTCGTACTGCTCGTCGTCCAGATCGAATGCGAACGCCGCGGTCCAGGGCTGCACCCAGACGGTCGGATCGTCAACGGTGAACTCGTAAGCCAGCTTGGTCGGACCAACCCGTGTGAAGCGCTCCGTCAGCTTCATGGCAGCGCTTGAGCCGCGAACAGGGCTGCGACCGTTGAAGCGATGAGTCTCGACAACCAGCGTCTCGCCTTCCCAGCGACCCTGAGGGTCGCCGAGCCAGGAAGTGAGTTCCGGACCGACCGGATCTCTTGGCTCAGTCGGGACCACGCGAGCCTCGTGAATCATCTCCTTGAGAATCACCACGTTTCCCGGCCCCTGGGAAATCTGCAGCCCGTTGTTGTAGATCCCCGGAAACATCATCCCCGGCAATCCACGCGTGATGCAGCGGACATACGGCGTGAGGTCTTCGGGGCCTGCCGGGGGCCGCGCTAGAACCCTCCTCCGGGCCACCTGGGCCTGCGCCGCCAGGCGCTTGCCTTCGGGGGTCATCGCGGGCAGCCTGCCGTCGGGCGGGTCGACGATCATCGCGACCTGGGTGGACGGCGCCATCTTGTCATATCCCAGGGTCGTATCCCGCCACTCGCGCTCGTAGCCCCATATGCTGCCAAGGGTGCCGCGCTCGCGACGCGCTGCTGCCTGCTCGGCGGTCAGCGACTCGACGCCCTCCAAGTTGGCCGGCCGTTCCAGGGGAATGCCATGCGCGGCGTTTCCGGTCCAAACGCCTTGGAGATCCGGCTCGCCCCACGGCGTCCTCGGAGGCTCGTACGGTTCCCTCCGGGTCTCGACACCCCCGGAGGCGCTCCGCGCGGCCTCGACACCGGCGTATCCGGGCTCCACAAAGGCAACCGTCACATTGTCGGGTCCCTGGGCGAACGCTCGCTTCGCCGAGGTGCGCCCGTTGGGAGGCGCGGCCGGCTCGCCCTCGAACTCGACCCCGCCGCGGCGCATTCGCACCGCTTCGGTGCCAAGGTCCGGTACGGAGAATGCGACGTGGGTAATCGCTCTCCCCCGGGTAGCGGCGGGCGCTCCGTCGCGGTGCCGAGACGCCAGTAGCCAGCGGCCCTCGAGCCGCAGACCGCCGTCCGCGCCGTGAAGCGGATCCGGATCGCCGCCCAGCACTTGCCGGTACCAGCGCAATGTTGCGGCCGGATCGGAGGCACTGAGATGCACGTGGTGAAATCCGAGGTGCGCGGGATCCTCCACCAGCTCGATGCGCGTGCCCCACGGGTCGAACAGGAAGCCGTGCTTGAACATCCCGGCGACATCACGCAAGGTGGACCCGTCGTCGGAGCGCTGGAGGCGGACGCCCGAGCCGCGGACGCCGACGGCTTCGAGTTCGGCCATCTTGGACGCGAGATCGGCGTACGAGAACGCAACGTGGTTCACTCCGGTTCCCTGCGTGCTGCCCATCGTCGGCATCGCGACAAAAATCAGTTCAATGCCGCTGCAGGCGACCGCGTCAGTTCGGTCCGGCACCTCATCGCAGTCCAAGTGCCGTGCATACCAGGCCACGGCTTCTAACGGACTGGGGGAGATGATGCGAAGGTGGTGGAAGCTGGCAGCCCCAGCGGACGCGGCGCCCAAGAGGCCGATCACGGCCCACACGGCCAACCTAGAGGCGGAACTCATACGCGTCCTCCCTGGCCATGCCATCTCAACGGGTCGGCTCCCTACGCAGGTGGCCGTAAACCAGGTCTTCGGCAAACTCAACGCACTTGAACTCCAACACTCTGGCATTCTCCTCAAGGCGCCTGTACAGCGGAAGACGAATCGTCCATGGTCGGCTGAACACCGTCGGATCCTCGATCGTCGCCTCGTAGAGGATGGCGTTTCTCCCGAACGGAGTATACCGTTCCCGCACCTTGAGGGAGGAACTGGCAAAGTTGCCCGCTCGGTCGAACCAAGCCTCCCCGTTGAAGCCTTCCACGTCGACGACGAGGGTGTCTCCGTCCCACCGGCCGTGCGAACGGCCCATCCAGCTATCCAGAGGCGGGGACTCTGGATTCTCCTTGTCGATGTGGATCGTCCGATTGGCTTCGGCGAAGCCGTAGACGATCATGATCTTCCTGTCGCCTTGGACGATTTGGAAGGGATACGGCAAGTAGGTGGCGCGCGGCACCCCGGGCAGAAAACACTTCGCCTCGGGATCGTTGGTCATCCGGGTCTCGAAATTTTGCTCTCGCTGCTCCCGGGCCGCATCGAGATAGGGAATCGGACCTCCCAGGACAACTCCCTGGCCGGGAGGGATCGCGCCGATCGCGCCCAAGTCGGGGTGACCCGGAGCAGCCGGGTGATCTTCCAGGTTCCAGTGGGCCGTGCCGATCGCCTGCCAGATTCCGTTCAAGTCGGGCCTGCCGTCCCAGGTCCGATTTGCTCCGCCGTCCTGAGCTGGGCCAAGGACGGGAACCACCAGCGAAACGAAGCCCGCCGCGACCACAAGGCGGACGCGATTGCTGCCAACCCGCCCAGACAGGGACTCGGAATCCAGGGTTCGGGCGAGCGCGCGGTGCGCGGTCATTCGGCCAACCATGACGGTACGATTCTACCCGCATCCGTGCCGCTGAGCGCGGCTGGCCGGGCGGAGAAACACACTCGCCAGCCCGGACTATGTGGAGAACCGACGCTTGCGCGCTTCATCGAGAGCCACGGCAAGAATGATGATGGCGCCGATGATCACCTGCTGCCAGTAAGGGTTGACACCCAGCAGATCGCTGCCGTTCGACAGCAAGCCCATGATGAAGGCCCCAATCAAGGTGCCAATGACGGTACCAGCACCTCCGGTCAGGCTGCCGCCCCCGATCACCACCGCCGCGATCACCTGCAGTTCGTACGACACGCCGGCGGTAGGCTGGCCAGTCATCAGACGCGATGTTTCGATCATTCCGGCGAGACCCGTGAGCAAGCCGCAAATCGCGTAGATCGCAACCTTGTAGCGGACGACCGGGATGCCAGCGTACACGGCCGCGGCTTCGTTGCTGCCGATCGCGTACGTGTAACGCCCGAGCTTGGTGCCGTGCAATGCGAAGTGGGTCAGTACTGCGCAGCCCACCAGCACGACCAGGACGAACGGCGCCGGACCGATCGTGCCTTCGCCGAGGAATCCATGCTCCTTGGGCAGGCCCACGACCGGCAATCCGCCAGAGATCACGAGCGTGAGCCCGCGCACGATGCCAAGCGTTCCCAGGGTCACGATGAAGGGAGGGATCCGTAACATCGAGATCATCAGGCCATTCGCGCACCCCCACAGCGTTCCACAGACGATTCCGACACCGATGCCCAGCGGCACTGAGCCGGTTCCGACCATGGTCATCGTGCCGATCACTCCGGAAAAGGCGAGAATCGAGCCCACCGAAAGGTCTATGCCGCCGGAAACGATCACCAGCGTCATGCCCAGGGCCATGATGTTGATGACAGCGGTCTGTCGGATCACGCTCGAAAGATTGGTGGCCGTCAGGAAGTACGGCGATGCGATCGAGAGCACCACGAATAGCAGCGCCAAGCTGATGAACGGCAGCAGCCGTTGAATCGCTTGAGATCGGTTTCGCATGAACTCGTCGCCCCCGTCAGTGCCCCACGGCCGCATGGTGCATGATTTCCTGCTGCGTGGTTTCGCGCGGCAACTCCGCGACGACCGACCCTTCGCGCATCACGAGGATGCGGTCCGCCACTTGCAGCAGTTCGGGCAATTCGGAACTCACCATCACAATGGCCTTACCCTCGCGGGCCATCTCGTCCATCAGCGCGAACACCTCGGCCTTCGCGCCGACATCGATGCCCCGCGTCGGCTCGTCGAATAGCACGATGTCGGTATCACGGAACAGCCACTTGGCAATGACGACCTTTTGCTGGTTGCCCCCGCTCAACTGCCATGCGCTCTGCTCCACGTTGTCGACCTGCATCCTTAGCCGCGTTTGGTAGTCCTCTGCCACGCGCCGCTCCTTGCCGGCCTGCACGACGCCGCCCGTGCAGACCGCTTCCATATTGGCCAGGGTGACGTTGGTGCGAACGGGTAGCTTGATCGCCAGTCCGGTTCGCTGCCGGTCCTCAGTCACGAGCGCGATACCCACCTCGACGGCGCCGTGCGGCGACTGGATGTTGCGCTCCACACCATTCACGGCGATCGATCCTTCCTTGGCCGGCGTGATGCCGAATATCGTCTCGCATACCTCGGTCCGGCCCGCGCCCATCAAACCCGCGATGCCAACGATCTCGCCCGCCCGCACCTCCAAGGCCACACCGGGAACGTCGACCTTGAGCCGCACTTCTCCTGGTGCGAGCTTGTCCCGGTCATAGATCGCCGCAACGTCGCGTCCGACCATGTGATGCACGATCTCCCGGGTCGACACCTCGTCGGCTGGACAACTGTGGACCGTCTCGCCGTCCCTCAGGACGGTGACGTCATCCGCAATCTCGTCGAGCTCTCCAAGCCTGTGCGTGATGTAGACGATGCCGATCCCCCGGTCGCGGAGCTCACGCACGGTTCGGAAGACCTCGGCCGCTTCGGTGTCCGAAAGGGACGACGTCGGCTCGTCGAAGATCAGCATCGAAGGCTCGCCGTGCAGTGCCCGGCAAATCTCGACGATCTGCTTCTGGGCGGGACTCAGCTTCTCCACCGTCCAGTTCGCTTGTAGCGGGAAGTGATGCGATTCCAGAATCCGAGCCGTCGCGCGCTCCATGCCAACCCTGTCGAGCAGCGCTCCGCGGCGTGTCTCGCGGCCGAGAAAGACATTCTCGGATACGGTCAGGTGCGGCGCGAGCAGGGATTCCTGATGCACCATGTGGATCCCGAGAACGTGGGCTTCAGCGGGCCGGGCAAAATCGACAACGCGTCCCTTCCAAAGCATGTCGCCGCCGTCGCGGCGCAGCATGCCGGCGACGATCTTCATCAACGTGGACTTGCCCGCCCCGTTCTCACCGACCAGGGCATGGACCTGCCCGGGCGCGACGGACAAGTTTCCGTCCCGTAACGCACGGACTCCACCGAAGCTCTTGCGGATCGAGGAAAGCTCTAGGAGCATGCGGGTGCCGGGGCAGCACCGGCGAGAAGAGGAAGATTAGCACATTCGGGGCCAGGCCGGACTCGACCGTCGGCAATGCTATCGATCCGGCTTTACCAGTTCCACAGGCGGTCCGTCATTCGGGTCCACGGCCGATGATCTGCCGGTGTTGCGGTAGATTGTGCGGAAGTTGCGCGGGCCGAGGACAAGCATCAAGGACGGCGCGGCAACAAATGCCGTCGAGACATAGACTAGTGGGATTGTCAAGAAGGAGAGAGCGTACCAGGCCCTGTTCGCGGAGCGCCGTCCGACTCCAACCCGTTTGATCGACTGCTTGCTGATGCTGAGCCTGTTGCGCGGTTTGTCAGCATCGATGATGAGTGTGTCCGGGGTAACTCCTACGAAGCTCCCTGTGAATTTCTTCTGGCCGTCCGTTTGATCCGGGAAGAGCCACACTTTGATCCGGCTGTGTCCGTAGATGTTGTCGACCTCGGTCCAGTCGTTCTTCAACGCGGAACAATTCGGAACAACCAGCAATGTAACGATAAGGGCAAAGAGCGGCCTGCGCCAAGCCGTGGGGTGTTGCACGATGTCTCCCTTGAGGGTAAAGGTAGCATTATTGAAGGGGATGTCAAGCGCCAGCCCGGATTTCTCAAGAAGGGTTGAGTACAGGGCCGTGTCTTGTTGTGGAATTACTTCATCATCAACACTTACAACGAGTTGAGACGCTGGTCTCATGAGTGCTCGGAGTAACCCGAAACGACTGGAATTCGGGGGTTGGGAAGGCCTCGACCGTCGACAATGCAGCTTGGCGCGAAGAGCGCACCCGCCTTCGGCGAGACAGAACCCTCGTAGCTGCCGGCTACTCCCACGCCGAGCGAAGTTTCCATGCGTTCAGGCTGACAATTCTGGCCTCGCCTCCTCTCGAATAGAGCGAGAGCCCGTCGCTGCTGGGCTGCGGGAAGACCCGGTCGGTGATCACCGCCCTGCCGCGGCCGGCAAAGACCTCGACAACCGAGCGATCGACTAGGATCCGCAGTTCCACGATCCCGTTGTCCGGCTTCAGCCTGGCCGAGTGCCGGCCGGGAAATGACTCGTGAAAGGCGGCCTCGCCGGACTTCGTGCGATCCACGTAGACCTCGGCCGGCGCGGCTGTGAACCCAACCAGGGTTTCTCCGGCGCCACGCAAGATTCGGAAGCCCACATCCGAGGAGTCTCGCACTTCAATCTCAGCGTGAAGCTCCAGTACATCACCACGGAATCCCGCGTCGTCGATGGCGCGGTTGGCTTCGGGAACCGACAGGTCGTCCAGCCGCAGGGCACGGCCCCTCAAGCCTTCGATTTCGCTTGCGGGTTGCTGCAGCAGCCGCAGCCCTTCGGGAAATCGCTTCAACTGCAGCTGGCGCGGGACCGATTGCGCTCCGCGCCACGGGGATGTAGGCGTCCGGTTCGCATACATCCAGTTGTTGATCCAGCCGATGACAATGCGCCTCCCGTCGTTCGTTGGCACGCCTGCAAACGACTGCGCTGCGTAGAAATCGCGTCCCCAATCCAGCCAGAGTGCGGTCTCGGGCGGATTGTCGTTCGTGAACCGAACTCCGTCGAACTCACCCACGAAGTACTGGCAGCCGGATCCAGTCCACGGATGCCCCCGGCCCGAATCCACCTGGAGAATCCACTTCGAGGCGCCGGACTCGCCTTCCACCGGGAGCTCGAACAGGTCCGGGCACTCCCAGTTACTGACGGGATGCGCCCCCTCGGGGCCGAAGTCGCTCAGATGCGTCCACGCCTTCAGATCTGGCGATCCATACAGGCTGACCTTCCGCTGGTTCGCGAGCACGACCGCCATGATCCAGCGCTGTGTCCCCTCGTGCCAGAAGACCTTCGGGTCGCGAAACGCGGGATCTTCCACGTCCAGCACGGGATTGCCTTCGTACTGGGTCCATGTCCGGCCCCGGTCCAGGCTGAAAGCGATCGATTGCGTCTGGTCCTCGCTAGTCCGGCTGGTATAGATCGCGACCATCGGAGGCCTGCCGGCTCGGCCCAAACCGGATGTGTTCCGGCTGTCGACGACGGCGCTGCCTGAGAATGCCATGACCTCTCCGGCTTCGGGAATGGCAACCGCCAGGTGCCGCCAGCGAAACAGGTCCGGGCTCACCGCGTGGCCCCAACTCATGTGTCCCCACCGGTCACCGAAGGGGTTGTACTGGTAGAAGAGATGCCACTCGCCGTCGTGATACACGAGCCCGTTCGGGTCGTTCGTCCAATTGGTCGCGGGAGTGAAGTGGAACTGGGGCCGGTGAGGTTCCTTGTAGGTCGCCGTCTGGCCGAATGCCACGGCCGCCAGAGCCAGGGCCGAACCCAGGGCGATTGCTGTTCTCATGGGAATAGGATCGCAGCCCGATGCCGTTCTGGCGGTCCGGACTGCTACGGAAGCAATTCGACAAGCCTGTCGATCTCCGCGTCCGAATTGTAGACATGCGGAGCTACGCGCATCCAGCCCATCCGCTCGGCGGTCGAGACCCGTTCCTCGCGGAGGTCCAGCACGGCCTTCGCCGGGTCAACGCCCGGCTTGCGAAGGGAGACGATCCCGGACCCATTCTCTCGATCGCGCTCCGCAGCCGGCTCGTAGCCCCTGCTTCGCGCTCCATCGAGCAGGCGCTCGGCCAGCGCGTGGATCGCGGTCGAGCCGGCATTCGGACCGATCTCGTTGAGCAACTCGATGGATGCGCGCAGGCCGACGCAACCGACCGTGTTGAGCGTGCCGCACTCGAAGCGTCTTGCCCCGGGCTGAAGGCCGCCGTCGCTGCGGTACGACTCGAAACCCTCAAGGCTCGCCCACCCGAACTCGACTGGCTGGACGGAAGGCATCCAGGAGCGGTCCACATAGAAGATGGCGCATCCTTCGGGCCCCAGCAGCCACTTGTGAGCGCCTGCCGAGAGAGCGTGAATCCCGCAAGCCTTGACATCGATCTCGAACGCTCCCATGCCCTGCACGGCATCCACGACCAGCAGGCAGTCCCGCCTGCGGCAAATCTCTCCTACGGCCCTCAAGTTCCAGCGAAACCCCGTCAAGAAGTGGACATAGCTGAGCGCCGCCAGCCTGGCCCCCCTGCACGCCTGGTCCAACTCCTCCAAGTCGAGCGCTCCGTTCCGGAGCCGGAGGCTGCGGAATCGAACGCCGCGGCGGACCTGCAGTTCCCTCCAGGGCACGTAGTTCGCCGGGAAGTCGCTGTCCAGGCCAACAATCGTGTCTCCGGGCCGCCAGTCAATGCCGTTGGCGACGGCAGACAGGCCTTCCGATGTGTTCTTGGTGATCGCGATCTCGTCCGCATCGCAGCGCAGCATGCGCGCGGCCGCGCATCGCAGCAACTCGTACTCCCGCACCCATCCGGAAAAGGCGTGGATGCCTTGGAGGGTGGCGTCCTCGACCTGGCGTTGCATCGCCTCCGCCGCGCAACGCGGTGGCGGCGAGATCGCGGCGTGGTTGAAGTAAGCGTAAGACTCGGCGATTGGAAATTGGTCGCGAATGGCGGTGGCGTGCATGACCGGACCTGGGTAGAGCCTGGAGCTGTCAGTTCGAGCCCATGTAGAGATCTCGGCCGGAAACCAGAGCCCGCATCTTGCGGTCCGCAACGCTCCTGGACAGCATCCAGAACCCGCAATCGGGATTCACGAACTGGATCCGATCTTCCCCGAGCTTCTTCGCGGCGTGCTCGATCCTTGACGCGATCAGGTCGGGGCTCTCGACTTGGTTGTCCTTGATGTCGATCACGCTGAGCCCGAGACCGATGGCCGGGTTGAGATCCTGCAATTCGTCCAGCGCCTCATAGCCCATGCGGGCGATCTCCAAGAGCACAAAGTCGCAGTGCAACGCGTTGAGATACGGCAGCAACCCTTGCCATGTGCCCGACTGGATGCGCTGGCCCCCGTAATTGCCGAAACACAGATGCACTGCGCGGGTGGTCTTGATTCCGTCCAGTACGTGATTGATCGCGGTTGCCGCCCACGTCGATTCTTCAGGATGCCCCGTGATGTTCGCTTCGTCCAGTTGAACCACATCGGCCCGCACGTCGGCCAGCTGGCACCGGAGCACCTCCGCGACCGCCATGCAGAGATCCTCGTGGCTGCAGTAGTGCCGGTCCGTCAGCGTCTTGGAGAGCATGTGCGGTCCCGTACAGGTGAATTTGATGGGACGGTCGGTGAGATCCTTCACGAAATCGTAGTCCGCCGGCAGATTCAGCGTCCCTGCACCGATAGCTTCCCTTACGACGCCGGCGGGAGCTGCGCGAAACGCCATTCCGCTATCGCTCTGAAACGCGACCATGTCGCTCATGCTGTAGTCCGTCTGGACTCCCGACAGCTGGCGGACGAAATAGTCGATCATTCCGTTGGTTTCGGGGTGCGACGGGTCGAACCGATTGAGTTCTCCATCCGCTACGAGATCGATCCCGGCTAGCTCCTGAGTCTGGAGCACGACCGCAATCGCGTCTCGAAGCGTTTGCTTGGAGGTGTCGCCGTAGAGCCATCGAGGGATGGGATAGCTCCCGACGACAGTGGTGCGGATTGCCATAGGGCGATTATATGGCTAGGGCCGCGACGGAGCCGGAACCTCTCTGCCGTCAGTTTCCGAGTCATGACCCTCTGTGCGCTTGAGCTGCCCGCACGCCGCGAAGATGTCCCTTCCGCGGGGCTTGCGAACGAAGCAGGGAATCCCCCGGTGCACGATAGAGCGAAACGATTCCACCCGTCCTGCATCCGGGGTCTCGTAGGGGATTCCCGGTCCGGGGTTGAACGGGATCAGGTTGACCGAGCACCGCAGGCGCGCCAGCATTCCGAGCACGCTGCTGGCATCGCGATCCGAATCGTTGATCCCCCGCAGAAGGACATATTCGAATGTCAGCCGTTCCCACGGCCGGAGCGGATACTGCCGACAGGCTTGGAGCAATTCCTCAAGCCCGTACCTGGCGGTGATCGGCATCAGTTCAGTTCGCTGCTCCGGGTTGGAAGCGTTCAGGGAGATCGCAAGCTTTCCGCGGACGTCGTGCTCGCCGTATTCGCGGATCTTGGGCACGATCCCGGCGGTTGACACCGTGATCCGCCGCTGCGGAATGGCTATGCCGTCGGGATCGGCCAGCAGGCGTGTCGCCTTCATCACCGCCTCTAGATTCAGCAGCGGTTCGCCCATGCCCATCATCACGATATTCAGCTGGCGCCGGCGGGAATCGAGTCCCTGCTCGCGCGCAAGAGCGAGCACCTGGCCAACGATCTCTCCGGCGGTCAGATTCCGCTCCAATCCCATCAACGCCGTCAGGCAAAACTTGCAGTCGACCGGGCATCCGACCTGCGTGGAGATGCAAAGCGTGTCGCGGGCAGCATCCGGAATGAACACAGACTCGACCAGTCGACTGTCGCCCAGGCGCATCAAGTACCGCGCCGTGCCGTCGGCAGACACGAACCTGGCGTCGACCGCAGGCAAGCCTCCGCCGTGCTCGCGCTCGAGTATCTCCCGGACCCGGCGGGGGAGCGGCGTGATCCCCTCCGGGCCCGAACACCGATCCCGGTACAGGCCTCGATAGACCTGTTCCCCGCGATAGCGCGGCTCGCCCATCGAAACCAGCAGAGCTGTCAGCTCTTCGCGGTCGCGACCGATCAGAGGGCTGCTCACTGGCTTCGAACGCTCAACTTCCAGACTCGGCCCCGCTCTCAGACGGGCCTCATCACGACGTGAACCCGCTCCCCGTCGATCTCGAAATCGCGCGAGTCGCCGGGCACGCTTTCCGCACCAGCCTCCAGAAGGCTCGTGCAAAGAGTCTCCGCCATCAGATGGCTGCGGTGCCGGCCGACAATCCTTGCGGTCCGTTCCGAACCCCCGATGCGGAGCTCGATCCGGCGAGTGTACTCAATGTCGGTCTCCTTGCGCAGGTTCTGGATGCGATGCAGCAATTCGCGATAGAATCCCTCGTCCCGCAATTCGTCGTCAAGCTCGGTGCTCAACACGGTGACGATCGCCGAATCCCCGGCCGCCGCGAAGTGCTCTTCAGCCTCGACGCTGATCTCCACGTCCTCGCTGTCCAGCCGGACCGACTCGCCGTCGAAGTCGATGACAGCGCACTCTGCGTCGGCGAGACTGGACCGAAGCTCGGCGGCATCCAGCTCGGCGAAGACCTGCTTGGCCCGCCGCATCTTTTTTCCGAGCCGCGGCCCCAGCCTACGGAAATTGGGTTTCACGATGTACCGCGCGTGGGCTCGGCTGCCATCCACGAACTCCACTTCATGAACGTTCAGTTCGTCTTCAATGAGTCGCGCGTGATGAGCGACTCGGTTCCGCAGCCCGGGATCGGCGATCACAACCTCGGCGCGCCGCAGCGGCTGGCGGACCTTGAGCTGGTGCTCCGTGCGCACCCGCAGCCCGAGGGAGACGGCCCGCCGCACAGCCGACATCTCCTCGGACAGGCACTGCTCGAAACGGCCCGCATCGGCCGGCAGGTCGCAAAGGTGGACGCTTTCCGGCCCCGCCACGCCTGCGCCGTACACAACATTTCGGTAGATCTCCTCTGCCATGAACGGGGTGAACGGCGCGCAAAGCTTCGCCAAGCTGACGAGACACTCGTATAGGGTGGCGTAGGCGTCCAGCTTGTCGTCATCGACCTCGCTCTTCCAGAAGCGGCCGCGGCTCCGTCGCAGGTACCAATTCGAAAGCCCGTCGACGAATCGATTGAGCTCGCCGGCCGCTTCGTAGGCAAGGAACGCGTCCATGGACGTGCGGACCCGGCTCGCCAAGAGGTCAAGCTCGGACAGAATCCAGCGGTCAAGCAATCCGCGGCTGGCAAACGGACGACCCGGGGTCACATTCGGATCGAACCTGTCGATCTCGGCGTAGATCGTGAAGAACGAGTAGACGTTCCGCAGTTTGAGGGGGAACTCCTTCTGGATCGTCCGGACGTTCGCGAGCGAGTGACGGGTGGGGGACCATGGCGGATTCCCGGCCAGGAAAAACCACCTGAACGCATCCGCTCCCGGAGCGGGAGAGAGCACTTCCAGGGTCACTCGCTCCCCGTCGGGCAGGCGGGGCACGTCGATCGGGGAAACCTCGCCGCCGCCGCGCGCCGGCACGGCGCCGACCCCTTTCCGGTCGTGGGCGGAAAGCTGGATCGCTCGACGGGGAATTCCCTTTGCGGCAGATACCGAGAGCCGGATGGGCGGCTTCCCTGCTTCCGGCACGAAGATCTTGACGATCTCCCCGGGCTTGAGGGCAAGAGCTTCGAGATCGTCCCTGGAAATCAAGGCGCGCCCCGGTTCAGCCGTTTGCGCACCGTCCAGGTCGCCGCGAACGGCGAAGTCCTGGGCAACGAGATCGAAGATCACTTCGGGCGGTGTGTAGTTGCCGAGGGATTTGGACTCCTTCTTGCCGCTGGGATCCGCTACGTGTCCCAGCACAATGCAATTGCGAAATGGATGGGGGTAGTCCGGGGGCGTGAGCCCGAGGTCATCGCTGCATTCCTTGTCGAAGACCAGAGTCGAGACCATTAGCTGCGAGTAGAACCACCCGCGTGTCTGGTCGATCGCCTCCGTGATGTAGTCAGCGGGGAATCGCGACTCGAACTCGTTCCGGCCCTGGTGGGGATAGCCATACTGGGCGAACGGCATGCAGCCCGAGTCGAACCAGCAATCGATGACTTCGGTAACCCGGCGGTAGACTCCGGCCTCGCCCGGCTCGACCCAGGTCACCTCGTCGATCCAGGGCTTGTGCACCATGAGGTGGTCCGACAGTGACGGGTCCACCTCCTTGGCCCGCGCGAAGTGGTCGAACGCCGCCGGGTTCTTCTCCAGGATCTCGGCGCACGAGGCCGGCACGGCCATGGCCCCTGTCACGTCATTGATCCAGACGTTGAGCGGCGTCCCCCAGTACCGTTCCCGCGACAGGGCCCAGTCGACGTTGTTGCGCAAGAAGTCGCCGAATCGACCCGACCCGATGCTCTCGGGCAGCCAGTTGATACGGGCGTTGTTCGCCAGGACCTCCCTGTTGCGCGCCGTCGTACGGACAAACCAAGCCGGGCGGGCATATTGGATCAGCGGATCGCTGTCAGCCCTCCAGCAAAAGGGGTAGTCGTGGCGGTAGTTCTCGCGGTGAACCAGCCCGCCACTGCGCTCGAGCAACTGAATCAGCCGTTTGTCGGCTTGTTTTACCCATTGGCCGGCAACGTCCGCGATGCAGTCTTCGAAGGTCCCGTCGGGCTGGACCGGGCAAAGCAAGGGCACGTCGCCAGGCGAAGCGTAACGGCTGGCGACCGTCTTGTGCAGGTCGTAGTCCACTTCGCCAAACGCGGGTGCTTCGTGGACCAGGCCGGTGCCGGTGTCAAGCGTCACGAAGTCGCCGGCAAGGACTTTCCAAAGATACGGCTCGCGGCCACCTTCCAGCAGTTCCCCATCCCGGTCCCAGTACGCCGCCCGGTAGTAGTCAAACGGCGGGTGGTAGCGCCTTCCCAGCAATGTCTCCCCCTTGAACTCCCGCTCGACCTCCAACGACTGGCCGAGTTTCTGCTCTAACTCCCCGACCAGCGCAGCCGCCAGAATCAGCCGCCACCCGTTCACGCTGACCTGAACGTAATCGAACTCCGGGCGCACTGCGACGTACTGGTTCGCCGGGAGCGTCCAGGGAGTGGTCGTCCACACGAGCAGCGCCGTCCCGGGCTCGTCCGCCAGCTCGAGCGCGACATACACGGACGGATCCTCGACGGTCTTGTAGCCGAGTCCAACTTCCCCCGCCGAAAGGGCCGTGCCGCCCTGCGGCCACCACCAGACGATCTTGTGCCCTTGGTACAGCAGTCCCTGCCGGAACAGCCGCGCCAACGCCCACCACACGCTCTCGATGTAGGACTTGTGATAGGTCACGTAGGCGTCGGACAAGTCGACCCAGAAACCCACCCGGCGGGTCATCTTCTCCCATTCCTCGGTGTACCGGAAGACCGAGTCCATGCACTTGCGGACGAATCCCTCGACGCCGTATTCCTCGATCGCCTGCTTGCCGTGGATACCAAGCTCCTTCTCGACCTCGACCTCGACGGGAAGGCCGTGCGTGTCCCAGCCGGCCTTGCGCGGGACGTAGCGGCCGGCCATCGTGCGATAGCGCAGGAACACATCCTTGAAGACCCGCGTCAGCACGTGCCCGTTGTGTGGCAGGCCGTTCGCGGTCGGCGGCCCCTCGTTGAAAATGAAGCGCTCCGCCCCCTCGCGAAGCGTCAGGCTCTTTTCGAACACGCCGCTCTCGTCCCAGAACCGGCTGACCTCATGCTCCGAAGCAGGGAAGTCTACGATTGGCTTGGCGCGCTGGAATCTCGGTTCGCTCATGACGCTACGGCGCTTGGTCTACGGGTTGGTCCCGCAAGCGCGATCGGAACAAGGGGCGAGATCTGCACAGCGGGGGCTGGAGGAACCACTCGAACAAAGGGGCAATCTTTGCTCACTTCCTTCCGATTCGATACCGGCTGCTCTCACCCACGACAGGATTTCTCGGACAGCCTCTGCAGTTCACCACCGGATGCCGGGAGAGCCCTGAATGAATCTCAGTTGCGGAAGCCCTGGCCCGGGACTTGCATTCCGTTCGGCCGGCTTCCGGGCGCGAGGCGGTCAGGCCGCGGGAGTCGGTCGGTTTGACCGCAACCAATAGTGAAAGTGTAGCATCTCGGCCCCTATCCGACCTTGCGAAGAAAGGCCGCGCCGCCAGTATCCACCTTTACCGCGAGTCGGCAAACAGCCCGCTGATCGGCACCGCTGACGCATCGAACTGCGTGGCAGGGCGCAGGCCCAGGAGCCACTGAACGGTGCGCACGACCGACGACACGGACACGAAGCCATCCGGGGCCGAACCGGAGACGACAGGCCCGCCGGCCGCTAGCGCTCCCTCCGCACCTCCAATCGGCACGGCGAACACGACCGTCGAGGCGTAGGAAGGATGCTCCCGCAGGGCCTCCGTCAACCGACCGAACTCGGAATCTTGTGCCGCGGGAGAACCCAGGAGCCTTACCACGGTCAGATCGGCCAGCGAACCTCCGAGGTCCACCTTGTCAAGGAATACCTCGACAGGGCGACCGCCTCCGATCCCGTAAGTCTCCGCACGCCGCGACGCATCGCTGGTGTTGGACCAAAGAGTGCCCGCGGGCGCGGTCGCGGCCCGGCCCGCCGCCGCAAGGTCCCTGGCCGTTACACGTCCCGCTTCGACCGCAGGTCCCAGTTTGGCGAAGAAATCGGTCTCGATGCCACTCGTAATCCAAGCCATCTGGCCCAGCTCGCCGCGGGCCGCCGGAACATACCCGGCCAGCAGCGCCGCGTCGTGGGACAGGCGCTTCCATGACTCGCCTCTGGCATCGGTCAACAGCAGCACAACCTGCCTGACCGAGTCGGGTGGAGAAGTTGCTGCAAGGGTCGGCCCGGACAGGTTCTCGACAGCCGCCGCGGTCAGGAACTCGAGCTGTTCGGAAGTCAGCGCGGGCAGGATGGACACGGATCCGGCCTGCTGTCCGTCACCTTTTCCGTTCAGGTAGGCAATCCCACCGTCGGCCAGCCCTTCGACTCCAATCGGGTACCATCCGGTGGGCAATGCCCCGCTGGATTCGGGCAGCGCCTCCGCGATGTCCGCGAAGATGACCGTGTTGTTGCCTGCGTTGGCGATAAACAGCGTATCGCCGTCCAGACTCAACCCAAGGGCCGACGGGATGGAACCGACGGCCGACTCAGGCAGTGGCGCGACGGACCGGATGTCGAGCAACTCGTAACGATTCCGCTCGGTGATTCCGAAGGTCCATAGATTGTCGGAATGAGTACAAGCCGCGAACAACCTGGCTCGATATCGAGCGACTCCGTCTTGCCCTGAATCGCTCGATTCCACCTCCACGCTGCCTTCGGCCACCACGATGTCCGCTGGATGCCCGCCCACCGACAGCCGTTCCACCAACCGGCGGTCGGACAGTCGGTACAACCCTAGAGACGCCTCGCCCCAGTGGCTGATGATCAAGTGCTCGCGATCGGGAGCCAGTCTTGCCCTGTACGGAGCCGCCCCCGTCGGGAATTCGCCGAGCACCAATCCAGACTGGGTGTTGATCACGACCACGCTGTCGCGGAGCAGGTCCAGCGCATAGAGGATCCGGCCATCCGCGTCCATCCTCACATCCCCGATCAGCGACGCACAGCTGTCGCCACATTGATTCGGAATGGAGAACTCCCGCTCCAGAGCGAGCGCACCGTCGCGAAAAGACAGCTCCCAGACGCTGCCGCGCCGGCCCCCGCCGACATACACCTTGTCACCAGCACGATTGAACTCCAGACCCAGCCAGGCGTCGGGAAGCTCGACGCGCGAGAGCTCGACGCGCTTTGAGATGTCGATAACGCTCACTGTCGGCGTGTCGTATCCCGCTTGCAGGACGAGCAGCTGGCGGCGGTCCGCCGACAGCTGTGCAGCCATGGGCAAGCTCCTCATCGGAACCTGGGCGCCTGCGGGCGAGATCCGCTGTCCCGTCGGAAGCAGAATCCTCGGATCCGCTGGCACGTCCGGCGGGGTCTGGCTCCAAGCCGATTGCGCAAACCCGCCGAGAGCAAGCAGGCCAGCGACGGTCAGGGCCGTCGCGCGATCAGGGCCGCGGTGGCTTCGGATTCGCATGCTTCGCGATAGACCAGGTGATCGAACCCTGCGAAGAGTTCGAGGAGTTCGCGCTCGTGCAAGAGATACGCAGGATTCCGGGGTCCCGCGTCGAACTTGCGCTGCTCTTGAGTGTACGTCTTGTAGACAACGATGCCGCCAGGACGAACGCAACGCTTCAACGCCGGGACCAGTGGACGGTGCAAGTAGTTGAACACGGAGACGAGATCGTAGGCGCCATCGCCGAGATCAGTGGCGGGATCTTCGAGGTCGAGGCACCGGGTCGCCAGGCCGCAACCTGCCGCCGCCGCCCGGCTTGCGGCAATTCGAAGCGCGACGTCGGAGTAGTCGACGGCAAGGGTCTCGATGCCCCAACTCGCCATCTGGACAGCATGACGGCCAGCGCCGCTGGCCACATCCACGCCCCGTAGGCATTGCGGTCCCACCGCAGCTAAAGCAAGGTAGGGCCGGGCTTCGGCAAGGAACGGATCCGGCCCTGGCAGGGGCCCTTCCACAACCCGGTGCTTGGCGTCCCAGTCCGCTCGCGATGCCACTCAACCTCCCGCGGAATCGCGAGAGCAGATGCGAGTCAGCGCCAGGCTACGCGCTGAACGAACTGCCGCAACCGCACGTCGAAGTGACGTTCGGGTTCTCGAACTTGAATCCGGCGCCTTCCATCGTCTCGACATAGTCGACGCGGCAGTTGTCCAGGTACAGCAGGCTGGCCTGATCCACGTAGATCTGCAGGCCGTCGTAGTTGTAGACCTTGTCAAGCGGCAACTGCTGGTTCTCGAAGGCCATTGAATACTGGAAGCCGGAGCAGCCGCCGCCGACTACTGACAGGCGCAGGCCCTTCGGCTTGGGCTCCTGTTGCGCAAGGATCTCGTTGACCTTCGCAACGGCTGTGTCAGTGATCTGAATCATCGTCGGCCACCTCCTGGATCGCGTCCGAGATTTCATTATACCCGGGTCTGGCACTCGACAAGCACCAGAACCTAGCGACCGGACATAGTTAATGCTGGAGGTTTCGAGCCAATGGGGGCTGCGGCTCACATTCGGTCTTGATGGTGCCGGATGGGCCTCCCGGAGACTGGGGGGCGAGAGGAGGGCGCACCAGCGCAGTACGACAGACGCGCGCATCGAGTGGAACCCGGTTGGGCCGTACGGCCAGAGTTGCCATTCCGGTCAGGGCGTTGCGAAGGGGTGCCATTCCGCCGTTGCGCCAGGGTTGGCAAGACGGATCAGCGGCGACCAGCGGGCAGGCTTCGGGCTGCGCCCA
>MKWU01001085.1_pt1 | contig 49203 bp, 43 predicted proteins | sample 809101 | NCBI WGS metagenome assembly MKWU01 (sample SAMN05860141, study PRJNA318959) | sponge metagenome | host: Aplysina aerophoba | place: Slovenia: Piran, Adriatic Sea, Gulf of Piran | collected 2013-05-07 | reverse complement strand
GCCAGCCCGCCGCCGATGTCCGCGCCGAACCCGGTCTCCGCGTCGCCGCCGTCATGGCGCACCCCCAACTCGAGGCTCGGCGTCAGCGTCGCGCCGCCGCCCATGTCGCACGCGCGCGCGCCGGCGAGCGCCAGCCGCATCGCGATCAGGTCGCCGAGGTTCTCCACGAACAGCTCGTCGTCGGCGTGGAACGGAGCGCGGCGGCTGGAGTCGACCGCCACGATGCCAAGCCGGAGGCCGTTGCTCAGCAGTGGCGCGGCGAGTTGCGCGCCCACCCAGCGGCGCGCGGAGCCGTCGCACGAGCCGGCCAAACGCTGAGCAAGCGCGGTCTCGCCGCGGTCGGCCGCCTCGCTCCACGGTCCCGCGCCGCCGGGCACCACGTCCGGGAATGGGCGGCGGCCGGCGGCCGCCGCAAGGGCCAGCACTCCGGGCCGCTCGCGATGCGGGACGTAAATCGCCACCATGGTGTAATGGGCGACGTGGCGGACCAGGTGCTCGCACAGTTGCCCGAGGCGCTCCGCCAGCGGCGACGGCTGCTCCAGGATCTCCTCCGTCGTGGCGTACTGCGCACCGAGCTCCGCCGCCCGGGTCATGGCACGCTCTGCTTCAGACGCCGCAGCTCGCCTGCTTCGTCGCGGTTCCGGTAAAACGGGTCGAGCGGGAAGCAGCCGGAGATCAAGCCCTTGCGCGGCGCGGTAGTGCAGTCGCTGAACGTGCGGCAGATGCGCTTGCGTTGCAGCGCGCGTCCGGCCAGCAGGTCGTCGGGCATGGTGGGGTAGGAGAGGGTCATCCGGCCGAGGCCGATCGCGTCCGCCCAGCCGCCGGCCAGCACCGCGCCGGCGACGTGCGGAAGCCACTCCTGCAGGTAGCTGTAACCGCTGCCCACCATGATCATGTCCGGGAAGCGCGCTTTCAACTGCCGTACGACGTCGACCTGGCGCGCCACCCCAACCAGCGGATCTTCCGGCGGCTGGTAGCCGTCCGAGGGCGGGAACAGCGCCGGGCGCTGGATGTGCGGGTTGTAGTAGGGGCTGCCGGCGGTCAGGTTGACCAGGAAGATGCCCAACTCCTCGAGCAGAGCCAGGAAACGGATCGGCTCGGCAAGGTCATAGTCGACCGGATCGTCCGGTGCGGCGCCGAAGCCCCACCGGTACGGCAACGCGCCGCTGGACGGTACGCCGACCCGGTCGCCGCCGCCCGGTTCGAACGGGATCAGGTCGAAGGCGCTGAGCCGCACCGCGATCAACAGTTCCGGCACCCGGCGCCGGAGTCCCGCCACCACCTCGCGCAGAAAGCGGGTGCGGTTCTCGAAGCTCCCGCCGTAACGGCCGGGACGGTCCATGGCACTGAGAAACTCGTGCCCGAGGTAGCCGTGGCAGTGTTTCACGTCGACGAACTCATAGCCCGCCTGCCAGGCCAACTCGCCGGCCGCGATGAAGCGCTCCACGATTGCCGCCACCTGCTCGTCGGAGGCGATGCAGCGGCTGGCGTCAACGGCAAACTTCCGGTCCAGCAGCGGGTGCGCATACAGGGTGAGCGGCTCCCCGCGCCCGTTGTCGTTCGGGCGGCAGAATCGTCCCGAGTGGGTAAGCTGCAGGCCGATCAGCAGATCGTCGCTGCGTCCGTACCGTTCCTCGTGCACCGCCACCAGCTCGCGGCGCAGGGCCGCCAGTGCGCTTGCCGTGTCCTCCTGCAGGCGGAGCTGATTGGGATTGGCGCGTCCCTGGTGTTCGACCGCGGTCGCCTCGCCGCCCCAGATCAGCTTGGCGCCACTGGCGCCGAACCCGCGCCAGCGCCGCCGTACCAGCTCGGTGGGCATGCCGTCGAGCGTCCCGTCCCAGCCCTCCATCGGTTGAATGCAGAACCGGTTGCCCACCGTGCGCCCGTCCGGCAGGTGAAGGGGTTCGGCGAGCGGCGCCGCATCGGGGCCGCCGGAGCCGCCGGAGCCGCCGTCAAACGGCAGCCGGCCGGCGATGCCGAGGCGATCGAGATGGTCCTGAAATGCGTCGGCGGTCTTGAGCGCGGCGACGCGCCGGTAGGATACGGCCACCCGCTACCAGCGTACGAGATTCCCGCCGAACGTCAGACCGGCCCCGAAGCCCGCCGTCACGATCAGGTCGCCCGGTTCGAGCATTTCCCGCTCCACGAGGTCGTTGAGAGCGATCGGTATGGTGGCCGCGGAGGTGTTCGCATACTCGGCAATGTTCACGAAGAACTTCTCCCGCGGTATGCGGCTGCGTCTGGCCGCGGCTTCGATGATGCGTTCGTTGGCTTGGTGCGGAACGATGTACTTGACGTCGTCGATGGTCAGCCGGTTGCGCGTGAGGATGGTCGTTACCGTGTCGACAATTACTTGCACGGCAAAGTTGTATACCAAGCGCCCCTCCATCTTGAGGAGCAGTTCGCGGCGGTCGGTCTGACCCGGCCTGAACGGCGTGCGGGTGCCGCCGGCCTCGCGCGCGAGCGCCCGCGCACCGGAACCGTCGGAACGGAGAAACGAGTCCAGGATGCCGCATCCGTTGTTGGAGTGGGAAATCACCGCTGCCCCGGCGCCGTCGCCGAACAGTACGGCGGTGTTGCGGTCCTCCCAGTCCATGATCCGGGTCAGCACTTCGCTGCCGACCAGCAGAATGTGCTCCGCCGCGCCGGAGGCGATCAGCCCCTTGGCGGTTTCCAGCCCGTAGACGAAACCGGTGCAGCCGACCAGCAGGTCCATGGCGGCGGCGTTGCTGGCGCCGAGCTTGTCCTGGATGATGCAGGCGGTGGACGGAAACCCGACGTGATCGCCGGACGCGGTGGCGACCAGTACCATGCCGAGTTGATCGGGCGACAGGCCGGCCCGGCCGAGGGCCTGCTCGGCAGCCCGGCGGCCCAAGTCGGACGGCGCTTCGTCGTCGCTGGCAACGTGGCGGAACTTGATTCCGGTGTGGGACTGAATCCACTCGTCCGAGGTGTCGAGGAATTCCTCAAACTCGTGGTTCGACATTCGCCGTTTGGGCACATATGCGCCAAGCGAACGAATCGCTGCTCCCATCAGCTACCTCCGGGATCCAAAATGCATAAATACCTGCGCATGGCCGCTCCGTGACACGGGAGACGTTTAGCCTCGCCATAGTATGCAGCCCGCGCGCTGCGGTCAACCTTGCGTTTACTGCGGCGCGGCGGCACACGGCCTGCACAAGGCTGGCGTTGGGTTTGTGAAGTAATTGCACATATGGTACAGTAATGACTCGGAGGCGGCCGAGGTTGCCGAGGTTGACGTCTTGGCCGCAACCGTACAAACGTAGACCGCAGGAGGGATTGCGATGAAACGAGTTGTTGCAGGCCTGGTGATGGTGATGCTGCTGCCGCTCGGGGCGGCTTTCGCGGACGACGTCAAGCTGGGAGTGCTGCTCGGCTACACCGGTCCGATCGAGTCGTTGGTGGGACCCATGGCCGACGGCGCGGAACTGGCGATCAAGGAGGTGAGCGACAGCGGCGCCTTGCTTGGCGGGCTGCAGGTCGTTTCCGTGCGCGGAGATACGACCTGCATCGATTCTGCTGCCGCAACCGCGGCGGCCGAGCGGCTGATTACGGCTGACCAGGTCAACGCCATCGTCGGCGGCGACTGTTCGGGCGTGACCATTGCCGTGTTGCAGAACGTGGCCAAGCCCAACGGCATCGTGATGATTTCCCCGTCGGCCACCTCGCCGGCGCTTTCCACCATCGAAGACGATGGCCTTTTCTTCCGCACGGCGCCATCGGACGCCCGCCAGGGCGAGGTGGTGGCCGACATCCTGCAGGAAATGGACATCGGCGAAGCCGCGCTGACCTACACCAACAACGACTACGGCAAGGGACTCGCGGACAGCATCGAGGCCAACTTCAAGATGCGCGGCGGTACCATTACCATTTCCGCGCCGCACGAGGACGGCAAGGGCGACTACAGCGCCGAGGTCGCGGCCCTGGACGCGGTCGGCGGCGATATCCTGATCGTGGCCGGCTACCTGGACCAGGGCGGCAAGGGCATCATCCAGGCCGCGCTCGACTCCGGGGCGTTCGACCAGTTCTTCCTCCCCGACGGCATGATTGGCGACAGCCTGGTGGAGGCAATCGGTGCGGACCTGAATGGCTCAATCGGCACCGTACCGGGCACCGACAGTCCGGGCGCGGCACGGCTCGAAGAGATAGCCGGCATGGCGTCCGGACCGTTCGTGAGCGAGTCGTACGACGCGGCCGCCCTGATTCTGCTGGCCATGCAGGCGGCGGGCTCCACGGACAGCGGCGATTTCAAGGACCACGTCATGGCGGTTGCCAACGCGCCCGGCGAGCAGATTTTTCCGGGCGAGCTGGAGAAGGCGCTCGGCATCCTCGCGAACGGCGGCGAAATCGACTACGTCGGCGCGTCCGCGGTCGAGCTGGTCGGAGCGGGCGAGAGCGCCGGCAACTACCGGCAGATGGCGGTCGAGGACGGCGCGCTCGTAACCGTCCGCTACCGCTGACCGGCGTGGCCGAGAACGGGGCCCGGCCCGGGCCGGCTCCGTTCTCGCGCCGGTCACCCAGCAGGTGCCGGCGGGCCGGCTCCGTTCGTGGGCACGCCCGTCCGGGGGCCCTGACCGCATGATCACCGTTCAGGATCTGCACATGCATTTCGGCGGCATTCGGGCCGTCGACGGTGCTTCGCTCACCATCGGGAACGGCGCCATAACCGGCCTGATCGGTCCCAACGGGGCCGGCAAGACCACCCTGTTCAACGTCATCGCCGGCCTGCACCGGCCCACCTCCGGGCACGTGTACCTGGACGGCGAGGAGATCACCGGGCTGCAGCCGCACGAGCTGTTCGCCAAGGGCGTGTTGCGCACGTTTCAGATCGCGCACGAGTTCTCGACGATGACGGTGCGCGAGAACCTGATGACCGTGCCGGGCGGCCAGGCCGGCGAGCGCCTGCTCAACGTGTGGCTGCGACCCGGCAAGATCCGCGCCGAAGAGGCGGCGCTGCGCGCCAGGGCGGACGAAGTAATCGCGTTCCTGAACCTGGACGCGGTGGCCGAGGAGCGCGCCGGCAACCTGTCGGGCGGGCAGAAAAAGCTGGTCGAGCTCGGGCGCACCATGATGGCGGAGCCGCGCGTGGTGCTGCTCGACGAGGTCGGCGCCGGAGTCAACCGTACGCTGCTCAAGGAGATAGCCGGCGCAATCCTGCGCCTCAACCTGCATCGCGGCTACACGTTCTGCATCATCGAGCACAACATGGAGTTGATCTCCCTGCTGTGCGACCCTGTCATCGTCATGGTGGAAGGCACGGTGCTCACCGAGGGGTCGGCTCCGGTAGTGCAATCCGATGAACGGGTGATCGAGGCGTATCTCGGTTCCGGGTCCGTGACCCGCCAGGGGCGGACCTCCTGAGTCTGCTGCTCGGCGAGGCCCTGACCGGCGGCTACGGCGGCCCCGACATCCTGCGCGGCTGTTCGCTGGCCGTGGACGCGGGCGAGATCGCCGTCGTGGTGGGTCCCAACGGGGCCGGCAAGTCGACCGCCATGAAGGCGCTGTTCGGGCTGCTGCGGCTGCGCGCCGGCAGCGTGCGCTTCGACGGCGAGGAGATTACCGCACTGGCGCCGCAGGCGCGCGCCCGCAAGGGCATGGGCTTCGTGCCGCAGACCGATAACGTATTCCGGTCGATGACCGTGCAGGAGAACCTGGAGATGGGGGCGTTCATCCGCGACGACGACATCTCCGGCACCCTGAACGAGGTGTACCGCCTGTTTCCGGTGCTCCGCGACAAGCGCCGGCAGGCGGCCGGCGAGCTGTCCGGGGGCCAGCGCCAGCAGGTGGCTATCGGGCGCGCGCTGATGAACCGCCCGCGGGTGCTGATGCTCGACGAGCCGACCGCCGGCGTGTCGCCAATCGTGACCCGCGAACTGTTCGAGCGCATCGTCGACATCGCCCGGGGCGGCGTCGCCGTCCTCATCGTGGAGCAGAACGCCCGCCAGGCGCTGGAGCTGGCGGACACCGGCTATGTGCTGGTGCAGGGCCGCAACCGCCACACCGGCGCGGGCTCCGAGCTGCTGGCGGACGCCGACATCCGGCGCTCCTTTCTGGGCGGCTGAGCCGTGACCGACGCCGTCAACGCGGACCTTGTCAATGCGGTGGTGCTGCTGGCCAATTTCGTGCTCATTCCGGCTACCGTGTACGGCTGCCAGCTTGCGCTCGGCGCGCTCGGCGTCACGTTGGTGTACGGGGTGCTGCGGTTCTCCAATTTCGGGCACGGCGAGACCATGGCATTCGGCGCCATGGTCACCATCCTGGTCACCTGGTTGCTGCAGTCCTGGCAGGTCGGCATCGCGCCGCTGCCGACCGCGTTGCTGGCGCTGCCCGCCGGCATCGCGGCCAGCGCCGGTCTGTGTCTGCTTACCGATCGCTGGGTGTACCGGTTCTACCGCCGCCGGAAGGCAGCTCCAGTCATCCTGCTGGTCGCGTCGGTCGGCGTCATGTTTGTGGTCAACGGGCTGATCCGGTTCGTCATCGGCCCCGACGACCAGGTGTTCACCGACGGCGCGCGCTTCGTGGTCAGCGTTCGCCAGTTCAAGGCTGCCACCGGGCTGGCCGAGGGACTGGCGATCAAGACCACGCAGACGATCACCGTCGCGGTGACGGCGATCCTGGTGGTGTGGCTGTTCTGGTTCCTCGGCCGGACGCGCACCGGCAAATCGATGCGCGCCTACTCCGACAACGAGGACCTGGCCCTGCTGTCCGGAATCAACCCGGAACGGGTGGTGGCGGTCACCTGGATCATCGTCGGCGCCCTCGCCGCGGTGGCCGGCACGCTGTACGGCCTGGACAAGAGCTTCAAGCCGTTCGTGTACCTGTCGCTGCTGCTGCCGATCTTCGCCGCCGCCATCGTCGGCGGCCTCGGCAGTCCGCTCGGAGCCATCACCGGCGGCTTCGTGGTGGCGTTCTCGGAGGTGCTGCTCACCTATCCCTACAAGAAGTTCCTGAGCTACCTGGGGCCGGAGGGCTGGCGTCCCGACGGCTTGGTCCAGTTGCTGTCTACCGACTACAAGTTCGCGGTCTCGTTCGGCATCCTGGTGGTGGTGCTGCTGATCAAGCCAACCGGCATCTTCGGGGGCCGGTCCACGTGAACGGCCGGCTGGCACGGATCCGGCGCAAGCCGCTCCTGTTCGCGGCCATGGCGGTGCTGATCTGCCTGGTGGGGGTGGTGCAGAGCTGGTCGCTGGCGCTGGCGATCCTCAACCTGTGCCTGATCTCGGCCATCATGACGCTCGGCGTCAACATCCAGTGGGGCTACGCGGGGCTGTTCAACGCCGGCGTCCTGGGGTTCGCCGCCCTCGGCGGGCTGGCCGGCGTCCTGGTGTCCATGCCGCCGGTGACCGAAGCCTGGCGCGCCGGCGGCGGCGGTGTCGTTGCGGCGCTGGCAGTGGCGGCGGTAGCCGTGCTTGCCGTGCTGTTCGTTCGCCGCCTGCTGCGCAGACCCTGGCACCGGCGGGTCCCCGGGGGGGGCGGGCTGGTCTGCCGGGGCGCGGGCGCCCGCGCCGGGGGTGTGGCCGGGGGACGGGGCGCTCGGGGCGGCGTGCGTGCTGACCGTCGCCGCCGCGGCCGCTCGCGCGGTGTTCGTGCCGGCGGTACGGGCCATCGAAGCGGTCGAGCCTACCGTTACCGGTTACCTCGGCGGGCTCGGACTCCCGATCGTCCTGTCCTGGCTGGTCGGCGGCGCATTCGCGGCGGCCGCGGCATGGGTCTGCAAGATCAGCCTCAGCCTGCGCTCCGACTATCTCGCCATCGCTACCCTCGGCATCTCCGAGATCATCGTCGCGTTCCTCAAGTACGAGGAGTGGCTGACGCGCGGGGTCAAGAACGTCAACGGCCTGCCGCGCCCGGTCCCATACGAGATCGATCTGCAGAATGCGGTCTGGTTCCAGGATTGGGCGGCGGCGCTCGGCGCGTCGCACGTGGACCTGTCCTCGATTGTCGTGAAGCTGTGCTATGCCGGCCTGTTCCTGCTCGTGCTGGTGATTCTGACCTGGCTGTCGGAGACCGCGCTGCGCTCGCCGTGGGGCCGCATGATGCGCGCCATCCGCGACAACGAGACCGCCGCCGGCGCGATGGGCAAGGACGTCACCGCCCGCCACCTGCAGGTGTTCGTGCTCGGCTCGGCGGTGATCGGCATTGCCGGGGCCATGCTGACCACGCTCGACGGCCAGTTCACGCCCACCTCCTACCAGCCGATGCGGTTCACCTTTCTGATCTGGGTAATGGTGATCGTGGGCGGCTCCGGCAACAACTGGGGCGCCGTGCTCGGCGGCTTCCTGATCTGGTTCGTGTGGGTGCAGGCGGAGCCGGTCGGCCTGCAACTGATGGAGCTGGTCACCGCGCCGCTGGCGCCGGAGAGTGCGCTCAAGGAGCATCTCCTGTCGAGCGCCGCGCACATGCGGCCGGTGGTCATGGGGTTGGTTCTGCTGCTGGTCCTGCGTTTCGCCCCCCGCGGCCTGATCCCGGAACAGCGGCGCTAGCGCACCGTACATCGGTTGCAAATTGCACTTTCCGAACTTCCACCAATGGGGCTAACATAACCCCATACGCACCGCCGCAACCGGCAGGTCGCGCTATACCCCGGCAGCTTGCCGTATGGAGAGACACCAATGACTACGAACCAGACCTGGTGGCCGAATCAGCTCAGCCTGAAGGCACTTCGCCGCAACTCTCCCGCATCGGACCCGATGGGCGCGGAGTTCAACTATGCCGAGGCGTTCAAGAGCGTCGACGTCGCAGAGCTGAAGCAGGACATCGAGCGGGTAATGACCACCTCGCAAGACTGGTGGCCGGCGGACTACGGCCACTACGGTCCGCTGTTCATCCGCATGACGTGGCACGCCGCGGGCACCTACCGCATCACCGACGGCCGCGGCGGCGGCGGCTCCGGCGACCAGCGCTTCGCACCCCTGAACAGCTGGCCGGACAACGGCAACCTGGACAAGGCGCGCCGCCTGCTGTGGCCGGTCAAGCAGAAGTACGGACGCAACCTGTCATGGGCCGACCTGATCATCTTCGCCGGCAACTGCGCCCTGGAGTCGATGGGGTTCAAGACGTTCGGGTTCGCGTTCGGGCGCCCCGACGTGTGGGAGGCCGACGAGACCGACTGGGGGTCGGAGACCGAGTGGCTTGGCGACGAGCGCCACGACGCCGATGGCGAGATCCAGGGACCGCTTGGCGCCGACCACATGGGCCTGATCTACGTCAACCCGGAGGGGCCGGGCGGCAATCCGGACCCGTCTGCGGCTGCGCATTACATCCGTAACACGTTCGCCCGCATGGCGATGAACGACGTGGAGACGGTCGCGCTGATCGCCGGCGGCCACACCTTCGGCAAGGCGCACGGCGCCGCCCCCGACGACAGCGTCGGGGCCGAACCGGAAGGCGCCGGCCTGGAGGAGCAGGGCCTGGGCTGGAAGAACGGTCACGGCGCCGGCAAGGCCGGCGACACAATCACCAGCGGCCTGGAAGGCGCGTGGACCAACGAACCCACCAAGTGGGACAACAACTTCATGGAGAACCTGCACCAGCACGAGTGGGAACTGACCAAGAGCCCGGCCGGCAAGTCGCAGTACACGCCGGCGAACGCGGCCGAGGTGGCCACCGTGCCGGATGCGCACGATCCGGCCAAGAAACACGCTCCGTTCATGCTTACCACCGACCTGTCGCTGCGCGAGGATCCGGTCTACGCACCGATCTCGCAGCGCTTCCTGGACAATCCGGCGGACCTGGCGGACGCCTTCGCCAAGGCCTGGTTCAAGCTGTTGCACCGCGACATGGGCCCGCGCAGCCGGTACCTGGGACCGCTGGTCCCCGCCGCACCGCAGTTGTGGCAGGATCCGGTGCCCGACGTCGATCACGAGCTGATCGGCGAACAGGACATTGCCCACCTCAAGGCCGAGGTGCTTGCCTCCGGCTTGTCGGTTACCCAGTTGGTTTCGACGGCCTGGGCGGCGGCGGCATCGTTCCGCGGCACCGACAAGCGCGGTGGCGCGAACGGCGCCCGCGTCCGCCTTGCGCCGCAGCGGGACTGGGAAGTGAACGACCCGGCACAGTTGGCCAAGGTGCTGCAGACGCTGGAGGGCATCCAGGCGGAGTTCAACAACGCGCAGCGCGGTGGCAAGCGGGTCTCGCTGGCCGACCTGATTGTGCTCGCCGGATGCGCGGGCGTGGAGCAGGCGGCGGGCGCAGCCGGCCACGACGTGCAGGTTCCCTTTGCCGCGGGGCGCACCGACGCGTCGCAGGAGTGGACGGACGCGGAATCGTTCGCCGTACTCGAACCGGCCGCGGACGGCTTCCGCAACTACGTCAAGGCCGGCAACGGCGCCTCGCCGGCGGAGCAACTCGTGGAGCGGGCATGCCTGCTCACGCTGAGCGCGCCGGAGATGACGGCGCTGGTCGGCGGCCTGCGCGTCCTGAACGCCAATACGGGACAGTCCGCACACGGCGTGTTCACGGACCGCCCGGGCGCGTTGAGCAACGACTTCTTCGTGAATCTGCTTGACATGAGCACCGAGTGGCAGGCGGCCGCCGGCGGCGTGTTCGAAGGCCGCGCGGCGGGCACCGGCGACCTCAAGTGGACCGCCACCGAGGTGGACCTGGTGTTCGGTTCCAACTCCGAGCTGCGCGCCGTCGCGGAGGTCTACGGCTGCGGAGACGGACAGGCGGCGTTCGTGGGCGACTTCGTGGCCGCCTGGAACAAGGTGATGAGCCTCGACCGCTACGACTTGGCCTGATCGGCGTGGTCGGGCAGGACCGGCCGGGATTCCTGAACTGGCCGCGGCGCCCGCTCGCGGTTTGACGCGGCGGGCCGGCCGTGGTACTTTGCGCGCGGCGCGTGGGCGGGGCCGGAACCGATTAACGGCCCTGCTCCGGAGCCGTCTCCCTGAACCATGAAGACCTGTTTTTTGTTCCCCGGACAGGGCGCGCAGTATCCCGGCATGGGCAAGGATTTGTTCGCAGCCAGCGCGACCGTCCGCGAGTTGTTCGGCCAGGCGTCCGACGCCACTGGCCTGGATCTGGAGGCGTTGCTGTTCCGCGGCAGCGCCGAGGATCTGCAAGCCACCAACCGCACGCAGATCGCCGTGACCCTGGTCAACTTGGCGGTGGCAAGAGCGCTTGCCGAGCGCGGCGTCGAGGCGCATGGCTACGCCGGCTTTTCGGTCGGTGAGTACGCCGCCCTGGCAGCCGCCGGGGTGATCGCCGACGGCGACCTGTTCCGCATTGTGCAGGCGCGCGGCGAGGCGATGGAAGCGGCCAGCCGCGGTGCCGATACGGACGGCGGCCCGGCCGGCATGGCGGCGGTGATCGGCCTGCCTCCGGAACGCGTGACCGCGGTGCTCGCTGGTGTGGACGGCGCCTGGGCCGCCAACTTCTCCAGCCCGGCACAGGTGGTGCTCGCCGGCACCGCCGAGGGGCTCGCAGCCGCCGAGCAGGCATGCACGGCGGCGGGCGCGCGGCGCTTCGTGGCGCTGAAGGTGTCCGGTCCGTTTCACTCGCCGCTCATTGAGTCCGCCCGGGTGCGGTTCGCCGAAGTGGTGGCCGGGTTCACGTTCCACGATCCGGCGCATCCGGTATACGCCAACGTCACCGGAGGGCGTATCGCCAGCGGCGCCGAGGCAAAGCGGCTGTGTGTCGAGCAGATCGTGTCCAGCGTGCAGTGGGTTACGGAGATCCACAATCTGGTCGAGGACGGCTTCGAGCGTTTCCTGGAGACCGGACCGGGCAAGGTGCTGACCGGGCTGATGCGCGGTTTCGACACCGGCGTGCAGTGCACGCCGGTGGGGACCATGGAGCAGGTCGAAGCCGCGGCAGCGGCGGAGTAGGCAATGGGAGCGGAATTGAGCGGCAAGGTTGCCCTGGTCACCGGCGGCTCGCGCGGCATCGGCGCGGCGGTGGTGGAGACGCTGCTGCGCGGCGCGGCGACCGTCCATTACCTGTCGCGGTCGCCCGCCGATAAGCAGGCGGAGTGGGAGCGGCGCGCCGCCGACGCCGGCGCCGCCGTGCATTGGCGTCAGACCGACATTACCGACGAGGATGCCGCGGCGGCCGCGGTCGACGCGGTGCTCGAGGAGCAGGGCCGCATCGACGTGCTGGTGAACAACGCCGGCATTACCCGCGACGGGCTGGTGATGCGCATGAAGCGGGCGGACTGGGACGCGGTGCTGACCGCCAACCTGACCGCTACCTTCGTGGTCTGCCGCCAGGCGGTGCGCGCCATGGTGCGCGCGCGCGGGGGCTCGATCATCAACGTGTCGTCGGTGACCGGCCTGCGCGGCAACCCGGGCCAGACCAACTACGCCGCATCCAAGGCGGGCATCATCGGGTTCTCCAAGAGCCTCGCCAAGGAGGTGGCCGGGCGCGGCGTGCGTGTCAACGTGGTGGCTCCGGGGTACATCGATACCGACATGACCCGCTCCATGAACGAGGCGATACGGCAGGCGGTAATCGACATGATACCGTTGAAGCGCACCGGCACCGTTGCCGACGTGGCCGAGCTGATCGGCTTCCTCGCCGGCGACCGTTCCTCCTACATCACCGGTCAGGTGATCCAGGTGGACGGCGGACTGGCGATCTGAAGGCACAGGCACGAGGAGGAGCAATGAGCAGGCGCGTGGTTATAACCGGTCTCGGCACGGTCAATCCGCTGGGAACCGACACGGCTGCCTTCTGGCAGCGGGCGAAGGCGGGCGAATCGGGTATCGGTCCCATCACCCGTTTCGATGCGAGTGAGTTCGGCGCCCGGATAGCGGGCGAGATTCCCGATTTCAGCGATCGCGACGTGCTGGAGTCGCGTGACGCGCGGCGCATGGACATTTTTTCGCGCTACGCCATCGTGGCCGCCGTGCAGGCGCTTGATGACGCCGGCCTGCCCCCCGAACGGCTCGACCCGGACCGCACCGGAGTGCTGTTGGGCGTCGGCTTCGGTGGGCTGGACACCCTGGAGGCGGAATTCGCGCACCTGTTCAAGCGCGGTCCCCGGGGAGTGCACCCGCTGCTGGTGCCGAAGATGATCAGCAACATCGCGGCCGGGCATATCGCCATCCGTATCAACGCACGCGGTCCCTCGTACACCGTGGTGTCGGCCTGCGCGTCCGCCAACGACGCCATCGGCGAGGCGTACCGCTGGATCAAGGACGGCACCACCGACGTGATCCTGGGCGGCGGTACCGAGGCGCCGGTCACCCCGTTGTCGGTAGCCGGCTTCAGCGCTCTGAAGGCGGTCAGCACCCGTTACAACGACGCGCCGCAACAGGCCAGCCGGCCGTTCGACGGCCGCCGCGACGGATTCGTGATCGGCGAGGGTTCCGGGGTGCTGGTGCTGGAGGAACTGGAGCATGCCAAGCAGCGGGGCGCGCGCATCTACGCGGAGTTGGCGGGCTACGGCGCCACCTGCGACGCCAACCACCTGACCGCCCCGCATCCGCAGGGCCGTGGCGCCATCAATGCCATGCGCATGGCGCTTACCACCGCCGGCCTGCAGCCCGGCGAGGTCGACTACGTGAACGCGCATGGCACTTCCACGCAACTCAACGACGTCACCGAGACTACGGCGATCAAGGAAGTGTTCGGCGACCACGCCGCCGAACTCAAGGTCTCCTCCACCAAGTCGATGGTCGGCCACCTGCTCGGCGCCGCCGGGGCGATCGAGGCGATCACCACTGCCCTGGCCCTGCACGAGCAGTACTTCCCGCCCACCATCAACCAGGAGGAGCCCGACCCCGGCTGCGACCTCGACTACGTCGCCAATGCCGGCCAGCCGGGTCCGATCCGCGCCGCCATCTCCAACTCGTTCGGATTCGGCGGCCACAACGCCGTGCTCGCCTTCCGCCGCTTCGACGACGACGCCTGAACCACCGTTCGCCGGCGCCACCGGCCGGTCAGTCGTCGGCGATGGATCGTGAGCGTTCGGCCTGCATTGCACGGAGTTCGTCGAACGCCCCCCGCGTCACCGTGGCGCCGACGTCGACCATCAGGTTGTGGCCGCTGACGTGGGAGCTCTCGTCGCTGCCGAGGAATACCGCGGCGTGCGCAATGTCGTCGGGTTGGCCGGGCCGGTTCTGCGGCCGATTCTCGACCCACCAGCGGTCCAGCCGCTCCATCCGGGCACGGTTCTCCTCCGCGGTCTGGGTACCGGCACCGCCCCAGAAGATCGGCGTCGTGATCGCACCCGGTGAGATGCAGTTCACGCGCACACCGTGCGAGATCAACTCGGTGGCCCACACCTTGGTCACCTGGATCATTCCCGCCTTGCACGCCGAGTAGTTGGCCGACGAGCCGTCGGTAATCACCCCCGCCGTGCTGCCGTTGTTGATGATGCTGCCCGTGCCCTGCCGCTTCATGATTGGCCCCACGTACTTGACCGTCAGGAAGCAGGAGCCGACCAGGGTCCACACGTCGGCCAGGAACTCGTCGGCGTCGAACTCCTCAACCAGCCGGTAAGGGTGGCCGGCGCCGGCGTTGTTGAACAGGATGTCGACCCGTCCCCAGCGCTCCACGGTGGCCGCCACCAACCGCTCCACCTCCGCCTCCCGGGTCACGTCGGTGCGCGTGAAGGCGGCGTTCGCGCCGAGCCGTTCCACAATCGCGTTGCCGGCGTCCTCGCGCCGCCCGGCGATCATCACCCGCGCCCCCTCGGCCACGTACCGTTCGACGGTCGCTTCCCCCATGCCGCTGGTGCCGCCGGTCACGATCGCCACCTTCCCTGCCAGTCTGCCCGTTCCGTGTGCCATGGCCGCCATGATGCCGCCTCTCCCGCCCACCGCGCAACCCGCCGCGTAGCGGGCTGCGCGCTACGGGCCGGTTCCGGTTGGCTCAGGTTGGCGAGCGGCGCCGCAAGCAAGGGTGGCCTGCGCTACCAGCCGATGGCCGATGGGATCGACCGTGACCGCAAAGCCCTCCAGCGTGCGCACGCCGAGCAGCAACTGGTCGCCCTTCTCCCCGAACACCACCTCGTCGGTTGTTTCGTATCCTTCGGCACGCACGATGGCGTACCCGACCTCGCGCTGCAGCCGTTCGCCAGAGGCGGTGATGAATGTCCGCGTGCGCCGCGGGGTGATGCCGGCGGCGGTCAGCTCGCCGCGCGGAAGCCAAGTCAACTCCGAACCGGTATCGACCAGCGCACTGATCGGCTCGGTTACGACATCCTCGTTCTTCGGATTTACTGCCACGACACTCACCCTGAACGCGCTCATCGTACTCCTTTTCGCCTGCGACTATTATATCACTACGCAAGGCGCGGGTTGTTGTGATGACGGCGGCGATCAGGTAAGGTGCGCGCCAGCGTGGCAGATATGACCGACACGATAGCAGGTATCGTCCGCGAGGCGCTGCGACAGGAGGTCGACGTGCCGCTGTCCACCCCGCCGGACAGCGCCATGGGCGACTACTCCGTGCCCTGCTTCCGAATGGCGAAGGGTCTCGGAGTCGCCCCGGTCGCTCTGGCGCAACAGCTCGGTGAAAGCCTGGGCCAACGCGACCTGGCGGCGCTGGGCATCGATCGCGTGGAAGTGCGCGGCCCCTACCTGAACCTGTTTCTGACCAGGGGCGACCTGGCGGCGCGGGTGATCGACGCGGTGCTGACCGCCGGCGACCGCTACGGTTCGCGCGCCAGCGGCGCGGGCAAGCACGCACTGGTGGAGCACACCAGCATCAACCCGAACGCGTCGCCGCACCTTGGGCGGGCGCGCAACGCCTGGATTGGCGACACCCTGGTGCGCCTGCTGCGCTTCGAAGGCTACCGCCTCGAGGTGCGCTTCTTCGTGAACGACGTGGGACGCCAGATTGCCCTGCTGGTGCTCGGCGTCGGCGACCGCGACCCGGGGTTCAACGAGCTGCTGCAGATCTACGTCGACGTCAATCGGCAGCTGGAGGCGGACCCGAAGTTGGCAGAACAGGTGACGCAGCTCCTGGAGCGCCTGGAGAGCGGCGATGACGACACCCGGGCCGCGTTCCGGCACGTGGTGGAGATTTCGGTGCGCGGCATGCGCGAGGTGTTTGCCGATGCCGACGTCCGCTACGACCGCTTCGACTACGAATCGGACTACCTGACGCCGGAGCGATCGCGGGAGCTGGTGGAACAGCTGCGAGCGACCGGGCGCCTGTTCGAGGACGAACATGGCCGCCTGGTGCTGAACCTGGAGGGATTCGACCTGCCGTCGCGCAACCCGGTGCTGGTGATTACCCGCGGCAACAAGACCTCGCTCTACGTGCTGCGCGACATGGCGTACACCATCGACAAGGTGGTGGCCGCCGGCGACCTCAACCTGGTGGTGCTCGGCGAGGACCAGAAGCTGTACCACCGCCAGTTGCAGGCCGCTCTGTCGTTGCTCGGGACCGACGCGCCGGCCGCCGTGCACTACAGCTTCGTGCTGCTCGGCGAAGGATCGATGTCGAGCCGGCAGGGCAACCTGGTGCTGCTGGAGGACTTCGCCGCCGAAGCCAAGCGCAAGGCGGCGGCGGAATTACAGGCGCGCGGCCATGACGCCGATCCGGCAGTTGCCAAGGCGGTGGCCTACAGCGCACTCAAGTACTCGTTCCTGCGCGTGGCCAACGACAAGCAGGTGGTATTCAACTGGGACCAGGCGATGTCGTTCGAGGGCGAGAGCGGGCCCTACCTGTTATACAGCCACGCCCGCATCTGCTCCATCCTGCGCCGGTACGGCAGGGAGTTGCCGCCCGGAGCCGACTATACCACGCTCAAGGCCGGGCAGGAGGCCGAGCTGATCAAGCTGCTCGACGAGATGCCGGACCAGGTGGCCCGCGCGCTACGCGTGCGCAGCCCGCACGTCATTGCCGGCTACGCCTTTGCGGTCGCGCGGCAGTTCTCCTCCTTCTACCACGCCTGCCCGATCCTGCAGGAAGCTTCGCCGTTGCTTGAGGCACGGCTGTTGCTGGCGGTGGCAACCCGCCAGGTTCTGGCGAACTGTCTCCGAATCCTGGGAATCGAGCCGCTGCAGCGGATGTAATGCCGGCGCTCGGACTCGAACCGAGACGGTGTTGCCACCACCAGATTTTGAGTCTGGCATGTCTACCAATTTCATCACGCCGGCGTGCGTGGAGTGGCGCAAACCTATGGCCTGGCGGCGCCGCCTGTCAATTCCGGGCAGGTGCCGCGCGTGCCCCCGGTGGCGAGTGATCCGGGGCAACCGTGGTGCCGGAAAATGACTCGCCGTCGATCACCCGGCGCAGGTTGGCGAGGTCGCCGCCGGTAACGACCAGCGTGATGCCGAGTGCGGCGCAGTGCGCGGTGGCGATCGGGTCGAACGGGGCGTGGTGGCCGGGGCTCCAGCGGTCGCCGGCCAGGCGCCGCAGCGCCGTCCACGACATCCGATCGTACGCCTCGGCGGCGGGATCGGTGCGCGGGTCGGCACTGTAGATCATCCCGACGCTCGACAGCTTGACGATGTGCGCGGCGGACAGGCGCTCGGCAATGATCGCCGCGTCGTAGTCGTGCGAGAACCCCGGTTTCCAACCGGCGGCGACCAGGACCGGCGCGTCCATGCCGGTGACCGTGGTCGGGTCGGTCACCACCTCCCCGGGCGCCAACCCGGCGAACAACTGCTTGATCAGCTCGGCGTTGAGACGGGTGGCCGCGATGCCCACCCAGTCCTCGGCCGCCTCGCTCGGCCGCTCCGCCACCGCGCGATAAGCCGCCTGGTAGCGACGCGCCGGATCGCCACCGCCGCACACCACCACGAACTTCCGCTCCGGGTGCCCGGCCACCTGCTCCGTCACCAGCGCACAGAACTGAGCCACGAACCGGGTGTCGACCTCGGCGGGTGCGACCAGCGACCCACCGAGCGAGATGACCCACACGTCATCAGCCACGGTCCCGCCCCGCTACCGAATACCATGAAACCGCGGCACAGACATCGCCGCGGCTTTCCGCACTTCCCGGGTCCGACACGGGCACAACCTTATCCGCCGCCACCGACGTGCGGCAACCGCTCCCGGTGCCGGCGGTGCCGGCGGCAGTACGCCGCCCGCCGCGTCCGCCGTACCGGCGCTTGATTAAAGGCGCCAATCGCGATACTTGCATGGGACATGCAACGTGTGCTGATGACCGAGCCAATTGCCGCGCAGGGTGTGCAGGAGTTGCGCAGCTACCCGGCGATCGAAGTTGTGGAGCGCTACAACCTCACCGCCGACGAGTTGCGCCGCGCCGTCGCCTCCTGCGCCGGCCTGCTGGTACGCTCGCAGACCGAGGTGAGCCGGGTGGTGGTCGAAGCCGGCACCGAACTGCGGGTGATCGGCCGCGCCGGCGCCGGAGTGGACAACATCGACGTGGCGGCGGCCACCGAGCGGGGCGTGCTGGTAATGAACACCCCCGGCGCCAACGCCCAGGCCGCGGCCGAGCTGACCGTGGGTTTGCTGTTCGCCGTCGCGCGCCATGTCGCGGCGGCCGACGCGTCGGTCAAGGCGGGGCGCTGGGAGCGATCCCGGTTCCGCGGCACGCAGCTGCTCGGCAAGACCCTCGGCATCGTCGGCATCGGCAACGTGGGACGCTTGGTGGCCCGCTCCGCCGCCGCCCTCGGCATGCACGTGGTGGCGCACGATCCCTACGTAGCCCCGGATCTCGCGGTCGAGCACCGCGTGTCCCTGGTTGCGCTCGACGCGGTGCTCGCGCTGTCCGACTTCATTACCGTGCACACGCCGCTAACCTCGACCTCGCGCGGGCTGATCGGCGCGCCCGAGATCGCGCGCATGAAGCGCGGTGTCTATTTGCTCAACTGTTCCCGCGGCGGCGTGATCGACGAGCAGGCGCTGCTGGCCGCGCTCGACGAAGGCCAGGTGGCCGGCGCCGCGCTCGACGTGTTCACCGCCGAACCGCCGCTCGGCCTGGCGATCGCCCGCCATCCGCGGGTGGTGGCTACCCCGCATATCGGCGCCCTGTCCTGGGAAGCGCAGCTCAACGTGGCGATCATGATCGCCAACCAGATTGGGCGTTTCCTGACCACCGGCGAGGTCGGCGCCGCGGTCAATCCGGCCGCCGTGCTGCGCCGCCCGAACCCCTGACCGGGCGCCTCCCGCGCGCGGTGACGCGAGCCCCCATACGGCGGCGACGGAACCTTGTTCGCAGCCCGCCGAGCAACTATATTGGGGTCCAGCGCACCGGCCTGGTGAGCAGATGAGTATCGATATCACAGACATTCTCCATGAGTGGGAGTTCGACCCCGACGACCAGTATCGGGTGGTGGCCGCGCGTGACGGCCGCGACGTGTTGCAGGTGCGCCAACCGCTCGGCATCGAGCAGTACGAGCTTGAGGGCCGCCCCGACGGTGGCAACCCGTTCGGCAAGGAGAGCGTGCTCCACGAGATGCGCGACCGCGTGTCCGCGTTTCGCGGCCGCCACGGCGACGACTCCGGATTCCGGATCGGGCGCGACGACTTCGCCCTGCTGCACAACGAGGGCGTCCTCTACTACTACCGCTACTACATCCTGTTTCAGATCGGCGACTACGAGCGTACCGCCATGGATACCAATCACAATCTGAAGATCTGCGAACTGGTCGAGCGGTTCGGCCACAAGGACGACAAGAACGACATCCTCCAGTACCGGCCCTATATCCTGCGCATGAACGCCACCGCCCGCGCCATGGTGCTGCTCGGCGAGGGCCACAAGCCGGATGCCTGCGCGGTCGTCGAGCGCGCCATCGAGCACGTTCAGAACCTCCAGGAGGTCGATACGCCCACGTTCCACTTTGAGCGGGTGCGCTCGCTGCAGTACCTGCGCGCCGCCCTGCGCGAGATCAAGGCGAACAAGGTGCACGCTCCGGTTGACCGGCTGCGCCGCGAGTTGCGCGACGCGGTCAACAACGAGGAATACGAGCGCGCCGCGCAGCTTCGCGACCGCATCCGCGAGTTGAACAGTGTGGACGACGACTAACAGGATGATGGCCGGGTGGACAATCGTCAGGTGGGGGCGTTAGCCGCGAACCGGCGACACCCGGCGGGTAGCCGGCGGCGGGCCGCACGTCGGCAGCGGTTGTTCCTTCCGCGTTGTCTCTGGCCCGCGCTGGTGATCGGGATTCTGGCCGGCGCGGTCGCGGCCGCACAGCCGGTTATCACCGCCGAGAGTTTTTTTTCCCAGGTTGCCGCTACCTACCGCGGCATCGACGACTACGAGGCCGACATCCGCATCACCCAGCGCTCCGGCACCATGACCGGGCGGCTCTCCTACAAGCGGCCCAACCTGCTGCGCATCGACTTTACCGACCCGGCCGGGCAGGTAATTGTCAGCGATGGCTCGGTGCTCACCATCTACTACCCGGCGCTGGACGTGATCTTCGAACAGAAACTGAGCGACCGCGGCGACGATGGCGGAGTCTCACTGGCCAGCCGCCAGGGTCTCGACTACCTGCGCAACAACTACTCCATCGCCTACGTGGAGGGTCCCGATCCGGTGCCCCTGGACGAGGGATCGAGCGAGATGGTGGTCAAGCTGAACCTGAACAGCAGGTCCGCAACCGAGGGATTCCGGCAGCTCGAGATCGCGGTGTCCGCGGGCAACCTGATCCGGCGCATTACCGGCATCACCGTCGGCCTTGAAGAACACCGGTTCGACTTCCTCGGCGTGCGCACCAACCAGGAAATCCCCGAGCAGCGCTTCGTGTACATTTCGCCGGCCTCGGCCAACGTGTATCGCGACTTCCTGTTCGATTCGGAGGACTAGGCGGTTTGGGGCGATGAGCGTGGTGGACGCCGGCGGCTCGGACCGGCGCCCGGTCGATCTGTCCGGGTTGAACGAGCGCCAGCGGGAAGCGGTGCTGCACCATGGTGCGCCGCTGCTGATCCTGGCCGGGGCGGGATCGGGGAAGACGCGCGTAATCACCACCAAGGTGGCGCACCTGATCTCTACCGGCGCGGTGTCGGCCACCCATATCCTGGCAGTCACGTTCACCAACAAGGCGGCCGGCGAGATGCGCACGCGGGTGCGCCGGCTGGTTGCCGAGTGCGGGCGCGGCGACGCCGGCAACCGGGTGATGGTACGCACCTTTCACGCATTCGGGTCGTGGCTGTTGCGCGTGCATGGCGAGCGCCTGGGCTTCGATCCCGCGCGATTGTCGATTTTCGACGACGCCGATGTCCGCCAGATCCTGTCGCAGGTGGCCGCCGACGATGCCGACGAGTACGTCGCCGGCGACATCCGCGAGATGGCGGCCTGGATCGCCACGGCCAAGAACCGCGCCATCGCGCCGGACGGCGACCTGTCCGTGATGCGCCGAACGCCGTTACCGATGGAACGGCTCTACGCCCGCTACCAACGCCGTCTCGCCGCACTCAACGGCGTCGACTTCGGCGACCTCATCCTGCTGCCGGCCGCCCTGCTGCGCCGCGATGCCGAGGTGCGCAAGGCCGTGCAGGAACGGTTTCGCGTGATCCTCGTCGACGAATTCCAGGACGCCAACCACGCCCAGTTCGAGCTGCTGCGCGTCCTGCACCGGCCGCGCGGATACCTGTGCGTGGTAGGCGACGACGATCAGTCGATCTACCGCTTCCGCGGCGCCGACGTGGACGGCTTCCTCACCTTTCCCAAGCGGTTCGCCGGCACCGAGGTGGTGCGCCTGGAGCAGAACTACCGCTCCACCGGGGCGATTCTCGATCTCGCCTCCGCGGTGGTGAGCCACAATCGGCGGCGCATGGGCAAGACGCTGTGGACCGACCAGGACCAGGGCGAGCTGCCCACGGTGTCCTATCTTGGCGACGCCGAGGAGGAAGCGCGCTACTGCGCCGACCTGGTGCGCCGGAGCCGCGGCTCCAGCGCCATTCTGTACCGCATGAACTTCCAGTCGCGCACCTTCGAGACGCTGTTCCAGACGTTGCGCATCCCTTACCGCGTGGTGGGCACGGTGCGGTTCTACGAGCGCGAGGAGATCAAGGATGCCCTGGCCTACCTCACGCTGCTGTACAATCCGCGTGACGAGGTCGCCTTCCGGCGTGCGGCGAGCAAGCCGCGGCGCGGCATCGGCCCGAAGACGGCCGCCCGCGTGGCGGCGCGCGCACGCGCGGATGGCGGCGACCTGGTTGCCGCCGCCGCCGCGTTGGCCGGCGCCCGGCGCGGAGCCGCGCGCGCGGCGCTCGCCGGGTTCGCAGAGTTGCTGACCGAGTTGCGCCAAATGCTTGAGCACCAGGTGCTCAAGGCTGGCACCGTCACCAACCTGGTGCGGGCGGTGCTGGAGCGCTCCGGCCTATACGCGAGCGTGCTGGCGCAGGACCAGGCGGAGCGCACCGGGCGCGCCCTCAACCTGGACGAGCTGGTCAACGCCACCGCGCCCTACGGCAGCGGACTCGCCGGGTTGAGCGAGTTTCTGGAAACCGCCCGCCTGGCCGGCGTGGGCGAGGAGGAACCGGACGATCAGGACGATGCAGTGTCCGAAACGGCCGGTCCGCCGGTTACGCTGATCACCGCGCACAACACCAAGGGCCTGGAGTTCGATCAGGTCATCGTGACCGGGCTGGAGGAGGGCATCTTTCCGGCCGGCGAGCCGGCCGCGCCGCGCCTGGCTGTGCCGGAGGAAGAGGAGGAGGAGGAGCGCCGCCTGTTTTACGTCGCCGTGACGCGGGCGCGGTTCGCCCTCCACCTGACCGCCTGCCGGCGTCGCATGGCATTCGGTTTCGCCCGCGAGCGCGAGGCGAGCCGCTTCCTTGCCGAGATACCCCCGGAGCTGGTGCGGGTTGCCGGCACCGACGGCGCCGAGGAGCCGGATGCGCTGCGCGAGGGGCACGGCGTGTCCCACGTCGACTACGGCATCGGGGTGGTGGAGCGGCGCTGGATGAAGGAGGGCGAGGCGATGCTGCGGGTACGCTTCCAGTCGGGGCGTAGCGCCACCTTTTTCGCCGCCTACGCCGACCTCGACCGGATCGCCGGCGACGAGTGATGGGCGGCATCGAGAGCGGCGCGGCGCTGCCGGTGATCCGCCGGGCGCGCGACTTTCACCTCTACACGGCCGATGGCCGCCGCCTCCTGGATCTCTACCTGGACGGCGGCGCCGCCCTGCTCGGCCACCGCCCGGCGCTGTTGGGGCGGGAACTGAAGAACGTGCTTGGGCGAGGTCTGACCGGCAACCTGCCGAGCGTGCACGGCGCGCGGCTGATCCGCATACTGCGCCGCTTGCTGCCGGGGCACACCTGGTTCGGCATCGCGGCCAGCGCCGACGACGCCTGGCGGCTGCTGCGCGGGCGGGTGAATGGGCTGCCGGCGACCCTCCGGGAGGTGGCCGACCCGCTGTGCGACTGTCACTGGCAGGAGGCCGCGGTGGCGTGGTGGCGGCCGCTGTGCGAACAGCAGCCGTTCGGCGGCGGCTGGCTGGAAAGTGGTCCGGCGGCGCTGCTGCACCGGTTGCCGTTCCGAATCGGAGCCGGCCCGGTAACGGTCAGCACCCGCGAGCCGGGCGAAGCCGGCGCCGACTGTCACGCGGCCGGGAACGTCTCTCCGCTGTTGCTGAGCGGCGCCGCGGCGGCACTGGGGCGCCTGGCGCGCGCCGCGCCGCAACGGCTGGCGGCGGCGGCGCAGTGGCCGCCAGAACAAGGCGCGTGGCGGCGCAACGGCATCTACGTGACCGGCGACTATCCGCGCGGCCGGCACGCCGCCGTGCACGCCGCTTTCCTGGACGCCGGAGTGCTGTTGAATCCCGATCACGCGGGGCCGAACGTGCTGCCCGGCATCGCCAGCCCCGGCGAGTGGCAGCTCCTGAAGCGCCTGCTCGCCGCCCACCCCGGCGCCTGACCGGCGTTATTCACGCGAGCCGAACAACCTCACCAGGAACAGGAAGATATTGATGAAGTCGATGTACAGCTTCAGGGCGCCGAGGATCGACAGGCGCACGAAATCGTCTTCGCCCATGTCGGCCCCGGCGTCCTCGTTCCAGCGCTTGATGGTTTGCGTGTCATAGGCGGTGAGGGCCACGAATACGCCCACGCCGATGAGCGACACCAGGTAGTCCAGGGCCGGGCTGCGCAGGAACATGTTCACGACCAGCGCCAGCAGGATGCCCCACACCGCCATGCCGGCGTAGTGGCCGACCGTGGTCAGGTCGCGCTTGGTAGTAAACCCCCATACGCTCGTGCCGGCAAAGGTGCCGGCGGCCACCAGGAACGCGGTTGCAATGCTTTGCTCGGTGAAGAGCAGGAACAGCACCGACAGGGTAACGCCGTTCAGGCCCGCGTACAGCACGAAGCTGCCGGTGGCGGCCGTGGGCGACAGGCGCGTGATGCGGGCGGCGATGAACATGACCAGCAGGAGTTCGCCGATCACCAGGCCGTAGAACAGGATCGGGTTGCTCAGCAGGCCGCGCATCAGAGTCGGATTGCTGGACACCCCGAGCGCGATCACGGCCGTAAACGCCAGCCCGCCGGTCATCCACAGGTATACATTGCGCAGGATCCGGTTCTGGCGGATCGCCAGGATCGGGCTCAGACTGAGATCTCGATTCAACATGCTCGCTCCTCCACCCGGCCAGCGCGTGGCAACACCGGCGGCATGGTACAATCAATGTGCTGTGCGCACCTGACCGCGTCAACACCGGGGCCCTGGCACGCCCTGGCACGGCCGGTCCGTGGCGGCGGCTCGCCGTGCACCCCAGCAGGAAACGAATTGTAGTGTCCACACCACCATCGAAAGAACCGGAATACCGTGCTCCCATCGATCGAACAACCAGGATATGGCGCCAGCATTGGCAGGATGAAATCGATGCGCAGCATCTCTACCGGAGACTCGCCGAATCCTCGCCAGACCGGGAGAAACGTTCGCTCTACCGGAAGTTCGCCGACGTCGAACGGCAGCATATTGCCATCTGGGAACAGATCTTCGCCGAACATGCCATCGCCGCCGGCGCGCGCCGTCCCTCCCTTCGTGCCCGAGTACTCGCCGGGATCGCCAGGATCTTCGGAGCGCGCGTGCTGCACTCGGTTCTGGTTCGGGAGGAGGCCGCGGAGGTCAGAGGATACCTGTCGCTGTACCGCCAGGCTCGCCCCGGCTCCACCGCCGATGCCCTGCAGCGGCTCGCAACCGAGTCCGCGCACCATGCCGAGACGCTGGCGCAGATGGCCGGCAGCATCGGCGAACCGTGGCATCGCACCCGGACCGGCGGCCTGCTGCGCAACGTGGTGTACGGGTTCAACGACGGCCTGACCGCCAACTTCGGCCTGGTTGCCGGCGTCGTTGGCGCCCAGGTCGATGTGAATGTGATAATCGTGACCGGCGTGGCCGGCATCGTGGCCGACGCGCTGTCGATGGGCGCCTCCGGCTACCTGGCTGCGAAGAGCGAGCGCGAGGTCTATGAACACGAGATAGCGATGGAACGGGAGGAATTGCGATTCATGCCCGATCTGGAGGAGCAGGAGCTTGCACTCCTGTACCAGACCAAGGGCATGGCGCAACAGCCGGCGCGCGATCTCGCCCGCGAACTCATGAAGTCCCCGGACCAGGCGCTCGAGGTGATGACCCGGGAGGAACTCGGTATTGCCGAGCAGCGCATTTCTCCCATTCGAGAGGGATGGATCACCGGGGCGGCGACCGCCATCGGCGCTCTCGTACCGGTGTTGCCGTTCCTGATCCTGCCCTCTCGAGTCGCCGTGTGGACATCGTTCGCCGTTGCCATGGGGTCCCACTTTGCTGTCGGGGCGGCGCGCAGTGTGCTCACCGGACGCGGCATGCTGCGCAGCGGCATGGACATGTTCCTGGTTGGGCTCGGCGTCGCCGCGGTCGGCTACCTGGTCGGCGACGTTATCGTCAAACACCTGTTCGTATAGGGCTCAGTTGGCTCCTCGTTAACCTTCATTTAGCTCATAAATTAGCATGACTTAATTCCCCATAGTGCGATTATGGTAATTTAGTTTCATCAACAATTTCGCTCTGTTCCACTCGTGGAGTCCGTCTGTTGGATCCGTTTTGCGCGTAGTTTGACGGCTGCTTTGGTGCATGATAGCATCGCTGGCAGGTTATGCCGTGCGCGCCGCTGTAGCTGAACTGAAATCGAGATGGACCACGCTATGCAGTGCCCCGCCCGCGTGGTTCGGTATCTTTGCGCAGCTCTACCTGTGTTCCTTGTTGTTGCACTATGGGAAGCGCTGGCGCGAACCGGACGTTACGGTCGCAGTGCTGTTCCTGGTCGTTTGGTCGGCCGCCAGGCCACGCCGTATCGAACCGCTCATCATTGCGCAGGTACTCGTCCTTACGACCACTCTTGTTGACTATCCCAGGATTGCCAATCACGCGGCGCTGCAGATGTTCGTTGCTCTGTACCTCATTGTGATGGTCGGCGCGGCGTTGCTCCGGCGCCGTTCAATCCCTTTTCCACACATCGCATCGGCATTGCGCGGCGTCGCCATAGTCGTCTATTTCTACGTGGGATTTCACAAGCTCAACACCGGCTTCCTGGACCCCGCTTCCAGCTGCGCCAACTGGTACCACGCAAAGCTGTTCCGATCGGCGTTCGACTACACGGGCTCGATTCAGGATGTACTTCCCCGCATCGTGTACGAGTGGTCACCGTGGATTGTTGTGGCCACGGAGCTGCTGACCTTCGTACTGCTGCTCCACCGGCGCACCCGGTTAGCCGGCCTGTGCACCGCGATTCCGCTTCATCTGTACGTGTCGCTATCCGGGTTTGTCGATTTCTCGAGCATGATGCACAGCCTCATGTTCCTGTTTTTGCCGGCTGTGGTTGCGGATTCGACGAGCGTGAAGCGAGTGTTGTCCGGTTATCGGGTTGGCGCGGTAGGCATAGCCATCGTTTCGTTTTACATGATTGAGCAGTGGTCAAGCGGGATTGGCGCCATCCGTACAGTCCAGGGAGTTGCGTACGACCTGGCGGTAATCGCGGCAGTAGCGGTCATCATTGTTACTCTGCGGCAGCATCGGTCCACGGTCGTGGACAATGCCGAACCGGTGGTGCCGGTAAACCGCGGCCGGTTCATGTACCGTATGCAGAACGGCGTTTTACCGGCTCTCATTTTCGTTTGGGGAGCATTCCCGTATATCGGTCTGTCCAGCTACGGAAGCCTCACCATGTTCAGCAACCTGGTGACGGCGCCGGCATACGAAAACCACCTGCTTGTTCACCCTGATGCGACCGATCTGTTTGGACTGCAACGCGATCTGGTGCAGGTAATCGACATGGAGCAACGACTGGCGCGCAACTTCAGGCACTCTCCCATTGGCGAATTGGTAACGCGCTCCGAGATTGGCTATCAGGTCAGGCGCACCATGCGTGACCATGACCAGCCGCTGATGGCATTTCTGCTGGAAAACGGCGAACCGACGTTCTATGAGGACCTGCGCCAGTCTCACTATGCGGCGTGGCCATTTGCTACACGCTGGTTGTTCTTCCGCGAAATCGATCCGGTTGGAGAAGCCAAATGCCGTTGGTAGGCGAGCACCCGGTGGCGAAAGGTAGGTTGATGGCAATGCGAAAGCGGTATTCCGGTGGGGTGCTTTGTGGCATGCTCTGTGCGTCGTTCGTGGCCGCGCTCACGGGCTGCACCGCCGTGATGGCAGACCAGAGGGTGGCAGGCAACGGGGCGGCGCCGACCGCACCTTCCGGTGCGGCTCCGGCAGGCGACGAATTTGTCGCTGGTGCGGTTGGCTGGTCGGAGGAGGTTGCGAAGGCGCGGCCTCGGTTCGATGCCGGCAGCGTTGTGCAGAGCAGCAGCGTGGACGAGAACCTGCGTACTGACGCGCGCGTTTCCACCAGCGGCAGTGGCAACACGCTGGCGGTGCACATATTCGAGCGCGAGGGAAGTGATCCGGTAACGCTGGCAGCCACGGACACGATCGAGAGGAAGATGGTCGCCAGGGGTACGCGGCGAGTTCTGGCGGCGGATATCAGCGGGCAATCGAGGGCATTCTCGGTAACGTATGAACGGTCCGACCAGTTCTCCGACTCGATCCTGGGGCAGTGGATTATCGAACACGACCTCGGGCAGCCGGACGGCGGCGTGTTCGGCGACAGTGCCGCTTGCGAACTGCACCCGATAGATCGTTCCGATGTCCTGAACTATTCCGGAGACGGGTTCGGTATTGTCGGCATCGAGGAGAATGGTGAGCCGAAAAACACGTTCCTCCTGGAGTTGCAGGTGAGCCGCTTCTACGCCAACTTCGCGAGCCGCCAGGTGCATGCCGACGTGCTCGATCGAGGCAGTGGCCGGCGCATCATACTGACCGGGCGGATGTCCGACGACCGGACCCGGTTCCGGGGTACGGTGTCGACCCAGGCTGGCGGCGGCGTTCTGGTCGAAGTAGGAACCTGGGGCGGGATGTTCTGCGCACAAGAGGCCCGTCGGAGCGGGTTGGCCGCGGCCAGCGCGCCGTCCGCGGACGCGGGCGGACTGTTGATGACGGCCGCGTACGAGTACGAATTGGACGCTCAACAGGTCAACACCATGACGGTCATGGAGGCGCGGCAGTCGGTACCTGACAGCCAGGATGACATCGGCCCGCGCAACTCCGTACCGTCATTCAGCGGCGCCAGCCTTGGCGACCGGACTTACACCAAGGGCGAGTCCATTGCTCCGCTCGTGCTTCCGGCGGCCGCCGGCGGGAACGGAACGGTGCTATACGGGCTTTCCGTGGTTCCGGACGGGCTGAGCTTCAACCCTGCGACGAGAACTCTGACCGGCATTCCGACTCGATCGCACACGTATGAAATCTCCTACACGGCGCAAGACTCGGATGGCGACTCGGCCGCGTTGAACTTCACCGTTGAGGTCGTCGATTCGCCGTCGGCCGGAGCGAGCGACGATGACGACGACGGCGTCGGGGACGACGATGGCTCGGGTGGCGACGACGATGGCGCCAGTACGGACGACGACGATGGGGTGAGCGACGATGACGGCAGCGGCGGCGACGACGACGGTACAACCGAGGATGACGATGACGGGGCGCGGGACGACGATGGCTCCGGCGGCGACGACGACGGGTTCGAGGCCGATGATGACGACGGCGTGAGCGACGACGACGGTACCGGCGGCGACGACGACGGCTTCGTGGAGGACGATGATGACGGGGTGAGTGACGACGACGGCAGCGGCGGCGACGACGACGGGTTCAACACGGACGACGACGATGGGGTGAGCGACGACGACGGCAGTGGCGGCGACGACGACGGGTTCGGCTCCGACGATGATGACGGGGTCGGGGACGATGACGGCAGTGGCGGGGATGACGACGGCACCAGCACCGACGATGACGACGGGGTAGGTGACGATGACGGCGATGACGATGACGGTGATGACGGTGACGACGGAGACGACGGCGACGGAGACGACGATGACGACAACTGACCGGGCATCCGGCGGCCGTGAAGCAGGCTGCCAGCGGCTCAAGTTCGCCGCGGGCTCGTGGGCCTGAAACCGTCGTTGATCGAGTCGTTGCGCGGCGAGTATGGTATGGCGGTGTATCGACCCGCGCTTGAAGGATCGGAGGAGCAATCTTGGTAGCACTGTTGATCGGGCTCGTTCTGGTGGTGTTCGCCGTCTACACCCTGTTGCCGGTTCCCTGGGCTCCGGGTTGGTGGGACGAGATGCTGGAGTTCCTCAAGGGAGGCATTCCGATCGTGGCGGTGCTGATCGGCCTGGTGTCGTTCTTCGTCGGCATCGCCGACATCAAGGACAAGATCGAGGCCCGGAAGGAAGAGGAGGAAGAACGGCTCGAGGCCGAACGGTCGGCCGGCCAGGAGGGTGGCAAGGCCGACTGACGGCTACGCGCCGGGAATCGGGTCGCCGCCCGGGCGTGGCGTGCAGTGGCGTGCGCTTCGGGTTGACAGCGCACCACGGCTTGCACTAACTTTGGCCGGCTCCGCGCCCTTGGCGCCGGCCCGAATCGAGAATCTATCCATGGAATCCTCACAAACTCTATTCCTCAATCCGCGCGACATTGCGCGCAAGTGGTACATCATTGATGCTGGCGGTCATCCGCTCGGGCGAGTGGCTACCCAGGTCGCGACCCTGTTGCGCGGCAAGCATCGGCCCTACTACACGCCGCACCAGGAGGTGGGTGACCACGTAATCGTGATCAACGCCCGGCATGCGGTGGTAACCGGCAGAAAGATGGACCAGAAGCAGTACTACCGCCATTCCGGCTACCCGGGCGGCCTGAAGACCGAGAACTACCGCAAGGTGGTCGCGCGCAAGCCGGTGTTTCCGATGGAGCAAGCGGTGCGCGGCATGCTGCCGAAGGGCCGTCTCGGCCGGAAGCTGTTTGGAAATGTCAAGATCTATGCGGATGACGCGCACCCGCACGCGGCTCAGAAGCCGGAGGAATACGCGTTATGACGATAAGGGAGCAACGATAGCGTGGCAGTCAACCTGGCAATGGGCACCGGTCGTCGCAAGACCGCGGTGGCCCGCGTATACCTGCGCAACGGCAGCGGCAAGATCGATGTAAACGGCCGCTCGCTCAATGTTTACTTCAGCGCGGCCGAACTGGAGCGGGAAGTGGTCGAACCGCTCGACGTGACCGACAACCTCACCAACTACGACGTGCTGATACGCGTCGTGGGCGGCGGTACGCATGGCCAGGCCGGCGCCTGCCGGCACGGTCTCGCGCGTGCTCTCGTTAGCCACGACGAGACCAACCGGCGCGCCTTGCGGGCCAACGGCATGCTGACCCGCGACCGGCGCATGGTGGAACGCAAAAAGTACGGCCAGCCGAAGGCGCGCCGCCGGTTCCAGTTCTCCAAGCGCTAGAAGCCGCCCGTTCGTAGCCCGCGATAGCAGTCCACTGACCGGCGCCGCCGACTCCCTCCCCACTATCGAGCAGGTTCAACCCGCGCGACGCGGAGCGGTGGTTCAATGGGCGCGGCCGAGCGACACCGTCTCGGTGCTTGCCCGGGCAGGCGGTTCGGCACGCACCTATTATGTGGCACGGGAATTGCTTACGGAAGCCGCGCTGCGCGCGGGTGACCGGGTCGCGGACGCGACGCTGGCGGAACTGCAGCGCCGCTCCGAAGCGGTGCTGGCGCGGCGGCGCGGGCTGGCGCTCCTGGCCCGGGCAATGCACAGCCGCCGCGCACTGGCGCGCAAGCTGACGCAGGGTGGATTCGGGGCGGCCGCGGTCGAGCAGGCCATGGCGCGGCTGGATGAGCTGGGCTACCTGGACGATGCGGGGTACGCCCGCCTGTGGGTACGCAGCCGGGTGGCGCGCGGCGGCGACGGCCGCGGCAGGGTGCTCGCCGGCCTGCTGCAGCACGGCATCTCCCGGCACGACGCCGCGGCCGCACTGGACGCCGAATATCCCCGGGAGCTGGAAGCGGAGTTGTGCCGGAAGCTAGCGGCGCGCCTGCTCAGACGCTACCAGGGCGACCGCCGCGCCGGCGAACGGGTCGCCCGCCACCTCGCCGGGCGCGGCTTCCCCGGCCGCCTGGCGTTCGATGCGCTGCCGGGTGCGACGGCGGCGGGCGACTACGACGAGATGGAGTAGAACGCCTCGCGCCCGGCGAACGCGGCGGCGCTGTCGAGCTGATCCTCGATGCGCATCAGCTGGTTGTACTTGGCAAGCCGGTCGGAACGTGACAGCGACCCGGTCTTTATCTGGCCGGTTTCCAGCGCCACCGCCAGGTCGGCGATGAACGCATCCTCGGTTTCGCCGCTGCGGTGCGAGATGACCGCGGTGTAGCCGGCGCGCTTGGCCATCTCCACCGCCTCGAAGGTCTCGGTCAGGGTGCCGATCTGGTTCACCTTGATGAGGATCGAATTGCCCACCTGCTGTTCGATGCCGCGGCGCAGCCGAGCGGTATTGGTCACGAACAGATCATCGCCCACGAGCTGCACGCGGCTGCCGATGGCGGCGGTCAGCGCGCGCCAGCCGTCCCAATCGTCCTCGCCCATGCCGTCTTCGATCGAGATGATTGGATAGCGGTCCGCCCAATCGCTCCAGAACGCCACCATCTGTTCGGCGGTCAGCTCGCGGCCGTCCGACTTCTTGAACACGTAACGCTGCCGGTCGGCATCGTAGAACTCGCTGCTGGCCGGATCGAGCGCGATCATGAAGTCGCTGCGCGGCACGTAACCTGCCTGGGCGATGCTGGTCAGGATCAACTCGATCGCTTCCTCGTTCGACTTCAGGTTGGGCGCGAAGCCGCCCTCGTCGCCGACCCCGGTGGCATGGCCCTGGCTGCCGAGCACCTGCTTCAGGGTGTGAAACACCTCCGCCATCATGCGCACCGCGTCGCGGATCGAGGCCGCGCCCACCGGCATGATCATGAACTCCTGGAAGTCGACCGAGTTGTCGGCGTGGGCGCCGCCGTTGATGATGTTGGCCATCGGCACCGGCAGCAGCGACGCATGGTAGCTGCCCAGGTAGCGGTACAGGGGAATCTCCAGCGTGGCCGCCGCGGCGCGGGCGGTGGCCAGCGAAACGCCGAGGATCGCGTTGGCGCCCAGCGACGACTTGTTGTCGCTGCCGTCGAGCGCGATCATGGTGCGGTCCACGTCGACCTGGTTGAGGGCGTCCAGGCCGACGATCTCGGTTGCGATACGGTTGTTGACGTGTTCTACCGCGTTCAACACGCCCTTGCCGAGAAAGCGCGCGTCATCGCCGTCACGCAATTCCACCGCCTCGTGCTCGCCGGTTGATGCGCCGGACGGGACGGCGGCGCGACCGAGCGAGCCGTCCTCCAGGACGACGTCCACCTCCACGGTGGGGTTGCCGCGCGAGTCCATGATCTCGCGTGCCTCTACGAACTCGATGTCTCTCACTGTTGCCTCGCGGCGGAACGTAAGGCCGTGTCCGGGCAGGGTCAACCGGTCAACCGCTGGCATCTTGCCGGATTCGGGGGGCCCCCTTACCTTCGTAATATGGAGTTCGAGCTCTCGCCTGAAGTCTACGACCAGATCATCTTCGCCATGGAAGATCAAAGCTCGATCGCGTACATCCACCGCCGTACCGGCACGATGATGCAGCAGCGTCCGCACGACCCGTCCGAGTTTGTTCCGTTGCCGCCCTGGAAACCGGTCGATGGATTTTACTTGATGGAGCGGTTCGTGGCGGCAGTGTCGAATCGCCAGGTCCGCCAGCAGCTTCGCGCCGCCCTGGCCACCGGCAAGGGTGTGTTCCGCAGTTTCAAGAATGTTCTCAAGCAGAGCCGCGATCTGGAACGGCGTTGGTACCGGTTCAAGGAGCGGGAGATGCGGCGCGTGGTCCTGGACTGGTACAACCAGGAACGGGAAGCGGCCGGCCTGGAGCGTCTGGGGCCGGAGCCGGAGGAGATCGAAGATCTGACCATCTCCGACTTCGTGGTGGTCGCCGCCGGGCCGCAGCATCTTGACGGTGCGCACATGGTGGACGTCGAGGCGCTGATGGAGCTGCGGCAGGTGCCGGTGCGCGACCTGGGCAGCCAGCTCGAGCAGCGCCGTTGTGCACTCGCCGCGCCCGGATCGCACTTGGCGGTTGCGTGCGCGCCCGAGGATGAGGTGGTGGGTCTGGCTTGGGCACGCGACGGCGCCGGGGATGAGTGGGAACTGGTCCAACTGGCCGTAATGCCCTTTTATCGCGGGCTCGGACTTGCCGCCCGCCTGCTGCAGGCGCTCGCCGACGGCGCGGAGGAGCATGGCGTGCCGCTGCTGCGTGTGCGGCTCGGCGCAGCCGGGCTCGGCACTTCCGGGCTGTTCGAGAAAGTGGGATTCACGGTCGATTCGCTGCACCTCAAGCTGCCGCTGACCGGCGGCGCACCGGGGCAGGGCAGCGGCGGCGGCGCGCCCGGGGCGGCGGCGCGGAGATACGCGCGGTAGCCGACCCGCCGTCGCGCGAACGGGCTATCCGTTGCGGTCGCCGAGGTCGTCCGGGCCGACGACGGGCAGGACTGCCTGCGCCGCCGGCGGGCGGGCGTCCTGGCCCGCGGCGACGGTCACAATATGGACCGCGTCCGTCGCCAGCGCCGTCGACGCGGCCGCGCTGCCGGCCGCGCTCCACGCAGCCGCGCCGCCGCCGTCCGCCGTCGCGTGCGGCAACAACGCCCACACGCGGCCGGGCGGGACCGGTTGCGCCGCCTCCCCAAGGTATGCGGCTATTCGCTGCTGCGCGGCGGACGGCACACTCGGCGCCGCCGGATCGACTGCTTCGCCGCCGGACTCCAACCACGCCAGCACCAGGACCGGCGTCGCCGCGGCGTCCGCTCCGCCGGCTGCGAGTAGCGCAACGGGCGTGCCGCGTTGGTGCAACACACCGGCCACGGCCAATGCCCAGTCGGTCGCGCTGCCGGACAGCGCCGCCAGCGTACGGTTCGGCGTCTGCAGGCAGCGTCCGCCGGCGGCCACATCCGCGAGCTGTGCCACTCGGTCGATCAGGGGGTAGGCGGTCAGCCCACTCGGTGCTGCCAGGGACGGCGTGGTGGCCGCGTCCGCCAGATGCCAGCGCAGAAACGCCGCGTGAGCGGCGTCGACGAGGCTGACCGCGGCATGCTCCGGCAGGCAGTGCTCCGGCTCCACCGTGAGCGCCTGCGCGCTGAGCACCGGCGCGGCGCCGGAGTCCGCGGCGGCGCTCAGCCACAGCGTGGTGTGGTACGGCACGCCGGTGCGGCCGGGGGCGCCCCCCGCGGGCCGCCCCACCCGCAGCGCGGGTTCTGCACCCCCGGGCACCGCGCGCGGCCGCCGGCGTGCAGCCGCACCGGCAGCGTGGTTTCTGCACCGGCGGCCAGCGCCGGAACGGACACGGTGATGGCGCTGGCCGCACCCGCGACAGCGAGCGCAATCTCGGCGGTAGGTCGGTCCCGTGCGGCGTTGCGAATGGTCAGCGCCAACGGATGTGCATCGTAATATGCGGCGAGCGCCGGGTGGTAGCGGGCGGGGACAATGCGCGCCGTGAGCGGCGGCTCCCCGTACCGCGCGTGTTCGACGGTTTCGCTGAGCTGCTCGATGGCGGTCGAGCGCCGCTCGATGCCGTTCGCGAGCGGGTCGGCGGCGTGCCACCGCTTGAGCTGGCGGCCGGCGGCAGCGAGCAGCAGTGCGGCGGACTCCGGCTGGCGCCGCTGCCAGGCACGCTCGGCGGCGTGCATGGCGCTGTCGGTGGCGGCGGCGGCCACCGCGCCCGGCTTCGGGGCCTCGACTGAGGTCAGGTGCGGGGCCGCCGCCGGCTCCGGCTGCTCGCTGAACCGGTGTACGCTGCCGGTGCTGCGGTCGAGCAGCAGGAACGTGCCATGCGCCCCGCCGGCGGTCAGGCGGAACGCTTGCGGCAGCCGCTGCCGCGGCTGCGTCTGCAGCAGGCGCAGCGCCCAGCGCGGCATGCCGCGCCGGTCGATGCTCCACACCGCGCGCTGCGAACCAATCAGGAATTGTCCGCCGGCGGTTACCGCCAGTGCCTGCACGCCGCCCAGCTCCTCCGCGGGCAGCATTGGAGTGACCGCCAGGACCTGGCGCAGGCCGCTGGCGGCGGTGGCGGCGAATGCCCGGATACGGCGTTCGCGGGGGTCGAACATCCACACGGTGCCGCCGCCGTCGGCGGCGCTGGCGGACGGCACGGCGGCGCCGAGCGGCAGGCGCACGGAGCTGGCTTCGTCCGCTCCGGAGGCACGCATGATCAGCGCGCCCGGCGTGTGCCATGCGGCGGTGCCGTCAGCGGCGACGGCCAGCAGGCTGCCGGCTGGCGGGGCACCGGCCCCGGGCCCGGGAAACAAGCCCTACCGGGCCAGCGGCCGTGCGCCCACCTGAGCCCGGCCGGGGTCCCGGAAAACAAGCCTTCCGGGGCCAGCGGCTGTGCGCCTACGTGATCCGGAGCGGTTACCACCGGGTCGCCGCTCCAGGGTTCCAGCAGCACACGCCCGTCTTGCAACGCGAACAGGTTGCGCCACGGTGCGGCGGCCGCCGCCGGTCCCTCGCGCCAGGCGAGCCACGCGGCCGTGTCCGGGACGATGTCGAACCCGTGCCCGAGGGCGACCGGGCCATCCGCCAGCAGCACCAGGACGCCGCCCGGATAGGCGGCCGCAGTCTGCACGTCGCGGCCGGTGACCGGCCGCTGCAGGAGCCGGGTCAACCCGGCGGCCGGCAACAGCGCGCTGCGCCGCGGTGGCGCAGCCAGGTCGCGCAGGTGCGGGAAGCGGCGTGCCTGCGACCACAACAGGTACCCGTCTCCGGCGGCGGTAGCGGTGACCGCGCCCAGGGAGCCGTGCGGCAGCCAGGCATTGCGCACGCCCAGCGAGCGGCCGCTGGCGACCAGCTCGCTGTGCAGATGCAGTCCGCGATCGGTCTCGGTCAGCGCCAGCAGCAGCCGCGCAGCCGATTGCGCTGCCGTCGGCGCCGCTGCCGCGCCGGCGGGCGCCGTGCGTGCGGCGAACGCGGGACCGTACCACTCGCCGAGCAGCCAGGCTGCGCTGGCGGCGAGCCGCTCGCCGGACAGCGCGGCCACCGCGCTCGTCGCGGCCACGGTCACCATCGCCGGTTGCCCCGCCGCCGGCTGCGGTTGCGCCGTCAGTAATGCTCCCGCCAACAGGAGTGTCCCGCACCACAGAAGGCGAGCCGCCCGCGTCCCAAGCGGCGCCAACCACGGCAGGAGCAGCCTGGCTCGCATCCGTGGGCGTACGCCGCCGCGTACCTGTGGCGCGGCGCTCGTCGCCACGCCGTGCTCGGCTGCCATCAGCCTCAGCCCCAGCCTGCCGTGCGCAGCGCATCTTCGGCGGCGGCGCGTTCGTCCCACGGCCGGGCGCCGTCGGGGCCGATCATCGAGGCTTCGTGGCCCTTGCCGAGCAGCGCCACCACGTCGCCGCCGCGGGCGGCCGCGACCGCGCGAGCGATGGCAGCGCGCCGGTCGACTTCCATGATCAGGTCGTCTCCCTCGCTGCGCCCGGAACATCCGGCCGCGATTTCGCGCAGGATCGCCGCCGGGTCTTCGCCGCGGCAGTCCTCATCGGTCAGCACGATCAGGTCCGCGAACCGGTCGGCCACCCGCCCCTGCATCGCCCGCTTGTGGAGATCGCGCTCGCCCGCCGAACCGAACACCGCAATTACCCGCCCACCGCGGCCGCGGGCCTGTTGCGCGAGCAGGGACAGGGTGGCGCTGAACGCTTCCGGGGTATGTGCATAGTCGACAATCAACTGGAACGGCTGCCCCAATTCTACCGCCTCAAGGTGTCCCGGCGGCAGCCGCAGTGCGCCGATCGGGCCGCTCAGTCCGGCCGCCGGTACGCCGCACTGCCGTGCCACCACCGATGCCGCGGCCAGGCAGTTGTCGAGGTTGAACCGCCCGCGGGCCGCGAGTGACGCTGGCACCGCCTCGCCATCGAGGTGCAGGGTGAACGGCACCGCTCCACGGACGCCGCCATCGCCGCCGCCGGCGGCCGAGCACGCCCACGATTCGCCGCCCGCGCCTTCGGCATCCGCGATGCCGAAGGCATACACCGGACGGGTGGTCACGGCGCGTACCTGCCGAACCAGGTGCGGCGGCGCGATCGCGCTGCCACCGCCCCCACCGCCGCACCCGCGCAAGGCGCGAAACAGGTTGAGCTTGGCGGCGAGATAAGCCTCCGCGGTGCCGTGCAACTCGAGGTGGTCGTGGCTGAAGCTGGTCAGTACGCCGCTGTCGAAGCGCAGGTCGGCCAGCCGCTTGCTGCCGCCGGCCAGCGCCCACGACGACGCCTCCACCACGGCGGTGTGCAGCCCGGCGTCCACCATGGCGCGCAACGCCGCGTGCATCTCCACCGCCAGCGGAGTGGTGACGTGTTCGGGGTTGGGCACCAGGCCGGCGCCGTAGTCCACCCCCACGGTCGAAATCAGCCCGGCCGGCACCTGCAGTGCGCGCAGCAGGCCGTAGATCCACCAGGCGGTGGTGCTCTTGCCGTTGGTCCCCGTGACCCCCACCATGGTCAGCTCCCGGCACGGATGGCCGAAAAAGCACGCCGCGGCCGCGGACAGCGCGGCCGCCGGGTCCGCGACCCGGATCCAGGTTACGCCGGGCCGGTGCCCGCTCAACGGCAGACTGCTCAACTCAAGGCTGTGTACGACGGCGACCGCGCCAGCCGCCACCGCATCGTCGATGAAGCGGTGGCCGTCGACGTGAGCGCCGGGCTGCGCGAAGAACGCCGCGCCGGGGCGAACGGCGCGGCTGTCGTAGCACAGCTCGGTAACCGCCCGGTCCACGCGCCCGCGGATCGCGCCGGGCCGCACGGCTGCGACCAGGTGCGAAAGCGGCAGCGGATTCATCTGCCCGCGTGGACGATACGCGACGGGCTGCTATGGTCGCGCCAGCTGCCCTTCCTTTCTGTACAGGTACTTGAAAAACTCGGCGTCGGTGGTCAAGGTCTTGCGGAACCGTGGCATCAGCGTCCGGTACGCCTCGATTGCCTTCCAGAACTCGTAGAACTCCGGATCCTGGTTGTACGCCTCGGCGTAGATGTTGGCCGCCTGCGCGTCGGCGTCGCCCTTGATCTCCTCCGCCTGCCGGCGCGCCGCCGACAGGACCACGTTCAGCTCGCGCGAACGCTGGCCGAGCCAGTCCGCCTTCTGTCCCTCGCCGTCGGAGCGGAACGCCTGCGCGATCTGCTGCCGGTCGGCGATCATGCGGTTGTACACGCTTTCGGTCAGGTCGTCGGAATACTTGATCTGGCGGATGACCACGTCGATCAGTTCAATGCCGAACTGCGGGATCAGCCGCGTGGCCTCGGTGATAACCTCGTCGGACAGATTTGTGCGCCCGGTCTGAATTGCCGGGTAGGTGATCTGCGTGAATGTGTCCACGATCACGCTGTCGTCGATGCTTTCCTGAGCACCCGCGGTGGCGAACACGTTGCGCCGCTCGATCTCGTTGATCACGTCAGAGTCGCGCACCGCCTCGGTGAGCGGGTTACGGGAGATGATCTTGCGTACCTCCGAGTCGATGATGTCATCGAGACGCGAGGCGGCCTGGTCGATGGTGGTCACCGACTCGTAGAACAAGCCCGGGTCGGCGATCCGCCAGCGCGCGGTGGTGTCCACCCAGATGAACTGGTTCTCCTCGGTGGGGATGCGCTGCGCCGCGCCGTCCCATGACAGGATCTTCTTCGGGAACTTCACCACCCGGTCGATCACCGGGGTCTTCAGTTTCAGCCCGGCGTCCTGGTGCGATGCCACGATGCGTCCGAACTGCAGCAGCACGGCCTGCTCGCCTTCCTGCAGCACCCACAGGGGGCCGAGCATCAGGAACACGATGATCAAGAATAAGGCGACGACGCCTACGGTTACGCCCTTTTTCACTGGGTGGCTCCTTGGAAGGTGGGAACGAGGTTCTTCAAAGGAATGAAGTTATCGAGGTTGCGGTCGATCAGGTCGGTGCCGTCGGCGGTAAGAAACACGTTCTCGAACATCTCGTAGTACAGGCGCGCGCGCGTCACTTCCGGGTTGCGCGCGTACTCCTCGTACACGGCGCGGAAGCGGGCGGTGTCACCCAAGGCGCGGTTGATGCGTTCCTCCTTGTAACCCTCTGCTTCCTGGATGATCTGAAGCGCTTGGCCGCGGGCGCGCGGAATGGCCTGGTTGTAGGCTTCCTTGCCCTCCTCAATGAAACGGCTGCGATCCTGAATCGCCTTGTTCACGTCCTCGAACGCGTTCTGCACGGCGCCCTTGGGCGGCACGATGTTCTGCAGCTTGAGGGCGGTCACGCGTATGCCGAGCTCGTAGGAGGCGAAAATATCGTTCATGCGCTCCTGTCCGATGAACTCGATGTTCTCGCGCTCGGCGCCGATCACGTCCAGGATGGCCCGGTCGCCAACCAGTTGGTTGATCACCGACTGCGAAATGTCGCGCAGCGTTTTCTCCTGGTCGAGCACGTTGAACAGATACGCGCGCGGGTCGACGATGCGGTACTGGATCGACCACTCGACGTCGACGATGTTGAGGTCGCCGGTCAGCATGATCGATTCTCCCGGAAAATCCTGCGCCGAGAATACGGTCTGCACGCCCGCGCGTTCCGTGCGGTAGCCGAACTCCAGCTTCTTGATCTGCTGGGTTTCGACGTTGATGTTGCGGTCGATGCCGAACGGCAGCTTGAAATGCAGGCCCTCGTCGGCGGTGCGCTGGAATCTCCCGAAGCGCAGCACCACCGCGGTTTCCCGCTGATCCACCACGAACACGCTCGATACCACAATTGCGAATAATACGACGACGCCGATTACCACCCCGACGGCACGCGGGCTGAAGTTGCCCGCCATGCGCGCCGGCGTCACGTCACGTTCTGCCATGACTCCCCCTGGGATGCCTGTCCACCTTGGGCGCGTCGATTCGCATCGTGGCAGACGGCTGTACGGTCCACGGTCAACGTAGCGCGCCGGGGCGGGTGAGTCAAGTTCTGTGCAGGGCGACGAAGCCAGGCACCCTTCAGTTTATTAAGTTCCATATTGACTTTTCTAAGGGTGTGAGTGATGTTTTTTGATACATGACCAGCAACGACAACGTGCGCGCCGAGTTGGCGGCCTGTCCGGTGTGTGCGGACGAACTCCTGGTTCAGGAGTATCGCTGCCGCGGGTGCGGGGTGGTCCTGAAGGGCGCGTTCCGCCGCTGCGAGCTGTGTGCGCTGCCGGAGGAACTGCTGCACTTCGTGGGCGTGTTCCTGGAGGTGGAAGGCAATTTCCGCAGCGTGGAGCGCCGGCTCGGGATTTCCTATCCCACCGTGAAGGCGCGGCTGGCGAGCGTCAACGCCCGGCTGGCGGAGGCGCGCCTGCGCGCGGGCGCCGGGTTTGCCCCGGACGAGCCGGACGATGCGGACGCCCGGGGACGCAGTGATCGGCTGGCGCTGCTGCGCGGCCTGCGCGCCGGCCGGATCAGCGTCGACGAAGCCCTGCGCGAGCTGCGCGATGAGTGACGCCGCTGGTCAAGCGATGAGGAGGACCACATGATTATTTCCTTGCCACTGCCGGAACACGATCCGGCGCTGGAAATTTCGTTGCGCAATACCAGCCTGGAGGTGGAGCCGAGCGCTGACGGCGGCGCGACGGCGCGCTTTATTGCCGCCGGTGAGGAGACCCCCCGGGACACCGGCGAGCGGTTCGCCGTGCGCACGCGCGAGTCGGACGACGGCGGATCGCCGATCGTCAGCGTGGAGGAGCAGCAGCTCGATGACGCGGCCAAGGGCCGTCTGCTGGTCCAGGTGCCGGCGGCGACGCGCCTGCGGCTGCGCAGCCGCAACGGCGGAATCGAGGTGCGCGGTCTGGCCGGCGAGTTGCATGTGCGTACCCGCAACGGATCGATCAGCGCCCGCGACAGCCGCGGCCCGCTGAGTGCGTCCGCGGCCAACGGCGCCGTGCGGCTGGCGGCCATAACCGGCCCGAACGTGGAGGTCTCCGCCGCCAACGGGTCGGTCAATCTGGAAGATGTCGAGACGCCCCGGCTGCGGGTGTCCACGTCCAACGGCCGCGTGCGCGTGGCGGGCGCCCGCGTCGGCGGCGGCACGGTGCGCAGCGCCAACGGCCGGATCGCGCTGCAGATCGAGCCGCTTGCTGCCGCGGCCGGCCCGGGTGCCGGGCCGGCCGCGGACGAGGACGGCGATGGCGGCGAGGGCCGGCTTTCGGTCTACTCGGCCAACGGACCGGTCACGGTGGCGCTTCCCGAGCACATCAACGCGTCCGTCAAGGCGCATACCGGCGGCGTGCTGCGCAACCATCTCGGCACTGCCCGCAGCCGCACCGACCGCTCCGTGACCACGCTGCAGTTCGGCGCCGGCGAGCCGGAACTGCTCATTCTGATCAAGAACCTGCGAGGAGGAATCGAAGTGATCAAGCATGCCGAATTCGAGACCCGTGGGCGCAGCGCGGAGGAAGACTTCTCCGATGACGATGCGCGTGAGTACGGCGTCTGGTTCGACGTCGACTTCAGCGAGGAGTTCCCCCGTTTCATGCGCGACATGAAGGAGTTCGGCATGAAGTTCGGACGCCTCGGCGAGGAAGTGTCGCGCGAGATGCGGCAGGCGTTCCGGTTCGGCGGCGGCAGCGGCGGCGACGGCGAACGGCGCGGGGGGCGGGCGCGGCGCGAGGGGGGGCCCGGAGCGGCCGCCCGGGGGGGCGGGGGGGGCGCGCGGAGGGGGGGGGGCGGCGCCCCGACGCGGCCGCCGGCGAGGCCGGCGAGCGCGGCGATGTCGGCGCCGAGGTAAAAGCGGTGCTCGACCTGCTGAAGGAGGGCAAGATTACGGTGGAGGAGGCGGAACGGCTGATCGCCGCGCTGCGCCAATAGCGGTCGAACGCCGTAGCGGGGCGCGCGCCGCGGCGGTAAGATGCGCCCCATGGCCGACGTCCGACCGATCGCCCTGGACGAGTTGCAGCCGGGCGACGAACTGCTGCAGAGCGCCCTGTGGGGTCGCTTCAAGGAGCGGTTCGGCTGGCGGGCGCAGGCGCTGCGCTGGACGGCCGGCGGCGGCGGCGGCACGCTGTTGACGCTGGCTCGCTCGACGCCGTTCGGTGCCCTCGTGTACGCGCCCGGCGGGGTGCCGCTGCCCGGCGACGGGTCGGGCGCCGCGCTGCTCGGCCAGCTTGCGCCGCGCATGGCCGGGCCACACCCGGCTAACGGCACCGGCGCCGACACCGCACCCGGCGGCACCCGGCCAACGCTGGTTCGCTACGACCTGGCGTGGGCAGCGCCGGACGGCGGGCCCATGCCGCTGAGCGCTTCCGGGCGCCTGCACCGCGCCCCCGTGGACGTGCAGCCGACCAGCACCGTCATCGTCGATCTGGGTGCCGACGAGGAGCAGTTGCTGGCGCGCATGAAGGCCAAGACGCGCTACAACACTCGCCTGGCGCAGCGCCGCGGCGTTGCGGTTACCGTCACCGCGGCCGCAGCCGCGCTCGGCGGGCCGCTCGCCGAGTGGTACCGGCTGTACCGGGACACCGCAGCGCGACACCACATCACCGGGCACGACGAGCGCTACTTCGCTACCCTGTTCGCCCTCGCCGCCGAGGCGGCGGCCCCGGCACCGGACCTGTACCTGCTCTCGGCACACCACGGCGGCGAGCCGGTGGGCGGCATCGTGGTCAGCGTGTGCGGCGGCATGGCGCGCTACCTGTACGGAGCATCGACGCTGCGCCATCGCTCCCTGATGGGCAACTACGCCCTGCAGTGGGCCGCCATGCGGCTGGCCCGCGACCGCGGCTGCCGCGCCTACGACCTGTACGGTATCTCGCCGTCAGCCGACGCCGACCATCCGTGGGCCGGCCTGTATCGGTTCAAGACCGGCTTCGGCGGGTCGATCGTGCATCGCTGCGGCTGCTGGGACTACGCGGTACGCCCGATACCCTACCTGCTGTTCCGCCGCGCCGAGTTGTTGCGGCGCGACTACTACGCCCGCCTGCGGCCGCGGCTTGCGCGGTTGCGCGGCCGCCCGCGTGCCAGCGGCACGGGCGGCCGATGATGCACGCGCCCGGTCCGGTCATGGTTCGCCGGCGGTAGTGAGTTCGCGCACCGCCTCCTTGAACGCCGCCCCGCGCTCGAACTCGTGAGCGAACATCCCGAACGAAGTAGCGCCCGGCGAGAACAGCAGCGTGCCCCCGGCAGGGGTCGCGGCCAGCGCCTCCCGGACCGCATCGCGCAGGTCGTCGAACGGTCCGTAGATTGCCGCGCCGCTGCCGGCCAGCGCCGCGGCAAGCTTGCCGGTCGCGGTTCCGGCAAGCAATACCACGGTTGCCACCGGGTGCAGGGCGGCACGCAGGGCACCGAACTCGAGCTGCTTGTCATTGCCGCCGGCAATCAGGGTCAGCGGACCCGAGAACGCCGCCAGCGCCGCCGCCGTGGCATGCGGCATGGTGGCGGCCGAGTCGTTGACGATATGGATGCCGCGCCACCGGGCGACGCTCTCCAGGCGGTGTTCGAGGCCCCCGAATCCGGCCAGCGCGGCGACCGCCGCCGGCAGCTCGCGTTCGCCCACCAGGGCCGCCGCCGCCAGCGCCGCCGTCGCCAGGTTGAGCAGGTTGTGCCGGCCGTACAGCCGCGTGGCCGGCAGTGTCAGGGCGCCGGCATCGTCCAGGGCCGGATCGCGCAGCCGCAGCACACCGTTGTCCACCTCTGCTCCCGCGCACCCGTCGGGCAACCTGCCGTCCGCCACGTGCCATACCCGTGCCCGCGGTGGTTGCTCGACCCAGGGCCAGGTGCCGGCGCCGAACAGCGCCCGATCCGCTGCGCGTTGGCCGGCGAAGATGCGCAACTTGTCCGCCGCGTAGGCGCGCATCGACGGGTAGCGGTCCTGGTGGTCGGGCAGGATATTGGTCAACACGGCCACCCGCGCGTGCAGCAGGGCCGGGTCGGGCAGGTCGCCGAGTTGCCAGGAGGACAGTTCCAGCACTACCGGCGTGCCGGGGCCGAGGCGGTCGGCGAACGCGAGCGGCGACACGGTAATGTTGCCGCCGAGGCAGGCGCCGGGATGCCAGCGGCGCAGCGCGTGGTGCAGGGCGGACGCCGTGGTCGACTTGCCCTTGCTGCCGGTTACGGCGAGCACCGGCGAATCCGGGTGGAGGCGGCGAAACAGGGAGATATCGTTCTCCACCGGCGTGCCGGCCTGCCGGGCGACGTTCAGGAACCGCGAACCGGCCGGTACCCCGGGGTTCTTGATTACCAGGTCGGCGGCCGCGAAGTCGTGCTCCTCGTGGCGGCCGAGCACCAGCCGCACCGGGCCGGCAAGCTGGTCGAGCGACGGCCCAAGCACGGTCTCGTCGCGCAGGTCGGTCACGGTGACGCGCGCGCCGTGCCGGACCAGGAACTGCGCCGCGGCCAGCCCGCCGCCGTGCAGGCCAAGGCCCATTACCGTGGCGCGCATGCCGCGCAGATCGCGCACCGCGGCGACCGCAGGGCGCTGGCGGGCCGCTCGCGGCATCGCGCCTAACGGTCGCTCGGTGGCGGATCCAGCGGCTGAATCTCGAAGATCACCCAATCGTCCTTGTCCTGGCGCAGGAACACCCGTTCGCTGGTCGGCATACCCTGCTGCGGCGTGCCCGGCGGATCGTCGCCGTCGGCGCCGCCGAGCCGCCACATCAGGTAGGAGACGCGGAACAGCCGCCGCGGGCCCCGGCGCGGCCGCCCGCCCCGGCCCCGCCACATCAGGTAGGAGACGCGGAACACCGGCTGCGGCTCGCCCTGCTCGGCCGCGATTTGCAGTTGCGACGGCCCGTACAGGGAACGGTCGGCCGGCAGTTCCGGTTCGCCGGCGGCCTCCCATTCCGCCGCGTCGATGATGTGGCTGCGCCCCTCGTAGCCCTGCGCCACCCGCGAAATCACGAACAGGTTTACCACCTCGTTGATCAGCGGTTTGCCGGCATCGCCGATCACCGCGTCCTCCATGGTGGTATGGTCGAGCGCGCCGATGCTCCCGTAGAACGCCTCCACCACCTGGCGCGGCGTGTAACCGCGGGTAACGCGCGGCTTGAACTGATTGGCGACAATCGAGCCAAGCACGGCTCCCACCGCTGCCACGAATACCGCCGCCACTACCATGGTGCGCAGGTTGCGCTGCAGGAACACCCGCCGGCGGAACGCCTGCGCGTACCGTTGGCGCAGCGCCGCCGCTTCCGCCTGTGAGTGTTCGGCTGCGGATGCGGCTACCGGCTCCGCATCCTCGCGTGCGCGCGCCAGCAGCGCCGGCCAGTCCGCCAACGCCGGTGGCGACTCGTGGCGTTGCGGGCGCAACGCACGTCCGATGCACGAGGACAGCTCCTCACTGCAGCCGGGTGCGAGCAGCCGCGCCGGCACCACGTCGAGCCGGCGCATCTGGTTGCGCAGTTCCTCCTCGCCTGGCGCCGGGAACGGAAACTCGCCGGTAATGGCGCGGTAGCTCAGGATCGCGAGCATGGTGCTCAAGCGTTGTTCGCCGCTCAGGTCGGGATGATTGACGCGTGCCGACCCGGCCAGCATGGCGCCCGGCGAATGCGTCTCGGTGAGCTGCCGAATCACCGCCGGCGGCAGCACCAGCACCCCGCCGGCGGCCAGCAGCATGATGCCGTTGAGTTGCAGCGGCTGGTCGACAAGCCCGGCATCCGCCAGGCGCGCCACGGCGGCGGCGACCCGCGCGACGGCGGCAAGCGCGGCGTCCGGGGGGCCCTGCAGCGCCGCACTCAGAAGCTCTCCAGCCACCCACGGGCCGGTCACCAGCAGCGTCTCGCCACGCCGCAGGTAGCCGCTGAACCGCCAGGGACGCACCTCTCCGCCGTGAACGATCCAGCCGTCGGACTGCTGCAGCGCGCTGCGCTTGGCAAGCGAGCTGAGCTTGTCCGACGCCATGAACGCCAGCAGCGGCTGCCCGCGGTCGGTGACCTGCTGCGGGGCGAGTTGGTCCAGTGAGGTATCCTGTACCACGCTACAGAGTATCGCAGTCCGCCGCGGCGATGACAACGAACGTCGTCACCCGCTTCACCCGCGCTTCTGCCGAATCCGTCCGGGTCACGGGCGTTGCGACAGGAGCCGGTCGATGCGCTCCGGTTGCAGCTTGATGAACAGGTTGCGTTCCCGCATCGGAATCACGCGCCCGGCCGGCGCCCGGTCGCCGCGCCCGCGGGCGCCGGGCCGGCGCAGGTACTTCACCTGAGTGTAGTACACGTCTGCCTGCCCGGACGAGCGCGCCTTGCTGAAGAACACCGCCAGGCTGGCGGCATCGAGCAGCGTTTCCAACGGCACCGAGCCCGAGCCGCGCTGGCGTACGAACACGTGGGCGCCGGGAAAGTCGCGGCAGTGAAACCACCAGTCGTTGCCGCGCGCGGCCCGCAGCGCCGCATCGTTCTGCGCCGCGCTGCGTCCCACCAGGAGCGTGAATCCGCCGCTTGCGAACTGGCGCACGCCGGCCGGGGCCGGCGCCCCCCCGGCACCGCGCGCCGCTGTCCGGGAAGCCGGATCAGGCGCGCCGGTGTGTGCGGCTGCTTGCGGCGGATCGCCGGCGCGGGCGGCGGCCAGTTCGCGCTCCGCCTGCGCGAGGCGATCACGGGCGCCGTGCAGCCGGCGGCGCGCCCGCTTGGCGCGCTCGAAGTAGTGCCGGGCGTTCTCCGCCGGCGGCTTGTCGGGAGCCAGCTCGATCGCGGTCGAGCCGCCGGTTTGGTAGTCGTCCACCACGACCTGGTGTGCGCCCGGCTCGATGCGCGCCAAGTTGGCGAGCAACAGGTTGCCCAGGTGCTGCAGCTGTTCGTGGCTGCTCGCGGCTTCACACTCGCGCCGCAGTCGCATCACCAGGCGCCGCGCGCGGCGCTCCGCCGTGGCGCGCGCCGCCTCCGCAAGCCGCGTGCCACGCTGCGCCTCCGCGTCTGCCTCAAGCGCGGCGAAGGTGCGCTCCACGCGCACATTGTAGGACGCCTCCGGATCGCCGAATGGCCGTACCGAGGCGTCCCGGCGGCGGTCGCGGGGCGCCGGCAGGGCGCCCGCATCGCGCTCGGGATGGAACTTGCCGCCGCTGACCTCGCCGCGCCCGGGGCGGCGAAACAGAGCGTCGAGTATGGTGCCGCCGGGTTCGGTGACGATGCAGTTGCCGGCATTCGTCCACAGGCGGATCCAGATCAGCAATGCATGCTCGCCGCGGGACACCTCCAGCTTGACGATCCGCTCGCCGGCCACTTGCGAGGCGGCACGGATGCGGGCCGCGCGCACGTGGGCGCGCATGAACGCGACGAATCGCTGCGCGTCGCCGAGCTGGCGCGGGCGTTGCGCCACCCGGTGCAGGCGGACGTAGCGCCCGCCCAACACGGCCAGCATCCAGAACCGTCCGTGCCGCGGCCCGTACAACTCGAACACCAGCCGGTCATGCGCCGGCTGGCGGACGTCGCGGATAAAGCAGCCGGCGAGGTCGAGTTCGTCCAGTACGGCGTCGATCTCGCGCCAGTTCAGTATCGCCGCGGTCACGAGGTCGGGACGGTGTCCAGGAAGGTGTCCCGGTCCGCCGCGCTGAAGAACAGCAGGTGCACACGTTCGGGCAGCCGCCCGGCGGCCAGACGGTCCGCGATGACGGCGTGCACCTCGCGTGCGGCCAGCGCCGGCGGGTAGCCGTACACGCCGGTGGAAATGGCCGGAAACGCCATCTCGCGCACGCCATGCTGCGCCGCCAGCAACATGCTGTTGCGGTAGGCGGAACGCAGCAGTTCCGGTTCGCCGCGGCTGCCGCCGTGCCACACCGGTCCGACGGTGTGGATCACGTAGTCAGCCGGCAACCGGCCGGAGCCGGTGATTACCGCCTCGCCGGTGGGCATCCCGTCCGGATAGCGCGCCCGGCGGATCTCACGGCACTCCCGGCGGATCTGCTCGCCGCCGCCGCGATGGATGGCCCCGTCCACGCCGCCGCCGCCAAGCAGGGAGCTGTTGGCGGCGTTGACGATGGCGCTCGGGGAGGCGCCGCGGAACCCGGTGATGTCGCCGTGGGACACCAGCAGGCGACCATCGAGAAAGGTAACCATGCCATGCAGTGTGCCACACCTCGCGGTGCACCGCGCGCCACCCTGCGGCGGCCTAGGTAAACGAACGTAATCACCGGTGCGGGGCCGGGCACCGGTGCCGGTCTGGCGCGCCGCGGATGGCACTGATGTTGCTACCCCGGCCGGTATGAACGGTCAAGAAAACGCCTCCCGCGGTCGCGTCGCAGGTCGCGCGGCGAGGCGGCGGTTCCACGCTCCCAGCCCGCGGCGCCCGTGCGGCAGCGTCGCGGCGACCCTGATGCTGCTCGCCTGCACGCACCCTGCGGCCGAGTCGCGAGATCCCGAAGTCGCGGTGACCTCCCGCGTCGAGATCGGCGCCGCCGGAACCGCGGTGCGCACTCGCCTGGCATACGACGCCGGCTGGGGGCGGATCGGCGCCGTGGCCGCGGTCGAGCCGGGCGCCGACCGCCCGCTGCTGGTCGTTACCGGGCTGCACCTGCCCAGTGCACTGATCGGGCCGGTGCGGCTGTCGGGGGCATGGCGGGAGCTGGCGCGCCCGCTCGGTCACGACGCCGCAACCCGCGTATACGGTGAGCGAACCCGGCTGCTCCCCGCAACGGGAATCAATCCCGGCCGGTTGCGCGGTGTGCAGTTGGAGCCGCTGCCGGGTGTGGCACTGGCCGGCTTCCTCGAGCCGGGGGCGGCGCCCGCCGGCGGCTCGGGAAACCCCGCGGTCGTCGCCCGGGGGGGGGCGCCGCCCGCGGGCGGCTCGGAACCTCCCGCGGTCGTCGCCGTGGTGGCTGCCGGCGAGCCACTGCCGGCGTTCAGCGTCGAGGCGTACACTGCCGTGCGCACGGAAGCGGCGCCCGCGGTCTCGACTCGCTGGCTGCTGGCTGCGCCGCCGTTCCCGGGCGGCGAGCTG
>MKWU01001084.1_pt1 | contig 49213 bp, 47 predicted proteins | sample 809101 | NCBI WGS metagenome assembly MKWU01 (sample SAMN05860141, study PRJNA318959) | sponge metagenome | host: Aplysina aerophoba | place: Slovenia: Piran, Adriatic Sea, Gulf of Piran | collected 2013-05-07 | reverse complement strand
ATGCCGGCGCTTGACGACATAGAACTCGAGGCCGGAGGTGATGGCGATGCGCTTGTCATCAGTTTCCTGCTTGACTCCGGGATTGGCCTGCTGACAGCCAGCGTGGACGTGCAGGACGCGCCGGCCGCTGATGACACTGCGGCCTGGCACAGGCTGCTTTCCATGCCCAACCGGGATGCCCTTATCGCGCATTTGAGTATCAGCGTGGACCCGTTTCTCGAACGCGTGGTAGTAAGCGCGCCCTGTTACCTGGTCAACCTGGACACAGAGACCCTGGCCATGCAGCTGAACCGCTTAAGTCACGCGGCGCAGAATTTCTCCAGCCTCGCAAGCCCCGAACCAATGCCGGCATTTCCTTTGCATCAAAGCGTCTGACCAGATTTGACCTGTTTAACTCGGATATCTCAGCGTCGCGTGTCATCATTGGATAGTCTTTACCATCAATGAGTTTTTTGCCATGAAACGAATTATTATCGGTATGTCCGGCGCCAGCGGCCTGCCTTACGGCATTCGCCTGGTGGAAGTGCTGGCTGAACTGCCGGATATCGAAACCCACCTGGTCATGACCAATGCGGCCAAGCTCAACATCGGTATCGAAACGGAGCACAGCGTTACCGAGATTGAAGCAAAAGCCGACGTGGTCCATAACGTAAAGGACGTTGCCGCCAGCATTTCCAGCGGGTCTTTCAGGACCGACGGCATGATCGTCGCCCCCTGCTCCATGCGGACATTGTCGGCAATTACCAACTCCTATGCGGAAAACCTGCTGGTGCGGGCCGCCGACGTGGTGCTCAAGGAACGCCGGCGCCTGGTAATCATGCCCCGCGAGACCCCGCTGCACACGGGCCACTGTAAATTATTCTACGAAGCGTCCGTCCTGGGGGCGATCATCGCACCGCCCATTCCGGCATTTTACAACCGGCCCCGGAGCATCGATGACATCATCAACGCCAGTGTCGGCCGGGTGCTGGACCTGTTTGACATCGAACCCGGGATCGTAAAGCGGTGGGGAGGAGTTAAAACCTGAGAAACCTCATTTAGTACTTGGCGATTATTCAGGATGGGTGGGCAGGTTTCTTGGCCAGGAGCGCCGGAATTATGATCACATAGCAGGTCAGGATGCAGATAATCCCGTACAAATTCACGCTATTCAGTGAGTTCTCCGTAACGAATAATCCGGCAACAGCCGGCGCTATTGAACTGCCGATAACCAGGACAACCGCTGCGATGGGCATTATGGTTCGTGATGCGTCAAGTGCGGCAATGGATGCATACAAATAAGGAAGGCCCAGCATCCAGGAAATGAAAAACAGCGATGCGCCGATCGGAAACAACCACATGCCGCCGCCGTTCCATAGCAATGCCATGCCGACGATATTACAGAAAACGGCAAGAAACAGTGGTACCAGACGGTTAAACCGGTCTCCCCACCACATTGCCAGAATCGGACCGAGTATGCTTACGAAGTTGGCAAGTGCAATATAGGTTGAGATTTGAGCCAGGTTTAAACCGGCGTGTTTGCCCATCCTTTCTATGAATGAAGCAATACCGGCCGTGTTTAATCCGAAGAACAGCAAAGATACGAGTGCGAGAATCGACGTGAGTCCAAGGCGTAATCGGGGACGCGGGATGTGATCACGCTCTGCATCCTCGGTTATATCTCCTCTTGGGAACCAGAACAGGCAGGGGATAATGAGTACCGAAATCAGGGCAAAACTGCCGAAAATCCCATACGAACCATACCGCGAAATCAAGGTCGATAACGACAGGATATATCCCGAAGTAAAGACTATTTGCACGAACATGAAAGTCCCGATCATGCGATCGGGATTCCTGTGCCGGGATAAAATAGTCAACACTAGAGCATATATTCCTCCAAGTCCTGCTGCTCCGGCAAACTGAAAAAACAGCGCAACATCCATACTGTCGGCGCCACGCATCAACAAATAGAAACCGATCGCAACCAGGACGTGGACCAGGCAAGTAAGGCGCCATTTCCAGCGCGTCTGCCAATACATCGTAAACAGGGTCCCTGCCCCGAACCCTCCCATAACCGCCGTACCGACCCAGCCTGCCTGCTTCGCTGACAGTGAGAATTCGTCAGCCACGCTGCCGACGATAAACGGGAGAGCATAGCTGGGCAACGTTGTCACGGTTCCGGCGATAATGGCGGCTGCCAGCACCAACCAGCCATAGAGAATGGTATTACTTGTAGACAAGGAAAACAGGCCGCTCCTCAACCGTCATCCTGCATCACGGGATGCAGAGGTCGCGCTAACGCATGCTCCAGCGCACCACCCAGGCTAGAAATTGAACTGAAATTCTCCGGTAATTACACGGGGGTAACCGGCCTTGAGCGCATAAAAGCCGAGGCCGCTGACATCGAAACCCGAGGTAAGATAGTTTTTGTCCGTCGCGTTTTTCACGCGCAGGCCGACCGAGTACACATCGTTGGGAGACGAATACCTGGCAAGAAAGTTGAAGAGCGTAAAATCGTCTTCGGCCAGCACGGGATCATTGGTAGGCTGGAAAAACATATCACCCCTGTGGACCAGGTCTCCCTGTACAGTAAACATGCCTCCGTTCCCCAGGGTAAAATCATACCTCGCCAGCAGGGTTGCTTCGAACTCCGGCACGAATCCCGGCCGATTACCGGTCAGGTCGCCCAATACGGTTGCAGATACGTATTCATCAAATTCAGCATCTGTCCATCCCACTGCGCCATACAGGGTAAAAGAATCCGTGGGACGCAAGGTTATTTCGGCCTCTGCACCGTAAATTTCAGATTTTGCTGCATTATCCAGTACGGCGCGAACCCCGCCGGCCGCGCTTGGATCGACAATGAAAGTACTTACCTGCTGGTCCTCGTATTCATAGTAGAAGCCTGCCGCATTCAAGCGCAAGCGTCCGTCCGCCCAATCACTCTTGATACCGACCTCCCAGGCATCAAGTTTTTCAGGATTGATCGGGTTGGTGTCGCTGGGCGTCCCTGGGCCCCCGTTTACTTCGCTTCCCTTTATGCCGCGGGAATAACTCGCATAACCGAGCAGGTCTTCAGTAAACGCATAGTCCACTGAAATGCGCCAGGTCGGTTCGTCGTAATCCAGTACCGGATCTACCAGCCAGTTTCCAGGCGCCGGATTCGGGATGGCGTCGACACTCTTGATATGTCCCCTCAGGTTGGAATCATCGAAAAAATAAAAGTCATATTTTTCAACCGTTTTTTCCTCGTACGTCCAGCGTACGCCTGCACTGATACGAAGCTGGTCCGTCACCTTGTAATCCGCTTGTCCGAATACCGCGTAGCTCTCTGTTTCGATCGCACGGTCATACAGGACACCTCCGGGCGGTGCGCCGAAAGCGATGAGCACATCCTGGAAGTTGGCGGTGACATATCCCTTGTTCTGTTCAAAATAGTAGTATCCCCCGACGTGCCAGCTAAACCTTTCATGCTCTCCCGAAAGCCGCACTTCCTGGCTCCAGTAATCGAAATCATCGTCGAAGCTGTCATCCAGGCTGATGGTCGGCGCACCGTCCACATCATCAAAACGGATATGTTCAACAAAATCGAACCCCGTTATGGATGTCAGAGTAAATGCGCCGGTGTTGTACGTGATATCTATAATCCCGCCGATTGCATCCAGTTCCTCCTTGTCCTTTGTGGTGAATGTCTCGTGAAAATCTCCCGTATCGGTAAAACCGGTGAAATCCGGGCAGTTGGAACCGGCAGAGGTCAGGCCCGGCGTGACGCCGGGCGGACATGCGACACCGATGTTTTTGAAAGGTTCGGTATCCGGATCGGCATATGTAAAGTGTCCGTTGAGGAGTATGGACAGACGATCGTTCGGTTGTATCAGTAATTGAACACGACCCGATATGTCATCGAATTGGCCCGCATTGTCCTGGCCGGAATCCGGGTTCGAATTGTCCCATAATCCGGTGTTCTTGTTGAACGCAAAAGACGCGCGTCCCGCTACGGTATCGGAAATGGGGATGCCTACCGCCCCCTGGAAATTGGTTGTTTCGTATTCGCCTACCTCCGCCCTCAGGTAGCCGTTTGCTTCGGCGCCGATCTCAGGTTTCCTGGAGATAAAATTCACCAACCCTGCCGTAGAATTTCGACCGTACAAGGTTCCCTGCGGACCTTTGAGCACTTCCACGCGATCAAGATCATACGCTGCAAAGGCCTGAACCACGTTTGGACCGTGATAGATATTATCCTGGTATACTGCGACCGGACCGGTATTAATGGGAGAAAAATTATTTGTTCCCACACCGCGCAGGTAAATCTGCGGCGTGGTTTTCCCGTATTCCGAATTCCACGTGAAATTGGGTGTATAGAACGGAATGTCGCCGGCATGAGAAATTCCAACGGCCTCCATTTGCTCGGCGGACCACGCCGTAATAGTAATAGGGACATTCTGCACCGACTCGTCCCGTTTTCTGGCTGTTACGATAATTTCCTCAAGTAGAGAGGCACCGCCCTGGGCATACGATGGGGTTGCGATAATCAGCCCTGCTGCCGCAATTGACAGGGCACGTACGAAGTTGCCGGAAAAGCGTCGGAATAATTGTATGGCAACCCACTTTGCCAGAAAATCAATATTTTTCATTTCTACCCCCGATTACATTGCGTAGTCACAATCCACAACAGGGTTAATTTACCAGATACTCAGTGCAATAAGACAACTCCACTTCAATAATAATAGTTACAACTTAAATACATTATTTTTATTTTCACAATCAATCAGTTATGGACTTCATGTCTCGTTCGTATTTTTCACTGCCAGCGTCTGGAGCAAATAATAGCAGAACGATGCGACAAGAATTGCGTCGATAGCGGCTATCGACGTGAATTGCAACGAGCCGTTATGGGCAATGAAAGCAACTATGGTTCCGGCTATCCAGGCGCCAAACGCAGGAAAGGAGATATCCGGAGCGGCATGCCGGCCGGCAGCCCTGCGGTTCGTAAGCAGGTGATGCGTGACGTAAATTCCGCTGATCGGAGGAATTAGTATGCTGAGAAACGTCAACCAATCCAGAAAATAGTCAATTGAGAAAAATATGGCGACAACCGTAGTGATAACGGCAATCACAATGACGAGTTTCCATTTGTCGGTTTTAACCAGGGCCGCAAACGCCAGTGACGCGCTGTACAGTTGAAAAGTGCCGGTTGTCAGTGATGCAAATACCAGGAAAATGAAACCGAGCACACTGAACCCAAGCATGGTCACGACAATCATCAAATCCGCTTCGCCCGTCGCAATGCTCGGAACTGCGGATAAAATCAGGATAACCGGATAACCCAGTAAAAAGGCAATAAATGAGCCGGTGACTGCCTGCGGGCGATTCCGAACATAACGACAAATATCGGGAAAAATGGTTGCGCCTACGATAAATGAACCGACCACTATCGACGTTGCGGCCCCCAATCCCATAGCGGGGCCGGTTGCTGTTTCCAGGCTGGTGATGTCGGACAGGCTCATTCGGCGCAGAGCCAGATACAGGATAGTAAACAGGAATCCCAGCATGATTGGCACCATGACCAGCGACTGCTTGTCCAGTGCCTTGAATCCAAAGACAGTGATCAACGCCATCACGGCCGAACCGAGCGCGATATAAAATTCTCTCGGTAGTGATATGACACCCCAGTTGGTCTCGAGTCCGGCGTGCATTGCATCCCCGAAAAAAGCTGCGAGAACCATGCACCAACCCATCATGACCAGCATCAGGACCGAATTGACAAACTTCGCCCCGGATACACCGAAGGTCGTCCTGATAATCATCGCCGTGGATAGTCTGGTCGAGGCACCGACGATGCCGGTAAATCCCGCAACAACTGCAAGCAGAAATCCGCCGAGGTAGAACGCATGGAGACTATCCCAGAAGCCAAGCCTCAGACCCATCTGGCTTCCCAGTATGAAAGCGGTTATCGTGATACCGACACCAATGATAATAATGCCGATGTGGATACCACCCACCGTTTTGTGTTCAGGGACCTGGTGGCGCGAGTAATCCTCTACCAGCTCCTTAAAAGTGGCCATGATGTGCTGTCAGAGTTCCTGAATCCACAACTCCTTGGATAACGAGTTGGTCAGAACCTCACAACCATTCTCCGTGACGAGCAGTTTATCTTCCACCATGAAAACACCCGCGAGCCACTCAGGCCCATCCATTCCGGCTATGACCGGTTCAACACAAAATACCATGCCAGGTTCGAGGCGCGTGTTTGAACTGTAAACAACACCGCGCTCGCCCAGCCACGGTAGTTCATGCACTTCCATACCGACCGCATGACCGACAATGTTTATGCAGTTGTAATCGACCAGCCCATGACGTTCGAAGACGCCGATCCCGGCCTCGTAAACATCCGCGCAGCTTACCCCCGGCTTCACCGCGTCAATACAGGCGTTGTTGGCCTCAATTGCCACGTCAAACCAGCGGCGCTGGTCATCGGTCGGGGGGCCGAGAAATGCCTGCCTGATAAAGTCGGTCGCATATCCGCCATAGACAGCGCCCCCGTCGATCATCACCACGTCACCCCGGCATAATGCATGGTCGCTGGCCAGGGCATTGACCATTTTGGGGCGGCCGGGAAAACTGGAGACATTCATCATGCTCGGACGAGAGCTTAACTCGGCGCCCTCCCGAAACATGGCCGCGCCAAGAACCGCACCCAGTTCTTTTTCCGTCATACCTTCGTGAAGTGACGAGAATCCCTCTGCCACGGCGCGCTGCGAGATATCACAGGCCTTGCGTACCCGTTCAATCTCCTGGGAAGATTTGATCATGCGCACTGTCTGTATCACTTCCGTTGCACTCTTGATGTCCGCCTCGGGAAGTCCTTCATAGAGGCGCCCGATATCTTCCTGCGTCATTCCCACTCGCTGGCCAAATCCCAGTTCCATCCCGAGGCGTCCGGTCTGGAGTCCCTTATCGTGCACCGCTTCGATGACATACGGCACGATGTTTTCCTGATCGGGATAGATAACCCGATCTGGTATCCAGGAAGTACCGAAAGCATTGCCGGCCTCCTGACCGGGTACGAGGAGCGTAGGGCCTGTCTTCGGGTTCCGGGGCAAAATAAGGACCAGCGAACGGAAACGGGATTCCCACAAGATGGAGAGATAACCGGAGAAATAACGGACATTAAGTTCATGGGTGAGCAGCAGCGCATCAAAGTCAAACTCTTCCATTAAGCGGATTGCACGGGCGTAACGGCGTCTATATTCAGAGATGGGGAATTCGGCAAATTGGGGATCGTCGGCGCTTAACCTGAGCGCAGAACCATCGATGCCATCCAGTAGATTGAGCTTGCCGTTAAAATCAGGTGAACTGTTCATTATCAACCCCTCCGCGTTGTATTTTTTACCAGCATAGCCCCATCTCTGAAAAAAACCAAGTAAGACACCTTCTCTACTTATCACATGGTGCCGGACGCCGATTTCATATATGCTGATATGCATAAGGCTCAAATACAGGATGATGCATGGCGAGGCTGAAATACACACTAAGGCAACTTACTTATTTTATCGCTACTGCCGAACACGAGAGTCTGACCAAGGCTGCGAGACACGTGCATATTGCACAGCCGGCTATCGCTTCCGCAATTACCAAGTTGGAAACCCAATTCGGCGTTGATTTGATAAATCGCCACCATGCTCATGGAATTACGCTTACCCCAGCCGGGAAAAAAGTTCTCGCAGAAGCAAGAAACCTGGTCAGGCATGCTGAAGCGTTCCAGCACACGGCGATGGCCCTCAGTGAGGAGTTGTCCGGAGAACTCAGCATCGGCAGTTATGCGCCTCTATCCCCTGTATTCATGCCGACCCTGATTAAACGCTTTCAGGAAAAATACCCAAAAGTAGAGTTCACCTTATCAGAAGGCGATCAGGACCAGATAATTGAACAATTAAGAACCGGTGAGATTGAACTCGCCCTGTTGTATGACATCAGTGTTCCCCATGACATAGCAGTACTTCCAATCCTGGAAGGTCAACCCTATGCCTTGCTTTCAGAAGATCACCCACTCGCCGGCAAAGAATGCGTGTCTTTATATGACCTGGTGGATGAAGCGTTTGTGCTTCTGGATTTTTCATCGGCTCGCCAGTACTTCTTGGGTCTGTTTGAGGAATACAACCTGAAACCGAATATTGTATACAAAGCACCCTCGCTGGAAGTATTGCGTGGGTTGGTGGGTTGGAATCTCGGTGTTTCCATTCTGGTTACCCGACCTCCATCGGACATCACCTATGAGCATCATCCCATTGTAAGGCGGCCTATCTCTGAAAAACTGAAACCCAGCATAGTCTGCGCCGCACACCTTGATGGGTTGCAAGCTACTGCCGTAGCAAAAAGATTTCTGGAGTTTTGTCAGTCAAACGACGTAACTGACCTGGCCTCCTGATTTGGTCGCTCCACACTGCCGCTACACAGTTCAGCACCCCGGATGAGTTATAATTCGCGCCATGCAAAGCAGGAAATTAATTGAGGAACTGGTTTCCTTTAACACAACAAGCAGGCTTTCCAACCTGGAGTTAATCCGGTTTATAGAAAATTACCTGGATGAATATGGGGTCACCAGCGAATTAATCTACAATGCCGACAAAACGAAGGCCAACCTCTTTGCCACGGTAGGAAACCCGAACCAATCCGGCATCCTGCTCTCGGGGCATACCGACGTGGTTCCGGTTGACGGGCAGGACTGGTCGACCGAACCTTTCAGAGTACAGGAAAATGACAACCGTCTTTATGGAAGAGGTTGTGTGGATATGAAGAGCTTCATCGCGATTGTGTTGTCATTTATTCCGGATCTGACAAAACTGGATTTAAAGCTGCCCTTACACCTGTCCTTTTCATATGATGAAGAAGTAGGTTGTTTGGGGGTAAGGAGTCTGATTGACAAACTGAAGGATTTTTTGGTTTTACCAGGATTGTGTATTGTGGGTGAACCGACCGGGATGCAGGTAATCAATGGTCACAAGGGGAAAGTTGCGTTTCATGTTTGTGTGGATGGACAGGAGTGCCATTCCGCGCTCGCCGTAATCGAAGGGATCAACGCGGTGGAGTACGCCGCTGAATTAATCGTCTTTATCCGGTCTCTACAGAAGGAGATCGCTGATAAAGGCCCGTTTGACCCGGATTATGATATTGCATACACGACCCTCAATACCGGCCCGATTTCAGGCGGGCGTCTACTGAATATTGTTCCGGATAATTGTGAGTTTGAATTTGAGATTAGAAATCTTCCGGACGATGACCCACAGGCTTATCTGGATAAAATCAAGAATTTTGCAAACAGCGTTCTTAAACCATTGATGCGAAGAACCCATAAGAATACGGATATCACAATCATTGAAAAAACCTCCTATCCCGGCCTCTTCACTCATCCTGACAGTGAAGCAGTCTCCTTCGTAAAATCACTTGTTTCCCGGTCTGATACGGCTAAAATCGATTTCGGTACCGAAGGCGGGCTGTTTCATAGTATCAATATTCCCACCGTGATTTGCGGTCCGGGCAGTATCGCCCAGGCACATAAACCGGATGAATTCATTACCTTCGAGCAAATATTGCGTGGTGAAAAATTCATGGGAAATTTAATTTCCCGTATGACACATCCGTAGCTCAAGGATAATTATGAAAGTGATATTTAAACTATTTTTTATCTTTGACATACATTTTTTATAATTGGTTTTATTCTCTCCTCCCTTTAGACTCTCTATCCCGCGCTTAGAAATCTCTCTAATGCCTAAGTGATGCTGTCTTTAACGGAGTTATGTAAATGATTCGTACTGGCAAGGAATATATCGAGTCCATTCGTGATGGGCGTGAAGTTTACATGGATGGAGAAAAAATCAAGGATGTTCCTTCCCATCCCGCATTTAAACCCATAGTCGATATCAGGGCGCGTATTTATGACATGGCGCATGATGAAAGCACGCGTCAGATTATGACTTACATCGATGATAAGGGGGAGACGAACGCGATCTCACTCAAGCTGCCCCATACACAACAGGACTGGCATGACAAACGCAAGGCAACGGATACCGTGTTAAATGATATCGGTGGTGTAGTCACCAGGGTTGGTGATGAAACCGTTGGAGAAGTGTGGTCCTTATACGATGGACAGGATATTCTTAACGAAGTCGACCCGCGCTTTGCAGACAACATTAAACGGCATGTTAATCGAATCACAAAAACTGATCCTTTTCATGTGTCCGCCAATACCGACCCCAAGGGAGATCGTTCCAAACCCCCGCAGGAACAGGACCCTGACATGCTGCTCCATGTTGTCAGGGAAACTGATGCAGGGATAGTAGTAAGGGGGGCCAAATATGAAACTGCGGCAGCTTATGCCAATCAAGCCTTTACCAAGCCTACTATCGCAAATTGGGGTAATGCGGCTCTATCAGAATATGCGGTTGGCTTCATCTGTAACCTGGGGTCAAAGGGCATTAAAATGATATGCCGGACAGGTTTTACAGGTCGTGCGCCTCTTGAAGATTACCCCCTGTCAAACAGGTTTGATGAAATAGACGCGCTTGTTGTTTTCGATGATGTATTGATCCCGTGGGAAAACGTGCTGTTTTATCGCCATACCAGGGCAGCAACGTTTATTCGAGCAACCCTGCACAGGTACAGCGCATTCGCTTTCGTACAGCGGAATTTGAAAATGGCCGACATGATGATTGGCGCAGCCCTGTACAATGTCAGACAGACGGGTCTGGAAAAACAGCCGGCTGTCCAGGAAAAACTCTCTGCACTGGCTGTTTACCGGGAAGGTATTAATGCCCACCTGACCGCAGCAATCGCAACGGCGCAGAAAAGTCCGGGCGGTTTGTTGATGCCTAATCAATCCCTTCTGTACACAGGTCGGGTACTGGCCTGCTCCCAATTACATGAAATGATGCACCTCACAAGAGAGCTCTGCGGCGGTCAGGTCTGTATCACCCCGGATGCGGCCGCATTTACCGACAGTGACAGCGGAGTCTGGTTAGACAAGTACTACAGCATAAATGATAACTGGGTCTCGGAAGACCGTCGCAGATTGCTTGCTTTTGCCCGTGATTTATTAAACTCCGACTATGCCGGCCATCGGCTTACCTTTCAATTATTCGCACAATCACCTCCTTTTGCACACCTGGCGGCGGTATATCGTAACTTCGATTGGGATGAACCCCTGAATATTGTCAAAAAAGCGGCAAGACTTTCCGACAGAATTGATTCAAAATCAGCGGGTAAAGAGGATTTTCAAAATAAAGTAAAACTGAAAGCTGTATGACAATAATGGATTTACTCTTCATGCCGATCCATAAACGATTTCGCAGGTTCAACACCAAAGAGACCTATCCTGAGCAAAACCTGGATAATGATCTTTGCCAGGCCGTGATAGCCGGCAACATCATCTTCCTGCGTGGCCAGGTTGGAACTGACCTGAAGGGAAATCTCGTTGGCGCCGGTGACCCGGCGGCACAGGCAGATCAAGCAATGAAGAATGTCGATCAACTATTGCGCGAGGCAGGCAGTGAGCTGGCGCATATTTGCAGGATGCAAGTCTATATCACCGATCGATCTTATCGCGAGCCGGTTTACCGTGTACTGGGCAGGTGGCTGAAGGGTGTTTATCCCGTTTCTACGGGATTGATTGTACAGGGCCTGGCCAAACCGGAATGGCTGATGGAGATAGAAGTAACAGCGGTCATTCCTGAATAAATATAATCCCTGATCATGACTTTCTCAATCGCTGCAAAGTGTCATCAAACTGAACAATATGGCATTGCGATTTCGTCTTCCAGTATATGCGTTGCGAGCAGATGTCCATGGGCGAGATCCGGAGTGGGGGCAGTATCTACCCAAAATATCACTCTACCCTCTTTAGGGCCTGCAATCCTGGATCAAATGGAACAAGGAAAGGACGTCAAAGCGGCTATGCTGGAAGTGATGAGTAATGAAGTTAATGCAGATTACAGACAGGTGATTGCCGTAGATAATCAGGGCAGTACAAGCGGGTTCAACGGCAGCAAATCGCTCGGAATTAATAATATCTCACGAGGTAAAAACTGTATAGCCGCAGGTAATTTATTAAGCGCCGGTAATGTCACAACGGTGATGATTGACGAATTTCTTGACTCGGGCAAAACTTTGCTGGCTGACCGTTTGCTCGATGCAATGGATGGGGGTTTGAAAGCAGGCGGCGAAGCAGGACCGATACACTCCGCCGGTTTGCTGGTTGTCGGTGGCAACAGCTGGCCCCTGGTAGATCTACGTGTTGACTGGACAGACCATAATCCTTTGGCCGAACTCAGGGAATTATGGGATAGATATGCCCCGCAAATGGCTGATTACATATCACGCGCAAACAACCCGTCATCAGCGCCGGGTTATGGAGTCCCGGGAGAGTGACAACCGCGACAACTGTTGATCAGGCAAACAGGTTGCCGGGGTCCAGCGCCTGTTTGAGCCTGCCGCGCAGCTCGGACATACCGGCGTTATCATAGCCGGCCAACGCCCGGTCCAGGTAGCCGGTACTGATATGGCTGACGCCATAGCCCCGTTGCGCCATCGCATCGACAAGAGTCTCAAGACACGCGGCCGCCCTGGGTTCGGCTTCACCCTGGTATGTTAAATAGACACGCTGGATGACGGAGCGCCAGCCCACAGCAAATTCCGTCAGGTAGTCGAACCCGTTGCTGCGCACCGTGTCGCTGACCAGTTTGTTCATCTTCAGGACCTGCCGGCCATCGATAGGGCTGACAAACCCGGCATACAGGTGTGCCTGGCCTGACCAGTTGTTGAGGTTGCTGAACTCAGCCGAGGGCCGGCCGCGCATCATGCTCTCCCTGCCGGCCAGCACCGGGTTGCCTGCCTGTGTTTTCAGGTCAAGCACCGTAGCGCCCTGGATCCCTGAAAATGCTCCTTTTACCATGGGCCATAATACATCGACGTTAGGCGGGGTGTTGTATAACGCGCCGTACAGGGTCCACAATCCCAGGCCATGGTCCATCCTCAGCCTGTCCAGGTCGACCGTATTGCCGTTGGTGTAATCCTGCCGGGAACTGAAGGGGCTCGCGTCGAGCACGGGATTACTGATAACTACCGTGTTCGGTACGATCACGTTGACCTTGAATGAGCGCAATATCTCCACCGCCTGGGCCAGGTCGCCGTTACTTTCCAGGGTGACGGCAAAAGGCTGGTAAGCAGGGGGCGCCGGCATCAGCCATACCCCCATTTTGGTAACGATACCCAGGCTGGATTGGGTAAACAGGCCATCCAGGTAGGGGCCGTAGGCATATTTCGCCAGTTGCCAGGTATTGCTCTCCGGCATGGCTCCCATGCCCAGCCTGACGAGTTCGCCGTCGGCCAGCAGGACTTCCATCCCGCACTGCATCATCGTGTGATCCCCGTAGGCGGTATACCCGAATTCCCGGGCGGCGATACTGCCGGCGACGGAGTTCAGGCCGTTCCTGTCACAATCAACCCACAGGCCGGTCCCGTTTTGCTCCAGGTGCTCATTCAGTTGCGTGTAACTCACGCCCGGTTCCACCAGGGCATAGGCGGCCTTGCTGTTAACCTCCACGATGTTATTCATGCGGGACTGGTCGATAACCAGGATATCCTTGTCCGTTGCTGAACCTACCATGCCGCCGTTGGCCGCGGCATTGGGCAGGACCCACAGCGATACGTTATTCTCAGCAGCGGCGGACAATACCGCACGCAACTGGTCCACGTCTTCGGGCATGACGACACCCAGCGGCGTCCTGCCGAGCCTTGCGTAACCGCCGTTGATAACAGCGTTATCGCCGCTCAGCACAGCCGCTTTACCCAGCTTTTTCTTCAGGTCGTTAAACAACTCATATTACCTCTGTTATCTCTGTGTCCTTGTGGCTGAAATAGTCTGCTTTCAGTCTGCCCCGTCCGTTTTTGCCGGCGGAATATTCTGCTCGTACTTTTCCGGATGGTCCGGGTCGGCGCGGAACCAGTCCTCCCGCAGGCCGTAGTCTATGGATTCTGCCGGTTCACTGTCGCGCCAGGTGAATGAACAGCGCCGGCAGTAAAATATGGTCCAGACCAGTTCACCACCTTCCCTGCCCTCGCATTCGGTGCGCAGGTGTTCTTCCGCAGATTGGCAACGGGGGCAGTTCACCGGTTTTCCGCCTCTTTTTGCAGCCGCAAAATGTATTTGGCCAGGTCATCGATCTCGGAACCTGTGGGGGGCGCTACGAGCTTGGCATCGCCGCCGATGGGATCGGGCGGCATGAAACTGGTGGCGTCGATCACCAGGCGATGGCCTTTCCCCGGGATCTCCGCGGCCGGGTCGATGAGCACCAGGGGCATATTGGGGATGACGATGATATCGCTGGCGCGGGTGCGCGTGGACAAGGCCCACATCACCTGGTTAAGATCGAAGGGATCGACGTCGTCGTCCACCATAATCAGGTTTTTCAGGTACATCAGGCCGTGGGGAGTCCCCAGCGCCCGCATGGCCACCGATTTGGCGAAACCGGCAAACCGGTTCTTCACCGAGATAATCCCGGTCAGGCCATGCTGGTACAAGGCGTTCACCGCAACGACTTCCGGGAAGTTTTCCTTTAGCTGGGCATAAATGGGGGCAGAAGTGTTCAATCCGATCAAGGTATCGTGTTCGGTCCAGCCCTTGCCGATATAAATACTTTCAAAGATGGGATCGGTACGGTGGGAAACGGCGGTCACCCGGAACAGGGGTACGTGGCGGATGCCGCTGTAGCTGCCCGGGAATTCCCCGAACGGCCCTTCCAGGCACCGCTGGTTATTGAGCAGTTCCGCCTCTATCACCATCTCCGCGCCGGCAAGCACATCCATGCCGTTACCGGACCGGGTCAGTTCAATGGGGCTGCCCATCATCTGCGAGGCGTAGGCAAATTCCGATTCATCGTAATTTACCGGAGTGGCGGCAAACATGGCCATGGCGGGGTGGTTGCCCAGCATCACGGCGACCTTCAGCGGGACATCATCCTGTTCCGCCATCAGTATCTGTTGCGCCATATCGTGAGACGGGACTGACAGCAGGGTGAACCGGTCCGGACCCTGTACCTGGATGCGGTAGATCCCCACGTTCTGTTTGGCAAAATTGTCCGGGTCGCGGGGGTCGCGGCTGACGATATTGGCCTTGGCGATATAAAACCCGCCATCCAGGGCGTTGATCCGGTACAGCGGCAACAGGTCATACAGGTTGATACCCGCTTCAACCCTGTTTTCATGCACCGGAGCATGTTCCGGTTCCACCCTGTTGATCAACGGCGTGTCCGAGCCCCAGCGTCCGGCCAGTTCGTAGAACAATTCCTTGATGCTGGTCCCTTTCGGCTTGCCCAGCAGCAGCGCTATATTGGAAAAACTGCCGTGCACACCCACGACCAGTCTTTTGCCCGGGTAACCGCGGATCTTGTCGAATACGATAGCCGGGCCGGTCATGGCGTCGCGCCCGGCCGCGACGACAACCTTGCGGATGTCGGGTTCGGGCATTACGGTGTCGGGCCAGGTAATGCACTGGCCGTGCTCGGCCAGCAGGTCGAGATAGTCTCTTATATTATGTATTCGCCCGGCTACGGCCCGGGCCTCGGGTGATAACGTGACCGTTTCCATGTCCATCAGTGATTGTCTCCCGTGATATAGTCAGTCAGCAGGTCCAGTTGGGCATCGTCGATTTCGCTGGGGCGAAACGGCGGCATCAGTTTGAAGCCCTCGCGCACCACCAGTTTTACATAGTCCGGCGGCAGGTTGTCCCGGTCAAGCAGAGGCGCCTGGTCTGCACTCATCCTCTCCTCCAGGCGCATGGTCCCCGGGTGCCCGGGCCCTGCGCCGTGGCAGGCAATGCAGTACAGTTCAAACAACGCCTTGCCGTCGAGATAGGTCACCTGGGTGTCCGCGTGTCCGTCCGCCTGTTCACCTGTCCCCGTAGTGTCATCGTTACCACATCCTGCCAGCAACAGCATGACAGCCAGGAAGGTTGCGTGTCGATATCCGGTCATCGTGAATGTTCAACACATCAGGATTTTGAAGCCGGCCAGATACCGCTCTTCCCGGGAGACAGGATCCCGACCGGATCCAGCGCCTGTTTCAGCCTGTGGTGCAGTTTCCACAGTGCCCCGTCGTTCCAGTTATAGGTGCCGGCAATCTCGTCCATGAAGTTCAGGTGGGTGCGATACTCGCCATACCCCTGTTCGGCAAAATCGTTGACCAGGTGTCCGAAACATTCGTGGGCGCGGCGCCGCTCGTCTTCATCCAGACGGTCAAATATGAGCTGGAAGATATTCAGGAGTTCCCGCCATCCCACCAGGAACTCACCGATATAATCGAAGCCGTATTCATTCGCCCGGTCCCTTATCAGTGTGAACTGTTTCATGGAATCCTCGCCGGTTACCGGAGAGCGCGGTGAGAAATCGATATGCGCGCCGCTGCCTACCCAGTTCATGAGGCTGAACTCGGTCATGTTCGGCACGCCTTTCATCAGCTTGACACGGTAGCGCCAGGCCGGGTCGTTCGGCCGATCGCCTTCGAAGAAGAACTTTGCGCCGGGTATGCTGCGGAATGCCTCTTCCAGGACTTTCCAGTTGTTGTCCATGATCGGTTCCGGCCCGTACAGGGCGCCATAGAAATTCCACATGCCGATATCCAGGTCTTGCGCCATCTTCCGGCGATGACGCATGGGCATGGGACCTTTACCGCGGTAATACTGTTTCCTGGTAGCATTGGGAGCCGCTTCCCAGATCAGACCCACCGTGGTCGCCGCATTGGGTATCAGCATATTGAGCCGCAAAGGACCGACGATCTCCGTGATCTGGTAGAGATCTTCTTCCCGCGGAAACGTCACCAGGTAAGGCCGGTAACCCGGGGGTTCCGGCATCAACCAGATTCCCACCTTGGTAACAATGCCGAAATTCGACTGGGTGAACATGCCTTCGACCCACGGCCCGCAGCCATACTTGTACAGGCTGGACGTGGCAGAGCCTGACAGGGCGCCCATGCCGGTCTCGACGACAGTGCCGTCTGCCAGCACCACCTGCATACCGCAATTCATCAGCAGGTGGTCGCCATAGGGCGTGTAGCCGGCGCCGTGTTCCAACAGGTTGCCGAGGACGCTGCCCCAGCCCGGGGCCGCCGGGTCGATCCATAACTTGCTGCCGCGCCGCTGCAGGTAGTTATACAGTTCAAAGTAGCTGACACCCGGCTCGACCACGGCATAACCATGCTCTTCATTGACTTCGATGATGCGCTTCATGCGGTTCAGGTCGAGAACAAAAAAACCGGGTTTCCTGGGCGCCGGGCCGCCGTAGGCATAATTCTTGCCGGTGGAAACGGTCCAGAGCGGGATTTGGTAACTGCGGGCAATTTTCAGGATGGCCTGGATCTCTTCAACGCTCCTGGGCGCCACCGCTGCGGACGGCATGTTTGCCTCGTCGGGCAAGGTCGAATAGACGTCCCGGTAAGTCCTCAGGTCTCCTTCATCATCGGTAAACACCCACTCGTCACCGATGGCGCGGCGCAATTCCGCGACAGCCCGGTTGAACTCGGCAGGTGTCAGAGACTCCGGCAGGGGTTTTTCAGGGGCCTGGTCCGCTGCAACTATCCCGGGATGCACGGCCATGGGCGCGCCGGCAGCCAGGGCGGATGTTGTCAGGAATTTCCTTCTCGTTACCACGGATCAGGAACCCTGGTCCAGGTTGAGCTTCAAGTGCGACCCGTCACACCAGGGTTTGGTCTTCGAGTATTTACAACCGCACAGGGCCACGTGCTGGAATCTGTCCAGTGTGAACTGCATGGGTTCGCGCCTGGTTTCCTTGTGGGAACCATCGCAGAACGGCTGGTTTTTGGAGCGGCCGCAGGCACACCAGTAATACTCACCTTGCTCCAGGTTCATGAGGTAAGGGGAATTCCGGCTGCCGTCCAGGAATTTGGCCTTGACCCATCCGTCTGCGTACGGACTCACCATGTTCAGTTTCAGTTCCATGGACTGGAACAGCCAGCCCCCGTCCTGTTTTACGCAGCGGCAATCGTAAGTGCCCCCAATCCAGTGGGATTCCGCTTCGTCGGTATGGGGATTGGGCACGGTCGCCGATTCCCACAGGTACCAGAATGCAGTTGCACTGAGACCGTCGGAGGCAATATCGATCAACGGGGAAATCATGTAATGCAACGACCACCAGATCTTTTCGCCGGCGATCCCGTGCAGGCCTTGCGCCAGTTTGTCCCGGCCATGATACTTGCCGAATCCCTTGCATTCCCAGGTGCCGTCTTCGGCAAAACACGGACCGATGGCTTCAGGGTCATTGCCGCGGTCACAGCCCCTGGCGTATCTGACTATCAGCCGCTGTATCGCTTCCACGTCTTCGAGGTGGGTCAACTTGGCATCCAGCTTTTCCAGCAGTCCCTTTATTTCGGCAAGCTCATTACTCATATCGATATAATTACGACTTCCCCTCAAGCCACCCGTCTGGATTTCTGCTTGCGCCCTTCAAGCTCCGCCGCATAGGCCTTGTAGCGCGTAATCAGCCAGCGGTTGAACTGCGGCAGGGTCGCCTCTTTCGGGGCGTAACGCCCGCGCGGCGCGAACCGTGAGCGCAGGCCCTTGTGAACGTTGGTGTTGGCGCCGGTATCCTGGTCATTCAACGTTTCCAGACCCATGACGACAGCCTTGAAAATGATATCGAAATTATCCATGCGCAGGGTGGATTTGGGATAGACGAAACCGACCCGGATGGTCATGGCGTTGGCGCCCTGGGGGAGTATGCAGTAATAGAAACAACCGTCGGGCACACAGCCGAAGAACAAGTTGGGCAGGATACAGGCAAACATTACCCGCTTGCGTTCATTTTCGGTCAACCCCTCGATCACGGGGAACAGGCAGCTGAAAGCCGAGGTAAAATTGCCGTCCAGTTCCAGGAACCCGGTAGGATGGTATATGGCGCCGTCATCGAAATCGTCCCATTCCGCGAACGTGGCCAGCTTGGAAGGAGCAAAGTCGTGGGGACCCTTGTGCAGGTACCAGGTATGATGGGGTTCGATGGCATTCTCGTGCATGAACTTCCAGTTCCACGGACTTGGTCCCCAGTCCACCGTGGGCACGCCGCCCATCTCTGCAAGGTGATGGTTTTCTATTTCCTTGCCAAGCCGCTTCAGGCGCGGGGCAAGAGGTTTGGCCTTGCCGTCCATGTTGACGAAGATGAAACCGTTCCACACCTCGGTACGCAATGTCGGCAGGCAATATTTTTTCTGTAATTCACCCAGGCTGGCATGGGCGTCCATTTCCGGGGCGCTGACCAGCTTGCCCGTTTCATCGTAGGACCAGCCATGGAAAGGACAGGTAAAGACACGGGTATTGCCTGTTTCCTCGCCCAGAACATGACCGCGGTGCTGGCACACGGCTGACAGGACACGCACACCGCCGTCGTCCCGCCGCTGTACCAGGAGAGGGTCTTCGTTGATCGTAACGGACACGTAATCGCCCGCCTGTGGTATCGTACCCACGTGCCCCACGCAGATCCATTCCCTGTCCCAGACAGCCCGCTTCTCGAACTCGAACCACTCTTCGGAGGTATATACCGCCGGCGGCATGGAAATGCAATCCTTCAATTCAGTATTGGATTCGTCAAGCTGTCCCAGTATCTCACGCAAGTGATCGGTCAACCTGATATCAGGTAAGGTATGTGTTACATTTTCTGTCATGCTAACCCCCAGACAAAATGAGCCAAAATCCGATTTATTATACAGTTGGTTTTATCCTGAATAATATACATGAAATCCATGTATATTGAAAAAATTGCAGTGGACATTGGGGACAGATTTCAAATCTGTCCCCAGTGATTAATCAGCCGGGAGAAAATTATGACCAGTAAAACGGAAAAGAAACAAATAATCAGTGATTTCATCACCCGCTGCAATGACTACGCCGACGGCCAGATCAGGAAATACCAGGCCCGGCTGAAACAGGCTGACGCCATGGAAACGCTGGAGATTGAGACGAAGATTTACAACTGGAAGGTTTACAAGGCCTTCAATATCTACACGATTGAAGAACTGAAAACCGACGAACTGGACCGGTGGTTTAATTAGGAATTCCTAATTCGTAATTCTCAACTCCCCAAAGGGCGTGACAGGAAGTCCCAGAACACGATAAAGAAGATCGTGGACAGCACCAGGGTCAGCAGCATGACCGGCAGGCCTTTCCTGAACCAGAGTCCGGGAGTGATGCGCAGGCTCGGATCGTTCTCGTTTCTTGCCAGGCGCTCGGAAATCGTCACGATGAATACGTTCGCCGTCGAACCGATATGGGTCCCGTTGCCGCCCATGCCGACGCCTACGGCCAGTCCCCACCACAGCGGCGTGACGTTAATCCCCACCGTCTCCATACTCAGAATAATGGGGATCATCGCCGCGGTGAAGGGAATGTTATCAATGGCCGCCGACAATACAGCCCCCACCCACATCAGGATGATGGTCGCCATCAGCAGGTCCTGTTGTACATACGGAGTAATAAACTGGCCGATCCACATAAGAAACCGGCTGTGCTCCACCCCTCCGACCAGCATGAACAGGGAAATAAAGAACACCAGCAGGGTGATTTCGACATGTTCGAAGGTATTATCCATGATGATTTTACGGGAGACATACATCAATGACACCATGCCTATCGCCGCGACAAACCAGGGCTCCCAGTGCAGCGCATGGTGGAACATGAACAGGACGACCATAACCCCGAGGATGATGAGGGACGCGTTCCAGACCTTCCTGTCTTTTAACTCTACCGAATAATCGGATATATCTTCCGGTGTCTGCGCCAGCTCCTCTTTGAACAGGTATTTCAGCAGGATCAGCACGCCTACCCAGGCGATGAATACCGGCGGCACCATGTGATAGGCAAAATCATTGAATGAAATACCTGCCGCAGAACCGATCATCAGGTTCGGGGGGTCGCCGACCAGGGTGGCGACGCCGCCGGTGTCAGATAACAGGGCCGCCGCCAGCAGGTACGGGATCGGGTTGATCTTTTGCGCCCGGGCAATCAGGATAATCAGCGGGCCGAAAATTACCACCGTGGTCACGTTGTCCAGCAACAGCGACAGGCCGGTCACGCAGGAGCCTATCAAGGCCAGCAACAAATACAGGCGCCCTTTACTGAAATTGGCGATGCGGTAGGCCAGCATATCGAAGCCGCCGGTCGGGATCATGATGGCAACCACCGTCATCATGGCGCCCAGCAGGAAAACCACGTTCCAGTCAATCGACCTGACGGCCAGTTCCGGCGTGTAAAATCCGTACACCTGCCCGACAATGACCATGACAATGGCGCCGCCGGCCGCGACTTTCATGCGTTCCAGCCCATGCAGCATTTCGGTGAATATACCGATAAACGTGACCGCCAGCACAATTGCCGACACCAGCATCGCCTCATTGAACTGCAATGTGCCCTCATAAGGCACTATCAGCCCATCACTGGACGCGGCAAAGCCCAGGACGGGAAACAAGCTGAACGCCAGGGCGCTGAAAATGATTCTTTTTGTCATTATAACTTCCTGATTATCAATATAATTAAGCCAGCTCCCAAAGTTGCGGTTGAGCGGGCTGGTACGTGAACTGAGAGATTATAGTACCTGAAATTTATATTATCAATGTTACGCCGGTTTGACGTCGAGCCCGCCATCCGCCCAGACCATCCGCTGGTGCATTATCCGGGTTAAGTTATAATAAGCCGCTATGATGACCAGGCAATCACTTAACATGGCCCTCATGGTAGCAGGCGTGGTTGTGCTGGCAACCGTTATCGGCGTGCTTGCAACCATGCACCAGCGGGATAAGACGGAACCCGCCATCCCGGGACTGCTCTGGCCAAATCCCAAGTCCCTGACAGCATTCGCAGCCGTCGATCAAAATAACAATCCATTTACCCTGACCGACCTGGAGGGGAAATGGTCGTTCCTGTTCTTCGGTTTCACGCACTGCCCCGATATTTGCCCGGTCACACTGGCTGTCATGGACAAGGTGCACAGGCAACTGGAGCAAGCAGAGAACGTACAAACCGTATTCGTGTCGGTCGACCCCGAACGGGATACTCCGGCGCGCCTGGACCAATACGTCACCTCGTTCAATCCGTCATTTATCGGACTTGGGGGGTCGGCTGAACAGATTGCAAACCTGACGGGCCAGATCGGTCTACCCTATTTTCTGGATAAAACGGAGAGTGAGGAAAACTACCTCGTGGACCACGGTGCGTCATTATTCCTGGTCGATCCCCGTGGCCGGCTGGTGGCGATATTTTCGAGACCTCACGACAACCGCAGCATCACCGACAGGTTCAACCGGGTCCGCCGACTCATCGATGGTTAGCCTGCGTCTTCCTTAATGCCGGGATTTTTTACCCTGACCCCGGACAGCCTGCACCACCTGCTCTCCAGGCTGATGTACAAGGTCGCCCGCTGCCCGTGGCGTCCCTGGAAAAATGCCCTGATCCGATTGTTCATCAGGAAATACAGGGTCGATATGGACCTGGCGGAAAAATCCTCGGCCAATGATTATATGACCTTCAATGATTTCTTCACCCGCAGCCTTAAGCCCGAAGCGCGCCCCATATCCGGGGCAAGCAACGGCTTCATCTCGCCCGTTGACGGTCACACAGGCGCTGCCGGGACTCTTGATGACGACCGGCTCGTCCAGGCCAAGGGCAAATATTACTCACTTGCTGAACTGGTCCATGGCGACAAGGATCACGTCAGGTATTATCAAAACGGCAACTTCATCACGCTTTACCTGTCGCCCCGGGATTACCACCGGGTACATATCCCCGCAGACGGAGAACTGGTCTTCATGTCATACATCCCGGGCCGGCTATTCTCCGTCGGTCCTGCGCACACACGCCGCATCGACAGGCTGTTTGCCCGCAATGAGCGTGTAATCACCACTTTCCGGTCGGAAACCGGCATGTTCTCCGTTATTTTCGTAGGCGCGATCTTCGTCGGTTCAGTGGCAACGACCTGGCATGGGCAGGTCGCTCCTGCTGAGAAACGGGAATACGCAAGCTGGCATTATGAGCCGGGCATCAGCTTCGCCCGGGGAGATGAAATCGGACGTTTCAACATGGGCTCAACGGTGATCCTGCTGACGGAACCGGGCAAAGTCAACTGGACTGTTTCCGGTAAACAGGTGACTATGGGCCAAGTGATAGGGGTCAGCCCCTGAAGCCTCTATAAATGAATCCCGGAAACGCGAAGACCACGAACAAAAAGAAAGTGACTGCGTAAAACTCCCAGTCCTGCGCGTGGGTTTCTCCCTGCATTTTTTTCTCGACCCCGAGGGCGAGGAACCCGGCAAGAATATACAGCAGCAACCACTCGAGCAAACACATCCACACCGTTTTTCTCTCCGGCCTGGTAAACAGCAGGAAACGTCCGTAAAACCAGGGAATGTTAGCCAGGATAACGGTCAGGATGATCAACAACCAGGTGACATTGCCCGCGGACATCGGCAGGAAGGGACTAACCCATCAGCACCGTGGTACAGATTCGTATGAGTTCTCCGGGGACGAATCCGAGTACCAGCACGGCCAGGCCGTTGAAACTGATCATCAATCGGACTTGCCGGCCGGCAACGATCGCCGGCATGGTATCCGGTTGATCAAAGTACATCAGTTTAACAATACGCAAATAATAATAGGCCCCTACCACTGAAAAGATAACTGCCAGGATTGCCAGCCATATATGGCCGATGGCGATTACTTCCTTGATAACGAACCATTTCGCCCAGAATCCCAGGAACGGGGGGACGCCAGCCAGGGAGAACATGAACACCAACATGATAAAGGCAAACCAGGGGTTGAATTCTGCAAATCCCTTGAAATCCGTCAATTGATCGGCTTCATGGTCCGCGCTCCCGGATAAAATAATGAAGCCGAACGCACCCAGACTCATGATGACGTAGGAGATAACATAGAACAACGCCGCTGCATACGTGGCGCCGGCGCCGGCGTCGAGACCCGGCAGAATACCCAGGATCAGGAAACCGGCATGGGCGATGGCGGAATACGCCAGCATGCGTTTTATATTTGTCTGGGAGATGGCGATGATATTACCTGCCGCCATGGACAGCACGGACAGGATGATGAGCATGCCCTGCCAATCGACGTGCAACGGTTGCAAACCGTCGACCAGCAGGCGTACCGCCATGGCAAAAGCAGCTACCTTCGGCGCGCTGGCCAGGAACAGGGTAACCGCCGTCGGCGAACCCTCATATACATCCGGCAGCCAGGTATGGAACGGGACCGCGCCCAGCTTGAACGCGATCCCGACAACAACGAAGACCAGGCCGAAGGTTAACGCTATCCTGCTGCCGGTATGGGAACTGATGTAACCGGCGAGTTCCGGCAATACCAGGGTGCCGGAGATCCCGTATAAAATTGAAATGCCGTACAACAACAGCCCGGACGCCAGCGCCCCCAGGACAAAATACTTCATGGCTGCCTCGGAGGCCGTGCCCGATTCCCTGTTCATGGCCACCAGCGCGTACAGGGACAGCGACATGAGTTCCAGGCCGAGGTATACGCTCAGCATGCTGTATGCCGATATCATGACCAGCATCCCCAGTACGGCAAACAACCCAATCACGAAATACTCGCCCTGTAACTGCCCGCGCGCCTTGAAATAGTGGTACGAGAACAGGAACACGACCAGCGACGCGGCACAAACAGTCACCTTCAGCACTGTGCTCAGCGGGTCGAGGATGAAGTGATTGTGAAATACCGAAATGCGCTCTTCAGGATTAAAGCAAATTACGAGAACTATCACGACCACCAGGGAGACCTGCGCCAGCCAGTAGGTCAGCGGTTTGTTCTCGCTTGTTGAAAACACGTCACATAACAGGACCAGGCAGGCAAGTACCAGCAGCGCAAGTTCCGGGACGACAAACATCATTTCAGCAGTGATCGGCATCATCATATGATCTTGGATTGCGAGATATGCTCCGCCAGGTGGTTGAGCGTGGTTTCCATCAATTCGAACAGCGGCGCCGGCCACAGCCCCAGCAACAACACGGCGCCGGCAAGCAACGCCAGGAACAGGGTCTCGCGCAGGGAAATGTCCTGCAATCCGGCCACCTGCTCATTCGCCACGTCACCGAAGATCACGCGTTTATACATCCATAACGTGTAGGCGGCGCCCAGGATCAGTACGCTTGCAGCCGCAACGGCAATCCAGGCGTTGGCATGAAAACTGGCGAGGATGACCAGGAATTCCCCGACAAACCCCGACGTGCCAGGCAACCCGGCATTGGCCATGGCGAACAGCATCATAAACGAGGCAAATACCGGCATGGTATTGGCCACTCCGCCGTAATCGGCGATCTGCCGGCTGTGCACCCGGTCATACATTACCCCGACGCACAGGAACAGGGCGGCCGAGATCAGGCCGTGCGATATCATCTGCATCATGCCTCCCGCCAGTCCCATTACCGCGTCAGTGCCCGGGCCGGACTGGCTGATAAGGGAAAACACGATAAAAAATCCCAGCGTGACAAACCCCATATGGGAAACGGATGAATAGGCAATCAGTTTTTTCATGTCCTGCTGCACCAGGGCGACAAAGCCGATATAGACGATAGCGATCAGTGACAACACGATCATGAAGTTCGCCAATTCCGCGCTGGCGTCCGGTGTGATGGGCAGGCTGAAACGGATAAAGCCGTATCCTCCCATCTTCAACATGATGGCAGCCAGGATTACGGAACCGCCCGTAGGCGCCTCAACGTGCGCATCGGGCAACCAGGTATGCACCGGCCACATGGGGACTTTCACTGCAAAGGCAAGCAGGAACGCAATGAATATCCATTTCTGGGCCTCCAGCGACAGCGGCAACCTGTACAGGTCAAGGATATAGAAGCTGCCCATTTTCGAATACAGGTACAGTAGCGCCACGAGCATGAATACCGAACCCAGGAAGGTGTACAGGAAAAACTTGATCGTGGCGTAAACGCGCCTCGGGCCGCCCCAAACGCCGATGATAAGGAACATGGGGATCAACATGGCTTCCCAGAAGAAATAAAACAGTATCGCATCCATGGACACGAACACCCCGTTCATCAACCCTTCCAGGATGAGAAAGGACGCCATGTACTGGGATAGCCTGGACTCGATGACCACCCAGCCGGCAATCACCACCAGGACGGTGGTAAACGTCGTCAGCATTATCAGGGGCACGGAGATACCGTCGACCCCCAGGTGGTAATTTATGTTGAATGTGCTTATCCATTCGGAGTATTCCACAAACTGCATCAGCGCTGTTGTGGTGTCGAAGCGCAGGTATAACAGGATCGACAATAGCAGCGCGACCAGGGACACCAGCAGGGTAAACAGTTTGACCGAATCCCGCATCCGGTCGCCGACGCACAGGATAACCAGTCCGCCCAGTATGGGCGCCCAGACCAGTAAACTCAGGATAGGCAGGTATTGAACCATACAGGCGGGCTCACATGATCCGGTGGACGAACACTGCCAGGAGCAACAACAGCCCGATAATCATGGCAAAGGCGTAATGGTACAGGTAGCCGGTCTGCAGGTTCCTGATTAACGCTGAAAACCAGCGCACGACACGGGCTGACCCGTTAACCAGGAAACCATCTATGGCGCGTTCGTCGCCCCATCGCCAGAGCGCCCTGCCGGCGTTACGGGCGCCGCCGGCAAAAACGGCCTGGTACACTTCGTCAAAGTAATATTTCCTGACAAACAGCCGGTAAGGCAGCGCGAGAAGTCCGGCAATTTTACCCGGCCAGTGCGGATACCTGATGTAACACAGCCAGGCAACACAGATCCCCGCCAGCGCCAGCCATACGGGCGCGTGTTTGTACGAATTCACAACAATGTCGAGGGCGCCGGAATAATGCGAAGCCATTTCCTGCAGACCGGCAGCATGCTGCGCGGATACATGGATCGCATCCATGTAATAATCGCCCAGTACCATGGGCTCGACCAGGAAAGCGCCGATAACCAGGGACGGGATGGCGAGGATGAACAACGGCACGGTAACGACTCCCGGCGACTCTTGCAAATGCTCCCAGGTATGCCGGTCCAGGCGCTCCTTGCCGTGGAACGTCATAAAAAACAAACGGAACGTGTACAGCGCCGTAATAAAAACGCCGCTCAGTACGGCCAGGTAGGCGATACCCGCGCCCGGCAGTTGCGAGTAATGCACCGCCTCGATTATGGCATCCTTCGAGAAGAACCCCGACGTCAGCGGAAATCCGACCAGTGCAAGCGACCCGATCAGCGCAGTAAACCACGTTACCGGCATATAACGGTACAACCCGCCCATTTTGCGCATGTCCTGCTCATGATGGAGTGCGATTATCACGGAGCCCGCAGCCAGGAACAGCAAAGCCTTGAAAAAGGCATGCGTCACCAGGTGAAAGATGGCAATTGAGTAGGCAGAAGCGCCAAGCGCCACGGTCATATAGCCTAACTGGGACAAGGTTGAATAGGCAACAACCCGCTTTATGTCATTCTGGACCAGTCCCAGCAGGCCCATGAAAAATGCCGTCAGCGCGCCTATCAGCAGGATCATGCTGAGCGCAACCTCGGACAATTCGAACAGGGGCGACATGCGCGCCACCATGAAAATGCCCGCAGTCACCATCGTCGCCGCGTGAATCAACGCGGATATGGGCGTCGGACCCTCCATGGAGTCCGGTAGCCACACATGCAGGGGAACCTGGGCGGATTTTCCCATGGCCCCGATAAACAAACAGATGCAGATAAAACTCAGTGCTGACCATTCCAGTCCCGGCGCCAGGGATATGGTCGTGTCCGTGAGCGCCTGCGCCTGGCCGAATACCTGCAGGTAATCCAGGGAATTGAAATACGACAGGACGGCAGCAATACCGATCAGGAAACCGAAATCACCCACCCGGTTGACGAGAAAGGCCTTCAGGCCGGCAAAGTTGGCCGACTCGCGCTTGAACCAGAAACCTATCAGCAGGTAGGACACCAGTCCGACGGCTTCCCAGCCGAAAAACAACTGGACGAAGTTGTTTGACATCACCAGCATCAGCATGGCAAAGGTGAACAGGGAGATATAACTGAAAAAACGCTGGTACCCCGGGTCATCGTGCATGTAGCCGATGGTATAAATATGGATCATCCAGGACACGAAACTGACGACTACCATCATGGTCACCGATAGCTGGTCCACCAGGAATCCCACGGTAAAATCCAGCTCACCGAGAGAGAGCCAGGTATAAACATCGGCGTTATAAACTTCACCGCCGTCAAACATGAGATGCTTGTAGGCAACCAGGGACAGGAGCGTGGAAATACCCACGCCGATGATCGTCACCCAGTGCGCGCCGCGCCTGCCGATGATATGCCCGCCCAGGCCGGCAATGACCGCGCCGAGTAACGGCGCGAGCACGATGGCAAGATAGATATGGTCCAGTTTAAATGCCGGCATCATCCCTTCAGAGTGTCCAGGTCCACTACGTTTATGGTATTGCGGTTGCGGAACAAAACGACCAGGATCGCCAACCCGATGGCGGCTTCGGCCGCCGCAACCGTCAGGATAAAGAACACGAAGACCTGGCCGTGAATGTCACCGAGAAAATGGGAAAACCCGATGAAGTTCAGGTTCACGGACAGCAGCATCAATTCGATACACATCAACAGGATAATGACATTTTTCCTGTTGATGAAAATGCCCGCCACACTGATGCAGAACAGTAAAGCTGCCAGTACCAGGACGTCGCTGAGTTCAATCATCTTGTTGTTGTTCCCCGGTGTTCCCTGTGGCTGAATCCATATTGACGAGCCGCACACGTGCTTCCCGTTTTACATTGACCTGGTTCCCCGGTTTCGGCGTACGTCGCGCGCGCGGTTTACGCATGGTCAAGCTGATCGCGGCAATAATCGCGACCAGCAGGATCGCTCCGGCCACCTCGAAGGGATAGATATATTCGGTGAACAGGACTCTGCCGAGCAACCGGGTATTTCCGATACCGGATTCAACCTGGCCGGCGACCGAACCCGTATCGGGCAGGATATGGGCAGTCCCTACTATCAATCCCATAGCCACCAGCATCAGCAGGGCTACCAGTAACCCCACAGGTAAAAACCGGGAGAACCCTTCCCTGAGTGTTGAAACGTTGATATCCAGCATCATTACCACGAACAGGAATAACACCATCACCGCGCCGACGTATACCAGAATCAACGCAATTGCCAGAAATTCCGCCTGTAATATCAACCAGATAGCCGCGCTGCAGAAAAAAGACAGGATCAGGAAGAGCGCTGAATGTACCGGGTTGCGCACGGAAATGACCAGGCCTGCGGACACCACCAGCAAAGCGGCAAATATGTAAAATATTGACTGTTCCAACATGTATATCTAATTTGTTGCCACAGAGGGCACAGAGATCACGAAGTGATTTAATTATTTTTTCTGTGTTCTCTGTGTCCTCTGCGGCTGTTTTTATTTATTGGTTATCTGTATAACGCTTCCGTTGCGCGGTCCCGGGCAATCTGCTGTTCAGCCATATCCCCGACCTCAAGCAGTCTTTCTTTTGTCATCAGCAGGTCGGAGCGCTGTTCGCCGTGATACTCGTAGATGCGCGTCTCGACGATGGAATCTACCGGACATGATTCCTCGCAGAAACCGCAAAAAATGCACTTCGCCAGATCTATGTCATAAAGGGTGGTGCGACGGGTGCCGTCATCCCTCTGCTCCGATTCGATAGTAATGGCCACTGCCGGACAAACCGCTTCACACAGCTTGCAGGCGATACACCGTTCCTCTCCATTGGGATAACGGCGCAGGGCATGAAGCCCCCTGAACCGCGGCGACTGCGGGGTCTTCTCCTCCGGATACTGAACCGTGATCTTGCGTCTGAACAGGTAACGCCCCGTCAAACGCAGGCCTTTGAGCAATTCCCACAACAGGAAACTCCGGAAATAATGCTTAATATTCATCAGACACCTGTTTTATCAATTCAGGGGTCAGAGTAAAACTCTGCAAATTTATTTCAAATACCCCATATTTTTAAGAGTTTTACTCTGACCCCAAACTCTCATGATCATATCTCTGCACACCCCGACAGCATGTAACTCAGCTTGCTGGGGACAGAATTAATTCTGTCCCCGAATTTACACAGCAAATATCTTCTTTATCAATTAAACCACGGCGGCGCCTCTGCAACGACCATAACTGAAACAACAACAATCCAGATGATGGTAATGGGAAGAAACACCTTCCAGCCCAGACGCATGATCTGGTCGTAGCGGTACCGGGGGAACGTAGCCCTGAGCCACAGGAACATGAACAGGAACAACGACGTTTTCAACAGCAGCCAGAATATGTTCGGCTCACTGAGATAAGATACGTTTCCGAGCAGGGGCAGACCCTGGAAGGGCGACAGCCAGCCGCCGCAGAACAGCACGGCGGTCAACACGGCAATCAGCACCATATTGGCGTATTCCGCCATGAAGAAAATGGAAAATGCCATGCCGCCGTACTCCACGTGGAAACCGGCCACAAGTTCGGATTCGCCCTCCGCAACGTCAAACGGCGCCCTGTTGGTCTCCGCCACGCCGGAAATAAAATAAACCAGGAAAATGGGTAACAGGGGCAGCCAGTACCAGTGCAGGATACTGCCGCTTTGCGCGGCCGTAATCTGACCCAGGTTCAGGCTGCCGGCGGCAATCAGCACACACACCAGGGCAAAACCCATGGCAATCTCGTAGGAAACGATCTGGGCGGCGGAGCGCATGGCGCCCAGGAACGCGTACTTGGAGTTCGACGCCCAGCCGGCAACGATAATGCCGTAAACCGCCAGTGAAGTGAGGGCCAGGATGTATAGCAAACCGGCGTTGATATCGGCGAGCACCAGCGTATCATCGAACGGTATCACCGCCCACGCCGCCAGGGACGGCGCCATGGCGAGTACCGGCGCCATCACGAACAGGCGCTTGTTTGCCCCGGTCGGAATGATGATTTCCTTGAAAAGCAGTTTGACCACATCGGCGATGGGCTGGCCCAGACCCCAGAAGCGAAAACCGAAAAAACCCACCCGGTTCGGTCCCAGCCGGCACTGTATGTAGCCGATTATCTTGCGCTCGGCGTAAGTCAGGTAAGCGACACAGAGCAGCAAGGGAAGCAATATCGCCATAATTTTTACCAGCACTTCCAGGGTATAAAGCGTGGAAGCCGCATACCCCTCCGGCACTATCCAGCCAACCACGGGAGCGAGCACGTGATCGCTGATGATATTGAACAGGTTTTCAATCATGGACCTGAGCTTCCCGAATCAAATTCCTGTCACCGAAACCTGACCTGACAGGGGACCCAGTCCGGCGTTGCCTGCGTGTCCGCCGTGGATCAGTACACAGTTGTCCGCAATCGTGTTATCTATCAGTAACGGCATCTGCAGACTGTTTTCCAGGCATGTTACGTTGATGCTTTCCTGGCGTATCACTCCCAGCTTTTGCGCCGTTTTTCCGTTTATACGGGCAAAGCCGTCAGCCACGTCAGTGGTCTGCTGTAACGCGGGGGCATGGCGCACCAGTGCATCGACGGAATTCATGGGTATATAGCCTATGCGCTGCACACCGTCGCCGGTTGCTTCTATGGTTTCAGGCATACGCCAGGCGCCGGTGTTATCCGGCCGGATATTCTTTGTTATCTCGTCCAGTTCGGACCGGATCTCTCCTGTACTGCCGTATTTAACAGCGGAATTCCCGGATTTAGCCGCCAGGGCCAATATGACCTCCCAGGCAGGACGGGCTTTTCCGGGCGGCGGCACGACCGCACTGAAACTCTGTTGCCGTCCCTCCATGTTCAGGTATGAACCTGTATTTTCTGCATACATTGCCATCGGCAGCAGCACATCGGCATACTTTGCTGCGCTCTTGTATCCTGAGATGGCGATCACGCTTTCTGCCCGGGCCATTGCCTCCCGCGCCAGGTTTCCATCGAAACAATCCAGTTCCGGTTCCACATCCAGCAGTACGTAGGCTGCCATTTGTTGCGCCAGCATGGCAGTTGCATCAAGGCCGGCGGTATCGGTATTGACCATACCCGGCAACCTGTGGGGTACGGCCCCTGCCAGCCATGCCCCGGCGCTGTTGGCCCCGTGCTCCAGGTAACCGAATACGCCCGCGACCCGTTGCGCCAGCGTCCCGGACAGGTAGCGCAACAGGGACAGTTGCGGATGGGATATACCCAGGCTGCCGATGAATACGGCGGGCCTTTCCGCGTTGACGAGCGCGCTGGCGATGTTTTTATGCAGCTGTCTCGGTCTCAGCGCTGCCGGCAAGCCGGTCAGTGCGGTTTTCCTGCCGCTCATCGCAACAGCAGCCTTCAGGACCGCGGCCAGTTCATGCACGATATCAGCCGGAGCCGCGATGGATTTAGCGGCGACATCAAAATTGAAACTGAAATCGACCGGGTTGATGACCATCACCTGCGCGCCGGCCAGTGCGGCCTTACGCAGGCGGTGGTTGAAGATTGGCTGATCCTTGCGCGGAAAACCACCGACGACCAAAACCGCATCAAGCTGCTCCACGCCTGCGAGAGAGATACCGAGGCCGGGGTACGCCGGCGCGGCTTCCTGGTCACTGAAGTCCGATTGCCGCAATCGATGGTCGATGTTGTGGGACCCCAGTCCCCGCATGAATTTCTGTGCAAGGTAATGTTCTTCAGAAGTGGCCGATGGGGAAACCAGGGCCCCGATTTTCCCTGCCCCGTGCCGGTCGATCACGTCACGCAGTTTACCTGCCGCACGCTTTATTGCCGTATCCCAATCGACTTCCTGCCAGTTGTTCCCGTCCCGGACCATGGGAACCGTAACACGCTCACCACTGTTCAGACCCTCATAGCTGTAACGATCGCGGTCTGACAGCCAGACCTCGTTGACCGCTTCATTTTCTGCAGGAACAACACGTTTGACCTGGTCATTTTTTACATGAAAATGCAGGTTTGAACCGACCGGATCGTGGCCTGCGATACCGTTGTGCTGGCTCATCTCCCAGGTACGCGCACTATAGCGGAACGGCTTGGAGGTGAGCGCTCCCACCGGGCACAGGTCAATGACATTGCCGGATAACTCGGAGGTCATGCTGTTTTCGATATAGGTGCCGATCTCCATGAACTCGCTACGGCCGGTTGCGCCCAGTTCGCGCAAACCTGCGACCTCCTCACCGAAGCGCACACAGCGGGTACAGTGGATGCAGCGAGTCATGTCCGTCTGCACCAGCGGCCCGATATTCTTGTCCTTTACGACCCGCTTTTTTTCCTGGTAGCGGGACACGTCCCTGCCGTAACCCATAGCCAGGTCCTGCAACTCACATTCCCCGCCCTGGTCACAGATCGGACAGTCCAGGGGGTGGTTGATGAGCAGGAATTCCATGACTGATTTCTGCGCATCCAGCGCCAGTTCCGATCGGGTATGGACTTTCATCCCGTCCATCACCGGCGTGGCGCAGGCGGGCAACGGCTTGGGCGCCTTTTCCACCTCCACCAGGCACATCCGGCAATTGGCCGCGATAGACAGCTTGTCGTGGTAACAGAAACGCGGCACGTAGTTGCCGATGCGGTCGGTCACCTCGATCAGCATCTGGCCGGGCCGGGCCTCTACTTCCTGACCGTCAACCTCAATCTTTATGGAGTTATCAGACATATAAATTGCAATAGTACTCTGGACAGGTTGGCATGGCATGTTCAAGACCGTCGACAGCCAGGGATGGCTGGCGATGAGCGTACAGGGATGTATTCACAGCGTGTCTTGAACATGCCATGCCAACCTGCAATGTCTCTACGAATTCAATAGACTCAAACATTTACCAAGCTACGGCCATCATTATTGATCATGTACTCAAACTCATGCCGGTAGTGTTTCATGAAACTCTGCACCGGCCAGGCCGCGGCATCGCCCAGCGCGCAGATGGTCCGGCCTTCTATCTTGTTGGCTACGTCTACCAGTTTGTCCAGGTCTTCCATGCGCCCCTGGCCGTCGATAATGCGCGACAGCATGCGGTATAACCAGCCGGTCCCCTCGCGGCACGGGGTGCACTGGCCGCAGGATTCGGCAAAATAAAAGCGTGATATACGCCGCAGCATGCTGACCATACAGGTGGTCCCGTCCATAACGACCACCGCGCCGGAACCGATGGATGAACCCGCACTGCGCAGGGAATCATAATCCATGTTGGTTTCCAGCATGATCTCGCCCGGCACGACAGGTACCGAGGAACCACCCGGGATAACCGCCTTCAGTTGCCGCCCCTGCCATACACCGCCGGCCATTTCCAGCAGTTCGCGGAACGGCATGCCCAGCGGCACCTCGAAATTTCCCGGTTTTTCCACGTGGCCGCTCACGGAAAAGCACTTGGTGCCGCCGCTGTTCTCCACGCCCACGTCGGCGAACCACTGCGCTCCCCTGCGTATGATTGTCGGCGCAGAGCAGAAACTCTCCGTATTGTTGACCGTCGTGGGCTTGCCGTATAAACCGTACTGCGCGGGAAACGGCGGCTTGAACCTGGGTTTGCCGGGCTTGCCTTCCAGGGATTCCAGCAATGCCATTTCCTCACCACAGATATAAGCGCCGGCGCCCAGCACCGAATAAATATCGATATCGATTCCCGAACCATGGATATCCTTGCCCAGGTAACCTGCGTCGTAGGCCTCCTTCAGGGCATCCTCGAAGCGCCGGTACGGTTCGTCCATGAACTCACCACGGATATAGTTGTAGCCCACGGAAGCGCCCATGGCGTAACAGGCGATGGCCATGCCTTCAACCAGGGAATGGGGATTAAAGCGGAGGATATCCCGGTCCTTGCAGGTGCCCGGTTCACTTTCATCGGAGTTGCAGACCACGTATTTCGGGTTCGGTGCGTCGGGGTTCATGAAACTCCATTTCAGGCCCGTGGGGAAGCCCGCACCGCCGCGCCCGCGCAGACCCGAGCCCTTGATCTGCCCGGTTACATCCCGGGGCGGGATTTTTTCGTCAAGAATCTTTTTCCAGGCCTGGTAGCCTTCAACCCGGTGGTAGTTTTCCAGGGTCCAGGGTTGCTCATACCTGAGCGTGGCATAACAGACCGAATTGATGGCTTCCCGGTTCATCAATCCAGCCCGTCCAGTACTTCGTCCACCAGTTCAGGTGTCAGGTTCACATGGTATTTATGGTCGACCATCATCATGGGCGCGCCACAGCAGGCCGCCAGGCATTCCTCTTCCTGTTTCAGGTAAATGCGGTTGTCGCTGGTTGACTCGCCGGTTTTTATACCCAGTTTCCTTTCGATATGGGCGACGATATCGTCCGCGCCGCGTAGCATGCAGGAAATATTGGTGCATACCGACACGCTGTGGCGGCCACAGGGTTCGGTTTCCAGCATGGAATAAAAACTGGCTACTTCATATACCGCGATGCGCGGCATCTCCAGGTAGTCTGCCACTGCGTCCATCAGTTCCCTGGTCAGGTAACCGCCGTTTTCATGCTGTGCCTCGCGTAGCGCCGCCAGCACGGCCGACTGCTTCCGGTCTGCCGGGAAAATTGCGGTCCAGCGATCAATTTCCGCCCGTACGTGGCTGGATAACCTGTTGCGCATTGTTACCTGTCGACCTCGCCGAAAACAATATCCTGGGTCCCGAGAACCGCAACCACGTCAGCCAGCATGTGTCCCTGGACCATCTCGTTCAGGGACGACAGGTGGACAAACCCGGGGGCGCGCACTTTCAGGCGGTAGGGTTTATTGGCGCCGTCCGAGACCAGGTAGATCCCGAACTCGCCCTTGGGGTGTTCTACGCATGCATACACCTCCCCCGGCGGTACGCAGTAACCCTCGGTAAACAGCTTGAAGTGGTGGATCAGCGACTCCATGTCATCTTTCATCGTTTCCCTTCTCGGGGGAACCAGTTTGTGATCGTCAACGATTACCGGGCCCGGATTATTGCGCAGCCAGTCCACGCACTGCCTGATGATCGCATTCGACTGGCGCATTTCCTCGACGCGTACCAGGTAACGGTCGTAACAATCCCCGTTGACGCCGACCGGGATGGCAAAGTCCAGTTGATCATAGACTTCATAGGGCTGTTTTCTGCGCAGGTCCCATTCCACGCCCGAACCGCGCAGCATGGGGCCGGTAAAGCCCAGTTCTATCGCCCGCTCGGGCGAGACTACGCCAATGCCCACGGTGCGCTGTTTCCAGATCCGGTTATCGGTCAGCAGGGTTTCATACTCGTCGATGCGATCGGGGAACCGATCGGTAAAATCGGCAATGAAATCGAGCAGGGAACCCCGGCGATTACTGTTAATTTTCTTTACTTCCGCTTTTGAGCGGTTAGCCGTCACCTGGTAGGCCGGCATTTCCGCCGGCAGGTCCCGGTAAACGCCTCCGGGCCGGTAATAGGTCGCATGCATTCTCGTGCCGGATACCGCCTCATAGACGTCCATCAGGTCTTCCCGTTCCCGGAAGCAATACAGGAACATGCTCATGGCGCCGATATCCAGGCCATGGGCGCCCAGCCACATGAGGTGGTTGAGCACGCGGGTAATCTCGTCGAACATGACCCGGATATAGCGGGCCCGTATAGGCGGCGTCACACCCAGCAATTTTTCAATGGCCAGTACGTAAGCGTGTTCATTGCACATCATGGAGACGTAATCGAGACGGTCCATATAGCCGATGCTCTGGTTGTAGGGTTTGCTCTCCGCCAGCTTTTCCGTGCCCCTATGCAGCAGGCCGATATGGGGGTCGGCGCGTTCGATCACCTCTCCGTCCATCTCCAGGACCAGGCGCAATACCCCGTGAGCGGCCGGGTGCTGCGGGCCGAAGTTCATCGTCATGTTGTGGATTTCAGGCATTTTTAAAATCCAGGGGTCAGAGTAAAAACTCCAGGGGAGTTTTTACTCTGACCCCATATATCATTGTTAACCAGGTTAACCGCCATGGTTTTGTCCCGGTTTGGCGTAGCGGTTGTCATGCCTGATTGTTTTCGGTACCAGCACGCGGTTTTTGATCGTCACAGGCTGGTAAACCACCCGGCCCTGCTCCGGGTCGTAACGGACTTCCACGTTGCCCTCCAATGGAAAATCCTTGCGGAACGGGTGCCCCCTGAAACCGTAGTCCGTCAGTATGCGCCGCAGGTCGGGATGTTCTTCGAACAGGATGCCGAACAGGTCAAAGGCTTCCCGTTCAAACCAGTTGGCGCCGGCCCAGATCGGGGTGACCGAAGCAATTTTTGCCGGCTGGCCGGAGATAAAACTGCGCACTCTCAGGCGCCGGTTATGCTGCAGTGACAGCAAGTGATAGACCACCGCGAAGCGATTTTCGATGTCCTGGGTGTCGATATAGACACCCTGGCTGACGCCGCGGCTGAAGCCGGTGCGGGTCGTATCCTGCGTTTCCCAGTCCGCCTTGCCGTAGGACAGGTAATCGACCCCGCACAGGTCGGTCAACTGGTTGAATGCCAGGGCCTCGTCGTCCCTGAGGATAAGACATACTTCAGTCAGGTCAGCGGCGTTGACCTCAATGGTTACCTGGCCCGTTTCGAGCTTGTCATTGATGATTCTTGCGCCCAGACGCTCGCGCAAGTCGTTGATAAGCGTATCCATAGCCGTTTAACGTGAAATCAAGCCGTCCTATCGTCTGAACGTATTGGTGCCGGTACGCTTGATCTTTTTCTGCAATTGCAATACGCCGAACAGCAGGGCTTCTGCCGTGGGAGGACAACCCGGCACGTAGATATCCACCGGGACAATTCTGTCGCAGCCGCGTACAACGGAATAGGAATAATGATAGTAACCACCGCCGTTGGCACAGGAGCCCATGGAAATGACCCACTTGGGATCCGGCATCTGGTCATAGACCCGGCGCAGCGCCGGCGCCATCTTGTTAACCAGCGTTCCCGCAACGATCATGACGTCGGACTGCCTGGGGCTGGGCCGGAATATCACGCCGAATCGATCCAGGTCATAGCGTGACGCGCCCGCATGCATCATCTCGACCGCGCAACAGGCAAGGCCGAATGTCATCGGCCACAGGGAACCGGTACGCGCCCAGTTCACCAGGTTGTCCACCGTGGTGGTAACGATGCCCTGGTGGTGAATCTGTTCTTCAGGGTTCATTTTACTACTCCCACTCCAGGGCGCCCTTGCGCCACTCGTAGATGAAGCCGATGACCAGGACCGCCAGGAACAGCATCATGGCCCAGAAGCCGACCATACCCACGTCGCGCAGGGCGACCGCCCAGGGAAAGAAAAAGGCGATTTCCAGGTCAAAGATGATGAACAGGATGGCGATGAGGTAATAGCGCACGTCGAATTGCATCCTGGCGTCCTCGAAGGCATCAAACCCGCATTCGTAAGGAGACTGTTTCGCTTCGTCGGGGCGATTCGGGCCAAGGAAATACCCGAGGACGAATAAAACGCCCCCGAAAATGAGTCCGATAACCAGGAAGATCAGTATTGGCAGGTAACTCTCAAGCATGGGGAGGGATTATAGCAGTATTACGGCACAAAAATAAGCTTGGCTTTACACCCGTTTCTACCAGTTTTTTTGCATCAGAAAAAACATGAACGACGCCGTCCAGGCAATTAATACCAGGCCGATTAATGCTTCAAGACCGGCAAGAAACTGTAACGGCCCGACCGGGACAATATCGCCGTACCCCAGGGAAGTATAATTAACAAGAGAGAAATAAACACAATCCAGCAAAGTTGAATTGAAATTGCCGTGGATGTCCGCGGATATTTCAATATTACCGAATTTTTCAAATTTAATGAGTGCGTGATAGGCGACTGCGAATATACACACTTCGACGATATGGGCCAATAAACAGCCGACCAGGCCGATTAAAATCCGCAACCTGTGACTCATGCCAATTTCGGACAGGCGCAAAGAAATCCAGGCCAATGCTTCGTAGTGTACGGCCACGGCCAACCCGCTTACAAATAAATTAACAACAATAAACAGCATTGAGGAACGATACCACAGTTATTATTCCCGGTAGTCTTCCCAGGTGAGATTAATAAGGTAGACGGTGAATGGAAGATTACGAACAAGGTTTTTTACCGGCACGCATAGATCACTGCCAGCTCCGGTCCCGGATCAAGCAGTGCGCAAAAATTATATCTGCTGAATTTGTCCAGCCTTAACCCGGGATTACATCATCCCGGGGGCAGGATATCGTATTTCGGCAATCCTTCAGGGAAAATAGCCCATGCAGGGGCAGCGGCGGTGTAGATAAGCATTGTCGGCCTCAACCTGTCTCCGCCGGCAATCGTGCTTGCCGACAGGGAATATAAATCAAAACCGTCGCACTTGAGCCCCAGGACCGTCGAACAGTTGCCGCAAAACAGGCGATGAGTCTCACTTCCCGAGTCGCCCAGCGCGGTAAAGCTTGACGGTGTGCCTTTGGCAATTCTGAACTTTGCAAAGGGCACCCAGACACCGAACCATTTGTCGGAATTTGTATGCAACTGGCAGGTGTTGCAATAGCAAAATACGGTGTTTACGGGTTCATCATCAAATTCGTACTCAATGTTTCCACAGTCACATCTGCCATGGTTGGTAGTCATCTTTTTGTCCCCTGAAAATGTTTGCCGACACAGAAATAATAGCTTAACTCAGGCTACAGTGCAGTTTTATCCGTGAAATGATTTAAATGACAAGGCCGGAACGGGAAACCGATCCTCAGGGGAGAGTTGTCTGTTGCCGTTTTACCCAGCAGATCAGCCGGTTATTAGCAGGCATGGCATAGTCATCTCGCAGATACAGGTCTGCCTCGTTTGCCAGTTGGTCGACATCTTCAAAGTTCCTGATGCCGCTGCCGATCTCAAGCACTTCCCTGCATCCGGCAAACAATACCTCGATAACCTCGAGGATCGGTTGCCGCTTGTTATTGCAGGCAGCGGAATAGGGTTTGAGCATTACTTTGCGTCAATATATCCGGGCGTAATATACCGGGTTTTAGGTGTTTTCCTGGATGGTCCTGAAAATACCAGAATAAACAAATTGTTGCAGTTGTGATTTGAAACTTCCCATTGAAAAAGACAGGGGCCGATGGTACATTGCAATAACAGATTCGAAACATTATTACTTCATGAACTTCTTATAAGCCGGGCAACCAGGGTACACTATCAAAACCAATCAGCGTAGTTAACTTCCTGTTGTTTGAAATGTCATCTGCATGGACGATCCCGTAACCAAAGACAAATCCCTGGAAGCCTGGATATGGGACGCCGCCTGCTCCATACGCGGGGCCAAGGACGCGGCAAAATACAAGGACTATATTCTCCCCCTCATCTTCACCAAGCGCCTGTGCGACGTCTTCGATGACGAAGTAAATCGCATAGCTGCGGAGATAGGTTCCCGCAAGAAAGCCTTCCAACTCGTTAAGGCAGACCATAAACTTGTCCGCTTCTATCTACCCCTTGAACCGGATGATCCCGAACAGCTGGTCTGGTCGGTCATTCGTAAGCTTTCGGACAAGATCGGTGAAGGCGTCACCACCCATATGCGGGCTATCGCTCGTGAAAATTCGCTGCTGGAAGGGATCATTGACCGCGTGGATTTCAATGCCACTACTCACGGCCAGCGCGATCTTGACGACGACCGTCTCTCCAACCTCATCGAGGCCATCAGCACCAAACGCCTGGGGCTTGAGGATGTCGAGTCAGACATCATCGGCAAGAGTTACGAATACCTTATTCGCCAATTTGCCGAGAATAGCGGCAAAAGTGCCGGCGAGATTTACACGCCCGGCGAAGTCAGTGAAATTATGGCCCGCACACTCTCACCCGACCCGGGCATGGAGATTTACGACCCAACTTGCGGTTCCGGCAGCCTTCTTATCAGGTGCCAACTTGCCATGGAAGCGAAAATGCGTGCCGCCAAACAGACAAATATTGCTCCCGTCAAATTGTTCGGACAAGAGTATGTCCCTGAAACCTGGGCAATGGCCAACATGAACATGATCATCCATGACATGGAGGGCAAGATTGAGATCGGCGATACCTTCAAGAACCCCAGGTTCCGCAATGAGAAAAACGGAAAGCTCCGCACATTTGATCGTGTGGTTGCCAACCCCATGTGGAACCAGAACTGGTTCGCGGAGGCCGACTACGAGAATGATGAATTGGATCGCTTTCTTGCCGGTTTCCCGGGTAAGTCGTCCGCCGACTGGGGCTGGTTACAGCACATACAGGCCAGTCTTAAATCGAAATCCGGAACTCAACAAGGGGGGCGCGCTGCCGTCGTGCTGGACACCGGCGCTGCTTCACGCGGCTCAGGCAATGAAGGTACAAATAAGGAGAAAGAGGCACGAAAGTGGTTCGTAGATCAGGACATTATTGAAAGTGTCCTCTACCTGCCAGAAAATCTGTTCTACAACACCTCTGCCCCGGGGATCGTAATTTTCCTTAACAAGGACAAACCGGATTCCCGACTAGGCAAGGTATTCCTGGTCAACGCCAGTCAGGTATTTGAGAAGGGCGACCCCAAGAACTTTATTCCACGCGATGGCATTGACCGCATCGTAGAGACACTGACCGCGTGGAAAGAAGAAGAAAAATTCAGCCGCATCGTTGACCTCGCCGAATTGAGGAAAAATGATTACAACATTTCTCCTAGCCGCTACATCCACACCGGCGATGCAGAGACCTACCGGCCGCTGGCGGAGATCGTTGAGGAACTGGACGTGATTGAGGCTGAGGCGAAGGAGGCGGACAGGGCACTGCGCACAATCCTCAAGCAGCTTGAAGCATGAACCGCGATAACCAAAACATCATCCAGAGTAATGCCGGCCTCGTTGCCGATGTGCGGGATATGATTGAACAAACACGCAGTAGTGTCGCACACACGCTTAATGCCGGCATGACGTACCTTTACTGGCGGATCGGTAAACGTATCCAAATGGCAGTCCTTCAGCATGCACGCGCTGAATACGGGAAGGGAATTCTTGCCACGCTGTCGCAAGAATTGAGCGATGAATTCGGTCCTGGCTACAGCTATTCCGCCCTCACCCGGATGGTCAAATTTGCGGAGGTCTTTCCCGAGGGAGAAATTGTTGCCACACTGTCGCAACAATTGAGCTGGTCCCATTTCAGGCAGCTTCTGCCGTTGGAGCAGCCCCTCCAGAGAGACTTTTACGCCGAAATGTGCCGAGTCGAGCGTTGGAGCGTCCGTACCCTTCGCGACAGGATAGATTCAATGCTCTTCGAACGCACCGCGATATCGAAAAAACCTGAAGAACTCGCAAAGGCTGAAATAGCCGCACTTCGCGCCGAGGACCAGATTTCCCCGAGCATGGTATTCAGAGATCCCTACCTCCTCGATTTCCTTGGCCTCAACGACCGCTACCTCGAAAAAGACCTTGAAGACGCCATCCTGCTCGAGATCGAAACCTTCCTGCTCGAACTTGGCAATGGCTTCGCCTTTCTCGGACGCCAAACCCGCATCCAGATCGACTCCGAAGACTTCTACCTAGACCTCCTCTTTTACCATCGCAATCTGAAACGCCTCATTGCCATTGATCTCAAACTTGGCAATTTCAAGGCCGAGTACAAAGGCCAGATGGAACTCTACCTTTGCTGGCTTGCACGCCATGAGCAACAACCCGGTGAAGATACGCCTTTGGGTATCATCCTCTGTGCCGGAAAGAAGGAAGAACAAATCGAACTCCTTGAACTTGGCCGCTCCGGCATCCATGTTGCCGAATACCTCACCGCGCTGCCGTCGCGAGAACTGTTGCAACAAAAACTCCACGATGCTATCGAAATTTCACAAGCACGACTGGAAGCGAAGAAGAGAGAAGCCGAATGATTTTACACGCCTACCCTGGTCGGGCTTTCGCAAAAAACGACTCCGGGGACTTCATCCCACACGTAGGTATGGACCGCATCACCAAAATTCTGATCGAGTGGAAGGAAAAACTCAGCCGCATAGTCGAGCACGTTGAATTGAAGAAGAATGACTATAAAATTTACCCCAGCCGTTACATCCTTAGCGGCGTTATGGAAACGTACCGACCGTTCTCGAAATTCTCGTGGCGGAACTGGACGTGATTGAGGCAGAGGCCAGAGAAACGGACAAGGCCTTGCAGGTGATTTTGAGGGGAACTGAGATATGACTACAGCAATTCCAGATCAGTGGTCAGAAATAGAATTCGAGGACTTCGCTACCCTCCAGCGTGGTAAAGATTTGACTCGCTCACAATTTCGAGAGGGAACCATCCCGGTTGCCGGTTCAAATGGCGTCATTGGTTATCATGACACTGCTATCGCAAAAGCCCCAGGAATTACCGTCGGACGAAGTGGATCAGTGGGAAAAGTTACCGTCTACAACGAAGACTTCTGGCCACATAACACATCACTATATGTTCGTGATTTCCACGGTAATGACCCTCAATTTGCAGGTTACTTGCTTGAGTCGCTAAATCTCACTCGATTCAAAACCGGCGCATCCGTTCCAACCCTCGATCGGAATTCCTTCAAGACTCTACCGGTACTGGTACCACCACTCCCCGAACAAAAGAAGATCGCACACATCCTTTCGACAGTGCAGCGGACAATCGAAGCGCAGGAACGGATCATTCAGGTCACCACCGAACTGAAAAAAGCCCTTATGCACAAACTCTTCACCGAAGGCCTCCGCAACGAACCCCAAAAACAAACCGAAATTGGTCCTATCCCCGAAAGCTGGGAAGTTGTGCCGCTAGGTGAAATCGGCCAGATCGAACGAGGGAAGTTTTCACATCGTCCTCGAAATGAACCTCGTTTCTACGGAGGAAACTATCCGTTTGTTCAAACAGGTGATGTTTCCAATTGCGACGGCTACGTTCGCTCATACTCTCAAACTCTAAACGAGGAAGGCTTAGCTATTAGTAAGATGTTCCCAGCCGGCACGATCCTCATCACGATTGCGGCGAACATCGGATTTACCGGAATACTTCAATTTGATTCTGCGTGCCCCGACAGCCTGATCGGCATTTTTCCATCAATACTTATCCAGACAGAGTTCCTAAATTATTACCTAATAACTCAGCAACCGAAGATGGATCAACTCGCACCAAAAGGAACTCAGAAGAATATTAATATCCAGTTTCTAAAACCCTGGCTCATCCCTCTCCCCGGTCTAGCAGAACAGGAAAAGATATCCAAAGTCCTTATTGGCGCGGATAATAAAATCCAAATTGCTTCCGTGAAGCGACATAGACTCCAAGACCTCTTTCATACTCTCCTTCACGAACTGATGACCGCAAAAATGCGCGTTAATTAACTTCCACCCCAACTCAGATAATCCGCTCAAACATGCACATAGCTCGAATCAAACTGTGGAACTTTAGAAAATTTGGCTCTGAAGATGATTTCGACCTTGAAAAGCCAAACTTGGACTTGCCTCTAATTAAAGGAACAAATGTTTTGGTCGGCCAGAACGATTCGGGGAAAACAGCGATAGTAGATGCAATTCGTCTTGCTGTCGGAACCCACAGTGTTGATTGGAATCGGATCACACTGGATGATTTTTACAACGGTACCGAACGCCTTCGGATCGAAGTATATTTTGATGGGTTAACCGTAGACGAAGGTAAGAACTTCATTGAGTGGTTATCTTGGAATAAAGACAACAACGGGAGTGTAACGACGAGCTTACGCATCATGTGTGATGTACGCCGAACTGATGAGCGCGTCTATCCGTATGAGATTCGAGCGGGCGCTGATACTGACGGTAGTCAGATTTCTGCAGAGGCTAGGGAATACCTTAAGTGCACTTATCTTCGTCCACTTCGAGACGCTGAAGCCGAACTCATTCCGAGGCGAAATTCACGCTTGTCTCGCATTTTCCAAGGTCACTCAGCCTTTAAGGGAAAGGATGATAATCACTACCTCGTCGATCTCTTTGGTAAATTCAACGATGAGATTCGCAGCTACTTTAAGGGTGTAGATGCAACCGGCAGAGAGCTTACAGATGATCACGGGAGAAAGCTGAAAGACCAAATAGATGAATTCATTCACGCGTTTTATTCCATGGATGTAGATGGATTAATCGATGTTTCGGAAGGAACAGAGTTATTGTCAAATCTGGTGTATGGCCTCATAGTCAGGCGGCCCGTTGGTGTTGCTGAAGGGTCTCTTCTTTCACTCCGTCAATAAACTTCACATTCTCGATCACGTCCGCCAGGTGCTTGAAGCCCCGCAGCCGGCGCCAGTTCTGCTCTGCGCATAACCCCAGTTTGTAGACCATGGTCAGCAGGCTGGTACGGCTGACACACCCCCGTGTCCTGGCGGTGCGCAGACGCACCGTCGCAAACGTGGATTCAATCGGATTGGTGGTCCGGATCGACTGCCAGTGTGCCGCCGGGAAGTCATAGAAGGCCAGTAATGAATCCCGGTCTGCCTCCAGGGGCGCCGTTGCCTTCGGGTACTTGTCTTCATAAGTGCGTATAAATCGGTCAAATGCCTTGAGTGCCGCGGCCCGACTCTCGGCCATCCAGATGGCCTGCAACCCCTGCTTGGCTTTGGCCTGGACCCCCTTGGGCAGTTTGTTCAACACGTTCGCCATCTTGTGCACCCAGCAGCGTTGCGTGCGGGTCGTGGGAGACACCTCTGCCAGCGCCGCCCAGAACCCCAGCGCCCCGTCCCCAACCGCCAGCGACGGGGGCGTGAAACCCCGGGACTGCAAATCCACCAGCAGTTCGCGCCAACTCTGCTTGGACTCCCGATACCCGTCTTCCACCGCCAATAATGCCTTCCTGCCCCACTCATCCACCCCTATCATCACCAGCAAACACTGCCGGGCATCCTCCCCGCGCACATTGAAGTAAATCCCGTCCACCCATACATACACGTAACGTTGCCGCTTAAAATCCCGCCTGCGCCAGCTCTGGTACTCGTCCTCCCACACCCGCTTCAAGCGACTCACCGTCGCCGCCGAGAGACCCTGCGCCTGCTCCCCCAGCAACGCCGCCAGCGCCGCGCTCATGTCTCCCGTCGAGACCCCCTTCAAATACAACCACGGCAACACGCTCTCCACGCTCGCCGTCCGCTTGATATACGGCGGCAGCAACCCGGAGGTGAAATGCCGGCCCCGACCGCCCCGGTCCCGCGTCTTCGGCACCCGTATCGGCACCTCGCCCAACCCGGTCAGCAGCGTGCGCTCAGGCAAATACCCGTTCCGCACAATGCACCGGCGACCCGCCGCATCGCATTCACCTGCATGTTCGGATAAATACGTCGCCAACTCCGCCTCCACCGCATCATGCAACAATGCCCGGGCGCCTTCGCGTAACAGACTACTCAAGGGATCCGATTCCTCTGCTGGCTTTTTCAGGGAAACTACAGTATCTTTCTTCATGGTGGTGTACTCCTCTCATGTTGTTGGTTGTCTTCGAAAAAACACCATTCTACAACACCGGGTGCACCACCTCACTTACTCAGCTCATACACCAGAAATCAGCATAACTCGAAGGAACACTCAAGTCCGTCCTAGAAAGACTGATGCTTTCAATTGAAGACAACCGTAATCCAGGTCTCGGAACACTGAACAGACTCTTCATGGCCGTCGAATTAGTCCACCTTAGTAAATCCGACTGGAGCGGCCTTCGAACAGCACTAATTGAGGAGCTTGAGGCACACCTACACCCTCAAGCGCAAATAAGGGTGATAGGAGAGCTACAACACCGAGAGAATATTCAACTCATTCTCACTAGCCATAGCCCGAATCTTACGTCCAAGGTTCCACTTAGAAATCTCATTCTCTGCGAAGGAAATAACGCATTTCCGTTAGGTTCAGAGTTCACAAAGCTTGAAGACGACGACTATAAGTTTTTGGAGTGCTTCCTTGATGTAACCAAATCGAACTTATTCTTCGCAAATGGGGTAATTTTAGTGGAAGGCTGGGCAGAAGAGCTACTTATCCCGGCACTAGCAAAGCTCATGAAGTCTAGTGGGATCATTAATCGTGATCTGACCGAGGCGGGAGTATCCGTCGTCAACGTTGGAGGGACGGCTTATTTACGGTATGCAAAAATTTTCTTAAGGAAAGCAGAGCCTACAATCGGGATACCCGTTTCAATCATTACTGATCTCGATATTCCTGAATACTCGAAAAGTGGAGATGAGTATATAGCACTAAACGCTGCCGATTTAATGGCCGAAAAGGAAATCGCGATTAATCAGAAGAAGTCAGACTTAGATGACGGTCCGGTTCGAGTGTTTGTTGCTCCCCATTGGACTCTTGAGTATTCACTGCTGAGATCGACATCACTAGGAAACGTCTTCACAACCTCGTTCAAAGAAGCTCACACTCGAGTAGATGACGCAGACCTTGAGTATGAAGTTGCCAAAAAGCTATTGAACAAAGGGCTTAAAAAGCAACATATCGCATACTTAATGTCGCAGGCTATCGAGGCGGACATTCGCGGGGCCAAGAAATTCTCTATTGAAGAGAAAGACCCAGCTTCTCAATACCTCGTAGACGGAATAAAGCATGCCTGCGGAATTTCAGATTAATGATGCGGACATCGCTTTCGCTGAGTCCATGCTTCTTCCTGAGGAAAAATACTTCGATAATGAGCGTAGGAGGTTTATCAGGAATCTAGAGATGGTCGATCTCCAAGCAGTTCCCGGCAGCGGGAAAACAACTGCACTTCTGGCGAAGCTACTGGTCCTGGACCGTCACCTTCCTCATTCAGACAACCAAGGAGTTCTTGTAATCTCACACACAAATGCGGCGGTTAATGAAATAAGTGATCGTATCGGTTCGGTATGCCCGAAACTTTTCACTTATCCGAATTTTGTTGGAACTATTCAAAGGTTCGTAGATACATTTTTGGCGATTCCAATGTTCGTGTCGCTATTCAAGAAACGCCCAGATCGGATAGACAACGACAGTTACAACCTTAAAACGAACCAGTTCCAAAAAGCTTACTTGAAAGGCTATTCTAAAGATGAACAGAATAGAGCTAAATACTTCCTCAATAATAACCAATATTGTTCAACATATCGTCTTTCTTTGGAAAACAACCAACTTGTTCCAATTAAGAGTATTTCAGAAGGCCGTTTAAACATAAAAAAACCACGGCCATATTCCAAAGGATATAAGGGGTGGGATGAGCATGAAACAAAACGTGTTTCCTCATGGCTCGTCGACTATAAAATAAATATATTGCGAGATGGAATTCTTTGCTATGACGACGCCTATCTTCTAGCAGAACTAGCACTAGCCAGTTTCCCATTACTATTCAAGCTGATACCGAGGCGTTTCCGCTACGTCTTCGTGGATGAAATGCAGGACATGGCTCCGCACCAATATGGGCTTCTCGAAAGGATGTTTGGTGATGAGGCTGAAACAGATACGATTTTTCAGAGAATAGGAGATTCCGATCAGGCAATTTTTGGAGGAAAAAATTTCATCGATACCGAGGGATGGCAGCCTCGCGCCAAGACTTTAACCCTGAGTAACAGCCTTCGCCTTCCACCGCGCATTGCTAATATTCTTCCACCATTTGCCTACGAGAGAGATACCAACTTCGAGATTATTGGACTCCAAGATGCAGTAATACCGCCCCACCTGCTCATTTATGACGACAATTCGATAGGATTTGTAATAGAACGATATGCACAGCTCATTAAGAAATTCCAACAGGATGGAAGTATCCCATCGGCCTCGGACTCTCGATATATGGCTATCGCCTGGAATTCGGCTTGGGATGAAGCCCCAGATCCACAAGAGCAAAAATACCGATTGATAGATTTCTGTCCGAGCTTCCGCAGGTCTAAATTACGAAAGCAAGAAGAATTTGAAACGCTTGCTGATTACATATCTAGCGAAGCTTCGCCTCATACCGACGAGACATGAAAGGGCTCCGGCTGTCCTCCGAAGTCGGGTAGACTACGGTTATAACCGCGCAGGCGGTGGGGAGGGCTTGCGCCCTCATGGCAACCGGAGCGAAGACTATGATAACGCAAACCGTCGGTAATCTGCTACAAGACCAGGTGACATTGGCTATCGAGTGCATTGACCGGTTGTATCTCAATGCGTATCAACCGCGGTTACAGACCGGGGCCGGGGTGGCGTATTTTTTCACGCAGCACCGGGGTGCGCAGGTGGCCTCGACGACGCTGATGGCGCCCCTGTCCCGGGCGTTTGTCAGTCGTATTCGCCGGTTTGCCCGGGACGAGGGCGTGGTGATGGAGCGGTTTGAGAAAGGGGTGCGCAAGG
>MKWU01001082.1_pt1 | contig 49280 bp, 41 predicted proteins | sample 809101 | NCBI WGS metagenome assembly MKWU01 (sample SAMN05860141, study PRJNA318959) | sponge metagenome | host: Aplysina aerophoba | place: Slovenia: Piran, Adriatic Sea, Gulf of Piran | collected 2013-05-07 | reverse complement strand
CAGCGCTGGCTGTGTTCGCGGTCGCCAGCGCGACCTTCACGAACCTGGCGATCAACCTGTCGATCCGCCGCGACGAGGGGATTCTGCGCAGGGTTCGGGGCACGCCGCTGCCTCCCTGGATCTATCTCGCGGGAGTCATCGGCTCGGCGGTCTACATGGCGGTGCTGGGGACGGTGGCGGTGGTGACGCTCGGCGTTGCGGCCTACGGCGTCAACATCGAGGCGGCGAAGCTCCCGGCGATGCTGGCAGCGCTCGTGGTCGGTGCGACCGCCTTCGCGACCTGGGGTGTGGCGCTCGCGGCACTCACCCGCAGCGCGGCTGCCGCACCGGCTGTGGCCAACGCGGTGATCCTGCCGATGGCGTTCGTGTCGAACGTCTTCGTCTCGCTCGAGGGTGAGGCGCCAGCGTGGCTGCTGCTGGTCGGCGACACGTTCCCGCTGCGGCACTTCGTGATCTCCTTCGGCGAGGCGATGAGCCCCTTCAGCGAGGCACCCGCACTGTTGCCGGAGCGCCTGGCTGTGCTGCTGGCGTGGACTGTTGTCGGTGCCCTGGTCGCCTGGCGCAGATTCCGTTGGGCACCGGCCGGCGGTGCCTCCCCCACGCGCGGCCGCCGCAGGAACTGATCGTCTCGCCCTCGGCAGTATTCGGCGAGTGAGTATCTTCGGTTCAGGCTTGCCTGTTCGGCCTGCCTCCCTCCGAAACCTGCGCGTTCAGCCACATCTAGTGTGGCTGAACGCGCAGATTCGGCGGAGTTGGCCGGGATTCGGCGGGGTCGGTCAGCTTGCGGGGTCGATTTGGCGGAAGGCCTCGGCGTAGCGGACGCCGCCGCGGCGGCCGTGATCCCGGGCCTCTCGCAGGATCCGTTGGCGGAACTTCTCGGTCTGGGCACCGTCGTCGGCCTCGTCGATCTCCATGGTGGTCTCGAACTGTGACTCGTGGGCAAGCAGTGCCGAGACTTTGGCGTCGAGGTGCGGCTGCTCGACAGCCTCTAGGTGGTCGGGCTCCTCGCACTCGAACAACAGCAGCGCCGCGGGTCGATGATGGGCGATGCCGTGCTCGCGGTGGTAGTGCGGGTCGCGGGCGGCAACCACAGAGTCGACCGTCAGCCAACCGGCGGCCCGATGGTCGGGGTGGATACGCCAGCGCTGCCACGGGTCGTGACCCAAGACGACTTCGGGTTTCAGTTCCCGGATGATGCCGCTGAGCAGGCTGCGCCAATCGACGCCGTGGTCGAGTTCGCCGTCCCGCGCACCCAAGAAGCGCACCTCGCCGGTGGCCCCGAGTCGGCGGGCCGCCTCCCGCTGTTCGGCTTGTCGGCGGGTTGTCAATGCAGCGGTGTCAGCGTCGACGTCCCAGGTGCCCTTGCTCCCGTCTGTGCAGACCAGCAGATGGACTGTGGACCCAGCTTCAGCCCACTTGGCCAGCGTGGCGCCGCAGCCGAATTCCACGTCGTCGGGATGCGCGGCGATCGCCAGTGCGGTCGCGGGTGTCGGAAGGTCTATACGCACGGCTCAATACCTAACAACCGCTGCGGGCGTGGTCGGGTGCATCGTTGAACTCCCGTGTCGGCAGATCCGCTGGGCTGTCGACGTCCCACCCTAAGGAAGCATCGTCGATCTCGGTGAAGTCGAGACCCAGCCGGGCCGCCTCGGCGCGGTGCCTCTCGAACGACCCCGGACCATAGGCGAAGACGAAGCCGGTGTTGGTGGGCAGGCTCATGACGTTGGAGCCGTCGCGGTGCCGGTCAGGCGCTATCGCCACGCCCGTTCCGGTCACGACCCGCAGGTCCGACGCGTACGGCAGGTCGGCGTGGGCGATGATGATCCGCGACGCTCCCGCGGCGGCCGCGGCCGTGGCGGCCACCGTCACCGCGGGGTTGAGCCCGATCACGCCGACGGTGCAGCTCAAGGCTCCGCGCGTTCGTGCCCAGTCCGCCACCTCATCGTCGTCGGTCACCACCCAGACCGAAAGGTCGTGTGCAGCGGCCACCACTGTCTCCGCCATTCGGCGGATCAGCGCCCGGCGCGCCAGCGGGCCGAGCGAGTCGGCGAGACGGCTCTTGGCGCCGTCGAACGAGCGGATCGGCACCAACACGATCGTGTCGTGGGTTTTGGGGTCGCGCCTCTCTGAATCACTCGGGGCCACCCCCCCAAGTCTATTGCTCGTTGTTCGGGGTGTTGTCGGCGCGGCCGCTTCGCCGCAGACGACCCCCAAGCGGCGTATCGTGGCCGGCACAAGGAACCATCGTCAGATCCCGGCATGCCCGAGACTGGAGGGTGCCACAGCCATGAGCCTCAACTATCGCTTGACTCCGGGACTTCTAGCTCTGCGAGCCGAAGCCAGAGCGGTGGGCGCGGCTGGCATCGCGGCCCATGGTGTACACAACGACAGTTGGATCAACGGGTTCTCAAAGGAGTTCAGCGAGACGATCGCCGCGCAGGGCTGGGTCGGCATGACCTGGCCCGTTGAGCACGGCGACGGTGGGCGCCCACCCATCGAGCGCGTCATCGTGGCCGAGGAACTGATCTCGCTGGGCGCGCCGATCGCCGCCAGCTGGTTCGCCGACCGCCAGTTCGGTCCTTCGCTGATCAGCTACGGCACGCACGACCAGCAGGCGGAGTACCTGCCCGGCATTCTCTCGGGCGCTACAACCTGGTCGATCGGCATGAGCGAGCCCGATGCCGGCTCCGACCTCGCCGCCCTCAAGACTTCAGCGGTTCGAGCCGGCGATGTGTTCGTGGTCAACGGCCAGAAAGTCTGGACGTCGGGTGCGGCTCTCGCCGACTACTGCTACCTGATCTGCCGGACCGATTCGACCGGGAGGCCCCATGAAGGCATCAGCGAACTGATCGTGCCGATGGACCTGCCCGGCATCGAGGTGCGGACCATCCGTGACATGGTCGACAACACCCACTTCTGCGAGACCTGGTTCACCGACGTCAGGGTTCCCGTGGAGAATCTGGTGGGGGTTGAGGGCGCGGCCTTCCGTCAGACGATGACCCAGCTTGAACATGAGCGCGGAGGCATCGACCGCCTCGTCTCCAACAAACCGCTGTACGACCATGCGCGTTCGGTCGCCGATGCCGAGGATCCGCGGGTCCGCCAACAGATCGCCCGGCTGGAGACCGGATACCGTCTCGGTCGGATCCTCGTCTACCGCGAAACCCTGAGGCAGGCACCGCCGGGTTTCAGCGCTGCCACCAAGACCTACTGCACCGAGCATCAACAGCGTGTGGCGCAGTTCGCCGCTGGGGTCCTCGGACCGGCGGCCACCCTCGACTCGCCCCACAGCAGGGCCTTCGCCTACTCGCCCGCCTACACGATCATGGGCGGCACCTCGAACATAATGCGCAACATCCTCGGCGAACGAGTACTAGGACTCCCCCGCGAACCCCGAGCCTGACCCCAATCGCCGCGGAGGTCCACTCCCTCCCGACGCAACCGACCCCCACGGCCAGAACAACCCGGTTCAGCGCACCCAAGCGGCGAGTCGCCCACCGGTGCCCAGGGTTGCAACAAGAATATGGTTGCTTTAACATACTTGTATGGCTACGAAGACGACCATCAATTTCGATGACGACATGGAAGCGGCCCTCGCTGAGCTGGTTGCCATGGACGGCACAAAGAAGCTCGCCATCAAGAGGTCCCTTCTCGCCGAGGTCAAGCGCCGCCGTCGCAGCCAGGCCATGCTGGACATGATTGCCTCCTGGGAGGCAGATGAAGGTCCCATCGACCGTGAGCACCTTGAATGGGCCGACGCGGTCCTCGACCGCCAAGGGGTCGACCGTTGATCATCGATGCGGGTCCATTGATCGTCGACGGCGAGCACCTGAACTCCCGACTCTGGGCACTGATCAAGCGAGCGACTGAGCGCGGCGACGAACTGCACACAACCCACCCGGTCCTCGCCCAAGTCTGGCGGCAGCCGGCACGTCAGGCAAACCTGGCGCGAGCGGTCCGCTACTTCGAGATCCACTCTCTCGACGAGTCGGTGACGATCGGGCGAAGGCTCGCCGACACTGGAACTTCCGATGTCGTCGACGCCCACCTCGCCGTGGTCGCAGAGGGTCTGGGCACGTTCATCCTCACGGGCGACCCCGACGACATGTCACGGCTGAAGGCCCGCTTCGAAATCTACTGACGACGGCGGACGGTCTCCCCCCTCCGGCCGACGATGCCGCCACCGACCACCAGGTCGCCGCGGTAAGCGACCACGCTTTGACCGGGGGCGACCCGACGATGCGCGTCGCGCCAAAGCACGGAGTTGTCGACCACCTCGCCGGGCGCCGGCACCCCGTGGGCGGAACACTGCAACTCCAACTCACCGCTGAGCGGCTCACCGGTCCAGGCCCACGACTCGAGTGGTGTCACGTCGACCAACAGGTCCTCGGCGGTACCCACGGTGACCGTCGACGAGGTCGGGTCTACGTCGATCACATAATGCGGGTCGGTGCCGCCAGCGAGGCCCAGACCCTTGCGCTGCCCGACCGTCACCAACTCGACCGACCCGACCCCGCCGACTCTGGTGCCTGCGCGGTCGACCACGACTCCCGGCTTGAGCCCGATCCGGTCACCGAGGAACGCCTCCCGGCCGTGCTGGTTGGTGATGAAGCAGACGTCCTGGCTCTCCGGCTTGGCAGCGGTGCGAAGGTCGAGATCAGCGGCTATGTGGCGCACCTCGGCCTTGGTCATCGCCCCGAGCGGAAGCAGCAGACACCCCAGCACGGCATCGTCGAGCATGTGCAGCACATAGGACTGATCCTTGGCTGCATCGGCGCCGCGCCCGATCCGCGGCCCGTCGGCAGTGGCAACGACACGGGCATGGTGACCGGTCGCGATCGTCGAGAACCCGAGCGCGTCGGCCCGGCGCAGCAGCCGATCGAACTTGAGGTGTCGATTGCACTCGATGCAGGGGTTCGGGGTGCGGCCCGCCGCGTGGTCGGCCACATAAGGGGCAACGACGTCTCGCTCGAAGTCGTCACCGAAATTGAAGACGTGGTGCTCAACGCCGAGCCGGTCAGCGACCCGACGGGCATCGTCGACATCAGAGACAGCGCAACACCCGGTGTCGCTCGGCCCACCCCACAGCTTCATCGTGACACCGACGACCTCGTGACCAGCCTCCACCAGCAGGGCGGCCGCTACCGACGAGTCGACCCCGCCGGACATGGCGACCAACACCGGTCCGGCGCGCCCGACGATCGAGGTTCCGTTCCCAGACATACCGTTCAGCGTAGGTTCGACGCCGCCGATCCGCTCCGCGAGCCAACTGAACGCCGGTGCGGTGACCGCTACGACAGGTTCAGCGTAGGTTCGACGCCGCCGATCCGCTCCGCTCAACCGTTTCGCTCTGCCGGCCCGCTCAGCACGGTGCCGCTCAGTTCGCCGGGTTGGTCACGGTGCTCTCGATCCACCGTGCCCGTCCCTCGCTGTCGCGCAACGGTGTGGAATTAGCCGGGTTCCTCGCTGACACGCGCACCGTGTCCTCGGTGCCGGGCAACCGACCAGCGATGGAGACGACTGCCGCTGTTGGGTCCACCGGGGCTCAACCCAATGGGTGTCAACCTCCGCCGTGGCGGAGCAGGCGCTTGACGGCGGGCGGGATGATCTCCAGCGCCGTCTCGACATCGGCGGGTGTGGAACTGTGGCCCAGCGACAGGCGCAGCGACCCGGCGGCAAGCTCACGGGGCACACCCATCGCCGCCAGCACATGGGAGGGATCCTGGGCACCGCTCGAACAACTCGACGCCGCCGAAGCACGCAGCCCCTGTGCATCGAGAAGGAACAGCAGCGCTTCGGCCTCGACCCCGTCGAGACATATATGGGCGATACCCGCGGCTACCTCTGAGTCATGGCCCCTGCCGAGCAGGGTTGGCACCACCGCCGAACCGAGCCGGTCGACGAGGCCGTCGACCAAGCGGTCACGCAGCCCTCCCAGACGCACAACCTCGTCGGGGCGCCGCTCAACGGTGGCCTTGACGGCCGCCGCAAAGGCCGCCGCCCCGGCAACATCGGGGGTCCCGGCGCGGCGGCCGCGTTCTTGTCCGCCGCCCAGAATCTGGGCCTCGAGTTCGATCCCGGCACGAACGAACAGCACGCCAGTGCCGATCGGTCCGCCCACCTTGTGCCCTGTGATCGACACCATGTCTACATCTGCGACGGCGGGGGCAAGGTCTATCCAGGAGAGTGCCTGCACTGCGTCTGTGTGGAAGAGCGCCCCGGGGGCATGCTCGCGAACCACCTGTGCCAGCGCCGGGAGGTCATTGACCGCTCCGGTCTCGTTGTTGACCGCAATGATCGAGACGACGCTCACATCGTCGGCCGCTTTGAGCGTGTCTGCCAGGGCTTGCGGAGTGACCTGGCCCTTCGCATCAAGCCCGACGGTCAACCCGTCGGCGTGCTCAACCGGTTCGAGAACCGCATGGTGCTCCCCCGCGGAACACACGGCGGTGCCGCCACGGGCTGCGAGCACCCCGCGGACCGCGAGATTGTCGGCCTCGGACCCGCCGCTGGTGAACACTGCCTCCGCCGGATCACGACCGACCATCTCAGCGATCAGGTCACGGGCATCGTCGAGTGCCCGGCGGGCGCTACGGGCCGCCTTGTGCGCTCCCGTCGGATTCGCGTGATGCGCTTCGACCGCAGCGGCCCAAGCCGCCTTAGACGCCGCACGCACCACCGTGCTGGCCGCATGGTCGAGATAGACCTCCGAGGTTGGCACAACCCGATCCTACGCAACTTTGGGGAATAATAGACGTGAGTGACAATCTGGCTGGTCAGCCGTCGCTGTCTTGGAGGTAGCGCCATTCATCGTCTGTCTTCGGGGGTGTGTTGACGATGATGCACATGATGTTCACGGGGGTGTCTGGGATCGGTTCAGGCATCAAGCGTTTGGCTTGTCTGCCGCGCTTGCGCTTGGTGGTGGTCATGGTGTGTCTCCGTTCGGGTGCATCGGGTGAAGCCGGTCGCGCAACTGACCCTCGAAGTCAGTGCGCGAGATCGGGGTGGCAGCGAGAAGCTTCTCGCACGATTCTTCAAGCGTCAGGACTTCCCAGTGATCCGCTCGGAGTCCTGTCGGTGTCGCTTCGGGCACAAGCCAGATCACGTCACCGGCGTCGAGATCGCGGCTCGGGTGAGCGGACGGTCCGCCTACCGCGTCGAAGAACGGGCGATCCACCGCCACCGCGAGTTTCGATCCCCACCGGCGCATCGTCGGAACCTTGATCTGCAACTGCGGAGCGAGCCGCTTGGCGCTAGAGGACCGCCAGTCGGGGCGGCGAGTCTGTGACGGGAACGGAGGACGGGAGCCTGCGGTGGCACCGATGAGCCGGAACTCCGAGTCCATGCCCGGCCCCGAGAAGTAGACAGCCTGAATCTCCAACCCGTACCAGCGCAGGTCGTGATACTCGGCGGCGATGACCAGATCGACCTTGCCCGCCGGTCGGCCCGTTGCCCCGACCATGAACGGGACTTCGCGGGCCAGCATCGCAGCGGGAGGGTCGAAGCCGACGATCTCCGCTAGCCAGCGGGTCAGCGTCCCGTCCTGCTCGAAACGGCAGGGGCACATGATGACGGTCGCGCCGGCTGGTTCGTTGATGTGGACGCCGTCCGCGGTGTAGAGCCGCATAGAGCACACTCCGCCCGACTTGGTGCAGGAGCCCCCACGGAACGGACAGGGCCGCTCGTGGCCGTTCAGCGCGGCGTCAGCGAGCGTCCGGCGCTGATGTTCGGTCAGGGCGCGGAAGTCGTGGCCGTACCACTCCGCTATCCCATAGCGGGCTGTCATGCGAACAGCCGGTCGCGGGTGATGACCAACTCCGGGATGCTGTCGTGGTGAGTGTTCTTCATCCGCACTGTCACCGCCTCGAAGCCGTGCTCGCTGACCAGTTCAACGACCTCCGGCGAGCAGTCGTAGGTCATCAAGAAGTCGCAGCGTGTCCGGGATAGGGCCTCGAAGATGCGGCGATGGCACACGGCGTTGTGGGCGTAGAGCCGCGATCCGGCGCGTTTGCCGCCCGCGCCCGTATAGGGCGGGTCCACGAACAGCCGCACCCCGTCGATGGTCGCCGCCACCTCCAGCACTGCCAGCCCGTCGCCCTCACAGAACGTCAAACGGTCGCCGTGAGCGGCGATATGTGCGAGCCGGTCAGCGAGAGTCTGCGGATACCACCGCGACCCCACTCCGTTGCCGTTCTCGCCGTTGCGGGTCAGCGCCGCGCCGGGGGCGAGAACGCCACCGCGACGGGTTCGGTTCAGAACCAACGTGCGGAACCCATGATCGAGGACCGTCTCCGGCACGCGCCGCTCCAGTTCCTCAATCGCCGGTCGGCTCACCGGGAACTTCAGCACGCGGTCAATCAGTTCGTCGCCGTGCATGAGCGCAGCCCGCCAGAACGCGGCCACGTCGCGATCCAAGTCCACCATGAGCGCCCGGTCAGCGAGTCCCTCCATGACGGCCGTCAACGACACGATCCCGCCGCCCACGAACGGCTCCACCAGCAGCGGACTCGGCTCAGCGAGCCAATGCCGGATGTGGGGAACTAGCCACGTCTTGCCGCCCGGATAGCGCAGCGGGCTGCGCTGGGGCACCGACGCAACATTGACCGCCGGGATGGTCGATGTCGGAGCCACGGTCACGATGCCACCAGTTCTTCGTAGGTCAGCCGCCGTCCGACCATGCCGCGCACAGACTCGGCCATCATGTCTTCGGTGTCCATCGGACGCCGGTTGTGACGACCAGCGAACGGCTCGGCTGACATGTCGTCCCAGCACTGACGAATCCGATGCGCCAGATGCCACGCCGATTTCTCGGTGATGCCCAGGTCGCGGTGCAGCTTCATGGTAGACACCGACTTGAGCGACGTGTTGAACAGATACACCGCAATCGCCCACTCCTGATAGCCGAGCTTCGAGTCCTGCATGACAGTCCCGACCCGCACCGAGAAGAACCGGCGGCAACCGTTGCCTCGGCACCGGTAAGGCATCGTCTTGTGGCTCGTCGGATGCTGAACATTGTCGCATCCACAGTGTGGACACTCCGGTCCGTCAGGCCAGCGAATCTCGGTGATCCACCCCTCAGCCGCGGAGTTGTCGGGGAACTTGCGGATCAACTCCACCAGCGTCATGCCCTTGCGGAACGCCTTGCCCGGCGCTTTGGTCTGTACGGTGTTCTCATCGCTCATACCACCACATTGGCGAGGGGGTGTGACACTGAATCTACCACACAACCTGCGGATTGTCACTCACGTCCATAATTCCCGTCATTAGGCTAGGGGGATGGCCGACATCGCCATTGAGACGGAGCTTGCGGCGGAGGTCGACGATGTCTGGGAGGACGTCTGCGACATCGCCTCGCATGTTGAGTGGATGCAAGACGCCTCGGACATCGTCTTCACCTCCGACCAGACACAGGGTCTCGGCACCACCTTCGACTGCTTGACTAAGGTCGGCCCGATCCGGCTCACCGACCGGATGGAGATCACCGAATGGGCCCCCCGAGAGGCCATTGGCGTACGCCATGTGGGGCTCGTGACCGGAGAGGGACGATTCACGCTCACAGCAACAAACGAGAACACCACACGGTTCGTGTGGGCCGAGACCCTTTACTTCCCTTGGTGGCTCGGTGGCAGGATCGGTGGCTGGGTGGGCAGTCCGATACTGCGCGGAGTCTGGCGCCGGAATCTGCAAATGCTCCGAGCCCGCTACTGACGGCCCCCGACGACGATCCGGCTCACCGCTCGTCCAGCTCCGTCGCGCGGCCTCACTCGCGCGGCTTCGGTTGCGCGACTTTGGTTGCACGGCTCCGGTTACGCCCGGCAATAGCCCAGTGCGCCCAGTTCCGACAGCACGGCTCCGGTTACGCCCGGCTAGAGCACAGGATTGGAAGCCAGAAGCAGGCTGAGCACGACAAGCACAGCTCCGAACGCCGCAGCGGCACCGAGCGCCAGCGAATCGGGCTTGCGGGCCCGCTTCATCGACACATAGATGAGGCCGACGACTGCACCGGCGACCAGACCGCCGACATGGCCGCCGACGGAGATGTTCGACACGGCGAACGTGAGAAACAGGTTCAACGCCAGGATCGGCCCCAGCCCACTGGCCCAGACGCTCATACCGACTGCCCGCTGGGCGATCGCCATCGCTCCGAACAACCCGAAGATGGCTCCCGAAGCGCCGACAGCCAGAGCGTTCGGCTCCAGCAGCAGAACACCCACCGACCCACCGAGCAGTGAGACGAAATACAACGCCGCGAAGCGCAGCCTGCCCAGGAACTGCTCGAGGGACCGTCCCATGATCCACAGCGCAAAACAGTTGAAGCCGAGGTGGAAGGGCCCGTCATGGAGGAACCCCGAAGTGATGATCCGATACCACTCGCCGTCGGCCACGATCGGACCCCACAAGCCGTAGTCGATCAGGAACCGATCACCCCCGAGCAGTGAAACGAACCAGACGGCCACGTTGAACCCGACCAGGATCGTGGTCAGGGTCGGCGTGAACTCCACCGGGCCCACAACCACACGTTGACTCTTGGTCGCCAGACACTCGGGGCAATGGAAACCCACAGAGGCCGCGTTCATGCATCCAGCGCAGATCGGGCGGTCACACCGCTGACAGATGACCCCGGCACGGCGGCCACGATGCCGATAGCAGCTGACGACTGATGAGGGGTCCGACGCGGCGGTCACACACACGAAGCTACCGTTGCCGAGCCCAACAGCGATAGCTTCGGGGTCCGTGAACCGCCCGCACGAACGGCCGCCCGGCCGGCTCGAAGAGCCCGAGTTGGTGCCGATCGAGAACCATTCGATGCTGAGCGACCAACGCAGCGCCGCGCTGGTGACCCCGCATGCACAGATCAACTGGCTGTGCGTTCCCCGGATCGACTCCCCTGCGATCTTCGCGGCTCTGCTCGGCGGACCCGAGGCCGGCCACTTCTCCATCACGCCGCTCCCAATCACACCGCTTGACGGCGGCACCGACGCAGAACCCGTCCAGACCTACCTCGACGCCACTCTGATCCTGCAGACCTCCTGGCCGACGCTGAGCGTGACCGACTACCTCGACTGCTCCGACGGCCGACCCCAGCAGGCCGCCGCGACAACCGAGGTGATCCGCCACATCGAAGGCACCGGACGGGCCCGGGTCGTGTTCGCTCCCCGAGTCGACTTCGGGCGGGTGCCGACCCGTATCGAGCCCCTTCACGGTGGTCTCGAAGTGGTCGGCGCGGCGGACCCGGCGATTCTGCGAAGCACCGGCGTGGACTGGTCGATCGAAGACCACGGGGCACACCAGAGCGCCGTCGCCGAGATAGATCTGGCCCGCGGCCCGGTCACGCTCCAACTGGGCTGCGGCGCAGAACCATCCACGACAGCGTCACCCCCGACAGAGCCTCAGCGCCGCGAGCTCACCGCACGCTTCTGGAGCGACTGGACGCAGCGCCTGCAACTCCCCGCGGTCGAACCCGAGATGGTCCGCCGTTCGGCGCTCACCTTGAAAGCGCTCACCTACGGTCCCACCGGCGCGATCTCCGCCGCAGCGACAACAAGCCTCCCCGAGTTCATCGGAGGGGTCCGCAACTGGGACTACCGCTACTGCTGGCTCCGCGACGCGGCCATGTCGGCGGACGCGCTGCTCAGGCTCGGCTCAGCCACCGAGGCGGAGGGGCTCCTCGACTGGCTCTCGGGACTGATCGACGACCACGGCGTCGACACCGGCGGACTGTCGCCGCTCTACACCGTCGACGGACGGTCCCTGCCGCCGGAGCAGACCGTTGAGGAACTGGCCGGATATGCGGGCTCCCGTCCCGTGCGGGTAGGCAACGCGGCCTGCCATCAACTGCAACTCGACGTGTTCGGCCCGGTGGTCGAACTGATCCACAACCTCGCCACCGCCCGAGAGGTGATCTCAGGAAAGCACTGGCTGCTGGTCGAAGCCTTCGTTGAGGTCGTCGAACAACGCTGGACCGAACCCGACCAAGGCATCTGGGAGATCCGCTCCGCCCCCAGGCACCACACCCATTCCAAAGTGATGTGTTGGCAGACTGTTGACCGCGCCCTTCAGATCAGCAACGAGTTCTACAGCCGCGACCGACCGGACTGGGCCGCACTGAGGGATCGGATCCGTGACGATGTCATCGCCGGGGCCTGGAACGAGGAGGCGGGCACTTTCACGACCGCTTACGACGGCACCGACCTCGACGCCTCGGTGCTCGCAATCGGGCTCTGCGGACTCGTCGAACCCGACGATCCCAGACTCGCTGCAACCGTCGCCGCGGTCGAGGAGTCGCTGCGACACAACCAGGCGGTCTACCGCTACACCCACGAAGACGGACTGCCGGGCGGCGAAGGCGGGTTCAACCTGGCGACCAGTTGGCTCATCGACGCCAAGATCCTGACCGGCGACCTCGACGATGCGCGGTCCCTCTTCGAGTCGTACCTCTCCTTGGCCGGTCCGACCGGTCTTATCCCCGAGGAAGTCGACCCCGAGACCGGGGCAGGGCTCGGCAACCACCCTCAGGCATACTCGCACCTCGGACTGATCAACAACGCCTGCAACCTGGCCCGAACAAGCCGCGGACCGCGCTCCGAAGCACCCCGAGCGGCTAGAGCATCACCGGCGATTCGCTCATGCCCAGAGCGTTCTTCTCCACAACCTCAGTCACGCCGTCGACCCGGTCCTTCATGATCCTCTCGATACCGGCCTTGAGCGTCTGTGTAGACGCCGGGCAGGTGACGCAGGCACCGAACAGCTCCACGGTCACGACGCCGGACGTCTCGTCAACGTCGATGAGCTCGATGTCGCCCTCATCGGCCTGGATCGCCGGCCGGATCGCATTGATGACCTTCTCAACCTGGAAGCGCACAAGCCCAGTGTGCCAGCATTAGACACGATTGGTTCACCTGCGGTACCGGCAACGACCCCGAGGCCGAGTGGATTGATCCCGAGCACGACCGGACCGAGCGAGGCCGGGGCCCGAGCGGCCCGCCCGCGGCCCAGCGGCCCGTGAGCGGAGCGAACAAGAGCGGGAGTCGAGCGCAGCGAACAAGAGCGGAAGACAACTGGTGTCAGCGCACCTCCCTGTTCAATCCGCACGCGTTCCCAGAATCGCAGTAACTTTGAGGCACGAACACTGTCTCCGCGCTCCTTGCCCACCAGGGTGGTTGGGACGAAATCCTCGCGGTGGGCGTGCCGATGCTCTTCGTCGGCCTGCTCATGTTGGTCGCCCGCCGACGGGCACGGTCGCAGACCGAACTCAGCAACGCCCAGACCGAACTCAACAACGCCCAGACAGAACTCAAGAACGACTGAGCGAGACGTCGGCACCCAACGAGCGCAGCTTCGCGGCGAGGTCGTCGTAGCCGCGGGCGACGTGGTGGGCGTTGCTAACGACCGTGCGGCCCTGCGCGCCCAGTCCGGCGATCACCAGTGCTGCGCCCGCACGAATATCGTGGGCTTTCACCTCAGCCGCCGACAAGCGCTCGCTGCCCTCGATCACCACATGATGCGAGTCGATGCGAATATCTGCACCCATGGCGCGCAGGTCGTCCACATACCGGAACCGCTCGGCGAACAGATTCTCGGTGACCGAGCCGACCCCGTCAGCGGTGGCCAGCAGCGCCACCAACAGCGGCTTCAGGTCGGTGGCAACTCCCGGGTACGGAAGAGTCGAGAATTTCGCGGACCTCAGACGGCTCGACACCGCCGCGCTGATGCTCCGGTCATCGACGGTTATCTCCATGCCCATGTCGGCCAGTTTGCCGCGGAACACTGCCAGGTGATCCGGGTTCACTCCGCTGACAGTGATCTCCCCAGATGCGATCCCGACCGCCGTCAAGTAGGTGGCCGCCACGATCCGATCACCGACAACGCAATGATCGGCCGAACCGAACCGCCCGATGTCCTCAACACCCTCAATCGTGAGTGTGCTTGAACCCGCCCCTACAATCCGCGCGCCCATCTTGACGAGGAACTCGCAGAGATCGACGACCTCGGGCTCGCGCGCCGCGTTGTCGATCACAGTGGTGCCGGCGGCCCGCACAGCCGCCATGAGCAGATTCTCGGTGGCGCCGACGCTCGGAAAGTCGAGCCGGACCGTCGCTCCGCGCAACTCTTGAGCCCGCGCGTGGACATACCCGTCGACCGTTTCGGACTCAACTCCCAGTCTGGCCAACCCCTGCAGATGCATGTCGATGGGGCGGGGGCCGAAGTCATCACCCCCCGGAAGTGCTACGACTGCCTCGCCGCAGCGAGTCAGCATCGGCCCGAGCACCACAATCGAAGCTCTGAACCGATCGACGATATTGCGGGGCGCAACCGGTTCAATCTGCGCCGGAACGTCGATCACGAGCGACCCGCCGGTGTCGGTTGCCGACGAGGAGAAGCCATCCGCGGCTCCGGCTGCGCCCGGCGAATTCACCGCGACCTCGCAACCGACGGCTCGCAGCAGTTCGGCCATCAGCCCCACATCTGTGATACGGGGAACATTGGAGATGCGAAACCTGCCCTCGGCCAGCAGAGTCGCAGCCATCAGCTTCAACACGCTGTTCTTGGCGCCGGAGACTCCCACAGTTCCCCTTAGCGCAGAGGGCCCCCGCACGACGAAGCTGTGCCCTTCCAGGTCAAGTTCCGGTGCGTCTGCGCCCAACACGGACATCGCCCAACAGTCTGCCACCAGAACTGCGCGTCTGCACAGAGTGCCAGGTCAACTGGCCCCAGGCGGTCAGCCCCGACCCGGGCAGTCAGCCCCGGCCCGGGTGGTCAGCCGGCCTCGGAGTGGGTGACGGCGGGCTCGCCCATCCACTCGCGCAGAGTGTTTTTCATCTTGGTCTGCTGGATGAACAGGTCCTGTTCGGCCGGAACGTCGCCTGCGGCCTGCGGCGCCTTGAGGTAGAAGCTCAACCACTCCTGCACGCCGCACTCGCCAGCGCGTGCGGCCAGATCCATGAACAGCGCCAAGTCCAACACGATCGGAGCGGCGAGGATCGAGTCGCGGCACAGGAAGTCGATCTTGATCTGCATCGGGTAGCCCATCCAACCGAAGATGTCGATCGCGTCCCAGCCCTCCTTGTTGTCGCCGCGCGGCGGGTAGTAGTTGATCCGCACCACATGGTCGACGTTGCCGTAGAGCTCGGGGTAGGTCTCGGGCTGCAGGATCGTGTGCAGCACCCCCAGCTTCGACTCCTCCTTGGTCTTGAAGTTCTCCGGGGCGTCGAGCACCTCGCCGTCGCGGTTACCTAGGATGTTGGTGGAGTACCAGCCGCGGAGCCCCAGCATCCGAGCCTTCAGGCCGGGCGCGATCAGGGTCTTCATGAGCGTCTGGCCGGTCTTGAAGTCCTTGCCGGCGATCGGCACGCGGTTGCGGTGCGACATCTCGATCATGCACGGCAGGTCAGTCGACAGGTTGGGGGCGCCGTTGGCGAAGGGCACACCCGACTGCAACGCGGCGTAGACGTAGATCTGGCTCGGGGAGATGTTGTCGTCGTTGTTCTTGAGGCCGTTCTCGAACGACTCGATGGTGGCGTGGACTTCGCTGGGCTCCTGGAAGGCCTCGGTCGAGCCGCACCAGACCATGACCAGACGCTCGCAGTCGTTCTCGATGCGGAAGTTCTCAATGTCGGACATGAGCGCCATCGCCTGGTCCCACATGTCGGTCTCGGTCTTTACCCGGGCCCCGTTGAGGCGGCTGACCCAGCGCTGGTCGAACACCGCGTCCATGGCGACTATGCCCTCCATCTCCGCTGAGATCGGGGCCAGGTCGCGTTCCTCGAGGACCCCGCAGGCACGGGCGGCTTCAAGGGCGTTGGCCGAGATCGGATCCCATCCCCCGAACACGATGTCGTCGAGACGGGCCAGGGGGACGAAATCACGGATCAGCGGATTGCGGTTCTCGTCTCGGGTCCCGAGACGGATGTGGGCCGTCTGGCTGACAGAACCGAGCGGGGCCTCACCGCTCTGGCGGGCGGCGAGCACACCGGCGGTGAAGGTGGAGGCAACGGCACCCATACCCGGGGTGAGCACACCGAGCTTGCCGGTGGGAGGTGCAATGTCACGAGCAGTCATCCGTCGAGCATATGAGCATGATTGGTGCTCGAAGCGCTGCCGGGCGCGAAGCCTCCAACCGGCTCCGGCCCCGAATTGACCGGTCGGATTGTATTCGACGGCTGATTTCTGGAACGCTTGGCCGCTACGCCGCAACTACCCGAGGGAGCAGGAATGAACGATCACCCCATCAGAGTCGGTTCCATGCTGTTCACGATGGTCGACCCCGAGAAGGGCTACGAAGTCGGATACAACCGCTGGTATGAACGCGACCATTTCTACGCGGGCTGCATGATCGGCCCGAAGCTCTTCGCAGGCAAGCGCTGGGTCGCCACCAAGGAGCTCAAAGACCTGCGCTTCCCCCGCGGCGACACGCCGCTGGCCAGCCCGGTCGAGGCTGGCTCGTACCTGGCGATCTACTACGTGCTCGAAGGAGCCCACGATGAACATTTCTCCTGGGCTACGGACCAGGTCGTTTGGCTCTACCAGAACAACCGGGGATTCCCGAACCGTGTTCATGCGCACACCGTGCTGTTGGAGCGCCCAGGCTGCCACTACCGCGACACCGACCCCGTCCCAATCGAGTTGGCTCTGGACCATCCCTACAAGGGGCTCGGCGTGGTGGCGGTCGATCCGGCCGACGGGGTTAGCGAGGAGCAGTTGGTGGCGCACCTCAACGATGAGGCGCTGCCGGCGCTGATGGCCAGCTCGCCGGTCGCCAGCATGGTCTCGTGGCACTACCAGGACGCAGCGAGCGGTGACACCGACCGTGCCCCGATGGATCTGGGCATGCCGCCGGGGCCCCCCGACCGTCAGTTGCAGTGCTTCTTCATGGAGGACGAACCGACCGCGGTCTGGGACAGGTTCCGTGCCTACGCCGACGGTCTAGCGGCGAACGGGCTCGGCGAAGTCGTCTATGCCGCACCCTTTGTGCCGACGATCGTCGGAACCGACACCTACACAGACCAACTCTGGTAAGAGGCCGAGCGGATTGATCCCGCACACGATCGCGACCGAACGAGGCCGTGGCCCGAGCGGCCCGTGAGCGCAGCGAACAAGAGCGGGAGACAACAGGTCTCGGCGCACCTACGCTGTTCAATCCGCGCACGTACTAGGAGGCCGAGCGGATTGATCCCGCACACGATCGCGACCGAACGAGGCCGTGGCCCAAGCGGCCCGTGAGCGCAGCGAACAAGAGCGGGAGACAACAGGTCTCGGCGCACCTACGCTGTTCAATCCGCGCACTTACTAAGGAGCGACACGATGATTCTCGAGAACTCGACGTTGATGGTGGTGGGGGTCGGGCCGGGACTCGGCAGATCGTGCGCCGCCGCCGCGCTGCGCGACGGCGCCAACGTGATCGCCGTCGCCCGCAACCTGGAGCGCCTCACCGCTACAGCCGCCGAACTCGACCCCTCAGGGGAACGGGTCCTCGTCGCTGGCGCCGACGTGACGGATCTGGCATCGCTGGAAGCCGCAGTCAGCGCCGGTGTGGAGCGTTTCGGCGGGCTCGAGGCGGTGATCAACGTTGCGGCCATGGACGCGAGCGTCGGGACCTTCGCCGACCTCGACGACGACGAACTGCGCAAGGTGATCGACATCAACGCGTTGGGCGCGGTCAATGTGGTCCGATCGGTCGTGCCGACTTTCGCTGCCAATGAGCGGGGAGGCTCGGTCGTGCTGATCGGTTCGCAAGCCTCGCTCAAACCGGTGGCAGCGATCCCGCAATTCGCCTATGCAGCCGCCAAGTCCGCTCTGCTCGCCATGGCACGGAACCTGGCCGCGGAACTCGGCCCGCAAGGGATCAGGGTCAACACCGTCGTGCCAACCTGGATGTGGGGCCCGAACGTGAAGATGTTCTGTGAGTGGCAGGCGGCGCAACGGGGCATCACCGCAGCGGAGGTGCGCGACGAGATCGCTCAGGGCATGGCCCTGCGCGAGATGCCCACCGACGCGGACGTGGCCGAAGCGGCAGTGTTCTTCGCCTCGGACCGCGCCCGGATGGTCACCGGTCAGCGCCTGCTGGTCAACGCCGGAGAGTTCTACGACACCTAGAACCCGGCGGGCCTGACCGAACCGCCGAATTGTGACAACCATCGACACGCGAGCGACGCATTCTCGTGGTTCGAAAAAGATTGTCGAGTTGTGTTTGATAGTGTTTCCGTATAGTTGGACTCGGGTTTTCCCCAGTTCTTTACTTTTTCGTTGCAGTTTCTTTGCTAAGATGTTGACCACCGTCAGATTCTTGCACTACAGTTGTGTGCGGGTTCGAAGTCATCTGGGCGCAGGGCCGGATGCTTCAGACTCGGGAACTTCATTCCCGTCCCCCTCCAGGGAAAACAGGGTCCGGTTGGCGATTTCGCTGGCCGGACCCAAAGTCCCAGCCCGCCGTCGGTTTTGCCGGTTCGTGCGGCGTGCATAGAGTGGCTTCATGGCTGCACTCGACTTCAAGGCGTTCGACGCCGACAACCACTACTACGAGGCGGAGGATGCCTTCATCCGCCATGTCGACCCCAAGATGCACAAGCGCTGCATGCAGTGGGCCGAGATCAACGGGCGCAAGCGTCTGCTCGTCGGAGGCAAGGTCAACCGGTTCATCCCCAACCCGACCTTCGACCCCGTGGCCCGCCCCGGCTGCCTCGACGACTACTTCCGAGGCAGAGTCGCCAGAGACGACATCGTCGCCGCTTTCGGGGAACTCGTGCCCATCCCCGACGAGTACCGCGAACGCGACACGCGAATATCAGTGATGGACCGCCAGAACCTCGAGGCGTGCTTTTTGTTCCCGACCCTCGGGGTGGGGATGGAGTCGTCGCTCGACCACGACACCGAAGCCGTGCTGAGCGCCTTCGCCGCGTTCAACAAGTGGATTCACGAGGACTGGGGATTCTCCTATCAGGACCGCATCTTCGCGGCGGGGTACATCACGCTCGCCGACGTCGACTGGGCCCTCGACCAACTCGACTGGATGATCGAGCACGACGTGCGTGTGGTCAACATGCGCCCCTCGTCGGTGCCCGACGGCAGGGGCGGGCGCCGTTCGCTCGGCGACCCGGCCCACGACCCGTTCTGGAAGAAGATGAACTCCCACGGCATCACCTTGGCCATGCACTCCGGCGACGCCGGATATGAGTTCCTCAGCGACTACTGGGGGATGGCTGCCGAGTTCGAGGCGTTCCGTCAGAACGCATTCAAGTCGCTGCTTACCTACTCGCCGATCAGCGACGCCCTCGCCTCGTTGATCGGGGAGGGCGTGTTGAGCGAGCACACCAACATCCGCGTCGCCACCATCGAGACCGGTTCGGAGTGGGTCCAACCGCTGTTCAAGAAGTTCGAAAAGACCTACCGGCAACAGAAGCACATGTTCGCCGAGGACCCGATCGAGGTGTTCTCCCGTCAGGTCTGGGTGTCGCCCTACTACGAGGACGACCTGTTGGACCTGCGCGGCAAGATCGGTGCGGACCACATGCTGTTCGGCTCGGATTGGCCCCACGCCGAGGGTCTGCCCGAGCCCACAGACTTCGTCCACGACCTCGAGGGCTTCGACTCCATCGAGATCCGCAAGATCATGCGCGACAACGGCTTGGCCCTGACCCGCCGAGCGGTCTGAGATCAACGGCTGGCCCCGAGCCCTGCCCGGTCGCCCGCGAACCCCTGCCCGGTCGCCCGTGCGTCTGCCCGGTCGCCCGCGAACCCTGCCCGGCCGCCCGCGAACCCTGCCCGGTCGCCCGCGAACCCTGCCCGCCCGTGCGTCTGCCCGCCCGTGCGTCTGCCCGGTCGCCCGCGAACCCTGCCCGGTCGCCCGTGCGTCGGCGCGGGTCCTCGGGCGCTAGCCTTCCGACAGTGAAGGCGCTTCGGTTCAGCCGCAAGGAACTCCGCTATGTCGCGGCCATGGCGGCATCAAGGTTGCGGCCCGGCGCGGGCGCGGGGGTCGGGCCGCTGTCGCTCGTGACCGACGACCCACCCGAACTGCCAGGCGATGGCTGGCATCGTGTCTGGCCGCGCCTCTCGGGTGTCTGCGGCAGCGATCTGGCGACCATCGACGGACATTCGTCGCGCTACTTCGAGGACTTCGTCTCGTTCCCGTTCGTGCTCGGACATGAGATCGTCGGCGAGCTCGCCGACGGCCGTCGAGTGCTGATCGAGCCGGTGCTGGGTCACGCCGCGCGAGGTTTCCCGCTGCCCTTCGAAGGCGCCGCCCCCGCCGACGGCAACGACTACCGGCACCTGAGGAGCGGACACCTCCAACCCGGCCTGCAGACTGGGTTCTGTGCAAGCACCGGCGGAGGCTGGGCGACCGAGCTCGTCGCCCATGAGAGCCAACTCCACGACGTGCCCGAGCAGATGAGCGACGAGACCGCGGTGACCGTTGAGCCAGTGGCCGGAGGGGTGCATGCCGCGCTGCGGGCCGGGGTCGAAGACGGCGACATCGTGGCGGTGATCGGCGCCGGCTCGATGGGTCTGGTCACCGTGGCCGCGCTGCGCAATTTCACCGCGCCGGGATCGATCATGGTCGGCGCCAAATATCCGGAACAACAAGATCTCGCCGCCGAGTTCGGGGCCGATGTGGTGAGCGCTCCCGACGAACTCGGGCGAGCGGTGCGACGAGCCACCGGCTCCTTCATGGTCGGTCCGCGACTCTCCGGCGGCGCGGATGTGGTGATCGATGCGGTCGGCTCGGCAGAGACGGTCACCGCGGCGATCGGCCTGTGCAGGCCGAGGGGCCGCGTGGTGCTGCTGGGAATGCCCGGGATGATCGATGTCGACCTCGCACCGGTGTGGCATCGAGAGACCGAACTCGTCGGCTCCTACACCTACGGCAGCGAGTTGCCGCGCGACGGGCGCCGCGCAACCAGTTTCGAGCTGGCCATCGAACTCGCCGGAAAGGTGCCGTTCGACAAGATGCTGTCAGCGACCTATCCACTCGACCGTTACCGCGACGCCCTGACGCACGCTGCCGAAGCCGGCAGGCGCGGCGCAGTCAAGATCGCCTTCGATCTCCGCTCCGAGAGCCGCCGTCGGGATACCTGAAATCATATATTATAATGAAATGATTGTAAATCTTCTGACCCCGGCTAGCGTCATTAGGTTGACATTGAGGCGAGCGCCCGCAAGCACGGTGTCCGAGACGAAGACATGCTGCACGCGGTGAGATACTTCTGGCGACACATCGTCACCGATCACCGGGCCGTGACCATGTTCATTGGTCCGTCGACCACGGGTCAACCACTGGAGGTGGCCGTTGTCCGCGATGATCGCGGTGCCGCTATCATCCACGCGATGGGTGCTCGTCGCAAGTATCTGGGGGATCAATGGCTCAAATGAACCGAACCCGAGCCGCACGGGCCGCGAATCTGGAGAAGTGGGCCGACCGTGTCAAGCCTGAAGACTTGAAAGACGCGGACCCCGAGGATTCACGGGAGATTCTTGATCTGCTCGACAGGTCCTGTGAGGTTGAGGATCTGTTCACGAACGCTCCAGACACCGATCTTCGCCAACGACTCGGCTCTACAGAACCCACGAAGAGTTAGACCCACGGAACGGACAAATGGCCAAGACCAACCTTGACGACGAGACAACCGCGGCACTGACGCTCTTCAACGAGTACGTGGCCGCTGATCGCGAACGGGCCCAGCGGGAGCAGAGGTTGCAGAAGGCCCAACGGGCCAAAGACGACGCCGCGGTGTTGGTCAAGAAGCTCTCCAAGGGCGGGTCGTCCAAGGAACTCTCAGAAGCCGAGGCCGCATATCGCTCCGCAGCCGAGAAGTGGAAAGCCCTGTACGACGGCAAGGAGCCTCCCGCCGACGCCCAAGATGGCGAAGCCACAGAATCTGCCGAACCGGAATCCGAGACCGAAGCAGAGGCCGACGCCGAAGCCGAAAAGGGTGACAAGACCGAAACCGAGACCTGAGGCCAACCGAAGGCGACAAACCCCTCGGACCGCTCCGACAACAGAAGATAGACTGTTGGTATTGAATCCGATACCATCGCTGGTGTGGATGCATCAAGGGTGACCCGTGAAGCCCGTGCCAGGTCGGGGCTGACGTTGAGGGATCTGGCAGAACGGGCCGAAACTTCTCATTCAGCCATCTCGGCTTACGAGAAAGGGCGCATGTCGCCGACGGTCGCCACCTTGAACCGAATCGTGCAAGCCGCGGGCTTCGCGCTCGACGGCGCGCTTGAGCGGCGAATATACGGCGAATCCGGCAACCGGGGAGCCGAACTCGAGGCCGTGCTCATGCTTGCCGCCGAGTTTCCCGCGCGCCACGGCACCGACACGCCCGTCCCGGTGTTCGGACGGAAACCCGACCAACCCGCCACAGCCGACCCGCCCGAGCCTGAGGGCCGCCAACGATGACGAGCGCGCAAGAAACCGGACCCGTCGAACGCATCATCAGACTCCACCACATGTTCAGAGCGGGCAACATCCCCCATGCCTTCGGCGGAGCGCTGGCCCTCGCCTGGTGTACCCAACGAGCGCGGGGCACCATCGACATCGACGTCAACTTGTTCGTCAGCCATCGCCAAGCCGACGAAGTCCTCGAACTCCTGTCCCCCCACATTGAGGTCGGCGAAGCGCACCGTCGAGCCGTCGCTGCCGACGGCCAGACCCGTCTGTGGTGGGACCAGACGCCTGTCGACCTGTTCTTCAACACCACAGACTTCCACGAGCAGGTCGCGACCCGCATACGCACCGAGAGATTCGGCGGTGACAACGTTCCTTTCCTTGCCTGCGGCGACTTGGCCGTTTTCAAGACGTTCTTCGATCGCCCTCAAGACTGGGTGGATCTCGGGCAGATGGCCGAAGCCGGCACCCTTGACTTTGACAGCGTCGCGGCTCGGATCATGCACTACCTCGGAGTCGATGATCCCCGAGTCCAGCGTCTACGCGAACTCGCGTGACCTGAAGTGACCGGCTAGTTCGGGTGCATGCCGCCGTCGACCACCAGCACCTGGCCGGTCATGTAGGACGAGGCGTCGCTCGCCAGGAAAAGGGCCGCACCGACCATCTCGTCGGGCTCGGCGCAACGATTCAGCAGGGTCTGGGCACCCATCGACTCGGCCGCCCCCTCACCAAGACTGCGGATCATGTCGGTGTTGACCGGTCCGGGCGCCAGGGCGTTGACCCGAACGCCGTCGTCGGCCAGTTCACCGGCAAAGGACCGGGTGATTGACAGCAGAGCCGCCTTCATCGATGCATAAATCGAGAAGCCCCGTGCGAACTGGAACGCCCCCACCGAGATCACGTTGACGACCGCACCGTGACCCGAGTCACCCAGATGGCTGCGGGCGGCGCCGATGAGCAGCGCCGGGCCCTGCAGGTTCACCTCGAGGGACTTCTGCCACATTCCCCGGTCCTGGCTGCCGACCGGAGCGGCCAAGGCGTTGGCAGCGTTGTTGACGACGATGTCGATCCCACCGAAACGGTCCGCCGCCGCACCGACGATCCTCTCAGCGCTGTCTGAGTCGCCCATGTTGACCGCAATCCCGAGGGCGCCCGCCCCCAGCGACTCCAGGTGGGCCTGCGTTGCCTGACAGGCGGCTTCCTTGCGGCTGGCCACGACCACGTTCGCGCCCGCCGCCGCGAACCCCTCCGCCACCGCACGCCCAATGCCGCGCGTCCCGCCGGTAATGACCGCAGTGCGGCCCGTGAGATCAAACAAAGACCGCAACTTGTCAACATCCATAGCCGCCGACGCTATCCCATCACCACCGGGCCGCCCAAATGGGCCGGGCGGTGCCCGACACCGCCCGCCCAGACCTAGAGTGCAGGTTCACACATCACCTACCAAGAATCTCGGCCAGCATTCTGGTGAGAGTGGTCTCGCAAGGAATTATAGCTAGTGCTCACGCGCGTAAGTTGTGTTGCTGTGGGTTTGGGTGGTAGGTCGGCAAGCTCTATTGGTGGGAGCGCGCGCTGATCGGCAGCTCTGCTGGGGCTCTGTGTGCAGGCGTGGCTCTTCCGTTCGGCCAGGGCAGAATGATAGTGGCAGGAGCTATGTTTGGGGCACTGACAGGAGGGGTAAGCAAAAGAACAAGGTTGCTGAAGCGTTCAACAAGTACAGGCACGAGATTCGGAACAGCAAGCAGGAAGCTCCCCTCAAGGGAATCTGGGCGCGCAGCCGCCGCGAATTCGTAGTCTGTTGTCTGAACCCGAGCCGAGAAAGGCCACCGCTGGGGCCGACCACACCCACAAGCACCATGAAACAACACAGAAACAACACGCGCGCAAACGTTTGTGGACACCGCGCTAGGAGAGCAGGGCTGCGTGGAGCATGGAGAAGAAGTGGTCGCTGGGGTAGTGGGTGACGATCTCGACGTTGGGCTCGCCGCCGCCGAAGCCGAGCCGGTCGACCTCCATCACCCCGCGTTGGGGGCCGTCGCCGACCATCACGTCCACATGCAGACGGCTGGTGGTCGCCACGCTCGGGTCGATGGCATGGGCCATGGCTATCGGGTCGGGGAGGTCGTCTCCGGCCAGGCCGTTGTCGATGGCGAACCTCCGCACTGCCTGCGCGATGTCGAGCGCGAATCTCGACAGTGGAGTGTCGAGGGCGGTCAACGCCGCGTGGCGGTCGGCATCTACCACCGCTGAAGCGATCGAGACATCCCAGCCCACGAACTCGATCGGGAACCCGGCACGGGCCACCACCGCGGCCGCTTCGGGGTCAGCCCAGAAGTTGTACTCCGCCATCGCCGAGACGTTGCCGGGTCCGTGGACCCCAGTGCCGCCCATCACCACCACCCGGTCGACCGCGTCTGCAATCTCAGGCGCCAGCAGCACCGTAGTAGCGACATTGGTCAACGGGCCCAGCGTCACCAGCGTGATCTCACCGGGAGCATTCAGGATCGTCTCCGCGATCACCTGCGCGCCGCGGCCTGCGGTGGGCGCCCGGCCCGACAACGGATAGCTGGCGTCACCCATCCCGTCTTTGCCATGCACGTACTCCGCCGTCTCGAGCGCGCGCATCATCGGGGTGGCCGCACCCGCATAGACCGGCACGTCGGCACCGCACAGCTCCACGGTGTACAGCGCGTTCTGCACCGCTTGATCGAGCCCCACGTTGCCTGACACCACAGTGATCGCCTCGACATCGATGTCCGCGTGCCGCAGGGCCATCACCAGCGCAACGGCATCATCGCTGGCGGTGTCGGTGTCGATCAGGAATCGGCGCATCCGCCGATCCTAGACTTGCCTCAGCCGCAGTGACCCATTGCCGCTGGGGCACGTTCAATCGCTGAGGCGATCCACGCGATCCTAGACTTGCCTCAGCCGCAGTGACCCATTGCCGCTGGGGCACGTTCAATCGCTGAGGCGATCCACGCGATCCTAGACTTGCCTCAGCCGCAGTGACCCATTGCCGCTCGCCGGTAGCCTGTGGCCCCATGAGTGACGCAGTCAACGCTCCCTATCCGCATGTAGGGAAAGCAGACCTGCCCGGCATTGAACGGCGCATCCTCGAATACTGGGCGGCTGACCGCACCTTCGAGACCTCGGTCGAGCAGCGCCCGGTCGACACCGAATACGTGTTCTACGACGGCCCGCCGTTCGCCAACGGGCTCCCCCACCACGGGCACCTGCTGACCGGCTACGTCAAGGACGTGGTGCCCCGTTACTTCACGATGAAGGGGCACCGGGTCGAGAGGCGTTTCGGTTGGGACTGCCACGGCCTTCCAGCCGAGATGGAAGCCGAGAAGGAGCTCCCGGTCGCCGGCCGAGCATCGATCATCGAGTACGGCATCGAGAAGTTCAACGAGTACTGCCGCACCTCGGTTCTCAAATACACCAGGGAGTGGGAGAAAACCGTCACCAGGCAGGCCCGCTGGGTCGACTTCGACAACGACTACAAGACCATGGACCGCGACTACATGGAATCGGTCATGTGGGCCTTCAAACAGCTCTGGGACAAGGGGCTGATCTACCAGTCGAACCGGGTGCTGCCCTACAGCTGGGGTGCCGAGACACCTCTGTCGAACCACGAGATCCGACTCGACGACGCCACCCGTCCCCGCCAGGACCCGGCGATCACCGTGGCGTTCGAACTCGACGACCCGAGCGGGCTCCCGGGGTCCGACGGGCCCGAATCGGACCGACGAGTATCGATCCTGGCTTGGACCACCACGCCGTGGACACTGCCCTCGAACCTCGCTCTCGCAGTGGGGCCAGACCTCCGATACGCGGTTATGCGCGACACCGACGGCAGCCGCTACGTGCTGAGCGAGGACGCAGTCGAGTCCTACGAACGCCAACTCCGCGACGCTGCCCTTGTCGGCACCATCAGCGGGTCCGAGCTTGTCGGTCGGACTTATGTGCCTCTGTTCGACTTCTTCGCCGACATGGCTGAGGTCGATCCACAAAAGCCCCATCACGGTGCCAACCGCGCCTTCGTCGTCCTCGAGGGCGACTTCATCGACACCTCCGAGGGCACCGGGGTCGTGCACATGGCACCCGGCTTCGGCGAGGACGACCAGCGCGTGGCCGCCGCCGCCGGCATCGGCACCGTGGTGCCGGTCAACGATTCGGGCTGCTTCACCGCAGAGGTCACCGACTGGGCGGGCATCAACGTGCTCGAGGCCAACTCCGGGATAATCAAGGCGCTGCGCGGCTCGGGCCGGCTGGTGCGCCACGACAGCTACACCCACAACTACCCGCACTGCTGGCGTACCGATACGCCGATCATCTACAAGGCCATGCCGAGCTGGTATGTGAAGGTCACCGAGATCCGCGAACGTTTGCTGGAAACCAACCAGGAGATCAACTGGGTGCCGAGCCATATCCGCGACGGACGGTTCGGCATGTGGTTGGAGGGGGCGAGGGACTGGTCGATCTCACGCAACCGGTTCTGGGGTTCGCCGATCCCAGTGTGGATCAGCGACAATCCCAACTATCCGCGTACCGACGTGTACGGCAGCCTCGACGAACTCGAAGCCGACTTCGGGGTCCGCCCCGACAACCTCCACCGTCCCTTCATCGACGAACTGGTGCGCCCCAACCCCGACGACCCCAGCGGCCGCTCGATGATGCGACGGGTCCCCGAAGTCCTCGACTGCTGGTTCGAGTCCGGCGCCATGCCCTTCGCGCAGGTCCACTACCCGTTCGAGAACAAGGAGTGGTTCGACGAGCACTTCCCGGCGGACTTCATCGTCGAGTACATCAACCAGTCACGCGGCTGGTTCTACACGTTGCACGTACTGGCCACGGCGTTGTTCGACCGACCCGCCTTCCAGAATGTCATCTGTCACGGAATCCTGCTGGCCGACGACGGCGCCAAGCTCTCCAAGAAGCTGCGCAACTACACCGAACCCGAAGACATCTTCTCCAAGCAGGGGTCCGACGCGCTGCGCTGGTACTTCATGTCGTCCAACATCGTGCGCGGCGGCGATGCCAGGATCTCCGATCAGGCCATCGACGAGGTTGTTCGCCAGGTGATCCTGCCTATCTGGAACGCCTATTCGTTCTTCACCCTGTATGCCAACGTCGAGGAGTATCGGGCGACCTTTCGCACCGACAGCACAGAGCTGCTCGACCGCTACATCCTCGCCAAGATCCGCGACCTGATCGCCCGGACCGAAGCCCGCATGGATGCCTATGACCTGCCGGGCGCGGCAATGGAGATCCGCTCGTTCATCGACGCGCTCAACAACTGGTACATCCGCCGCTCCCGCGACCGTTTCTGGGGCGTCGACGGCAGCGGAGCAGACGTCGGCGGACTCGACACCCTCTACAGCGTGCTGGTCACGCTTGTGCAGGTAGCAGCACCTTTCCTGCCGATGGTGAGCGAAGAGATCTGGCTCGGTCTGACCGGCGGCGACGACAGCCTGGCGCCGTCAGTGCATCTCTGCGACTGGCCGTCGCTCGAAGATTTCCCGGCCGACGACGCGCTCGTCGCGGCGATGGATCGGCTTCGCGACGTCGCCTCCACCGCTCTGCGGCTGCGCGAGAACGAGGGTCTGCGGGTGCGGTTGCCGCTCGCATCGCTCACAGTCGCAGGCCGCGATGCAACCACTCTCGAGCCGTTCAGCGATCTGCTCGCCGATGAGCTCAACGTCAAGTCCGTAAACGTCACCGACGACATCGGGAACCTCGCCACGCTGATTCTTCGACCCGACGGGAAGGCTCTCGGTCCCCGCCTGGGTTCTGCAGTGCAGGTTGTGTTCGCCGCAGCCCGCAGCGGCGATTGGGAAGCTCACCGCGACGGTACCGTTGCCGTCGCCGGTCAGGTGCTGGGTGCCGACGAGTACGAACTCGTGCTCGAGTCCCCCGAGGGCATCGTTGCAGCCGCTCTGCGCTCCAACGATGCGGTGGTCAGCATCGACACCGACGTGACCCCCGAACTCGAAGCCGAAGGTCTCGCCCGCGACATGGTCCGTGAGATCCAGAACGCCCGCCGAGCCGAGGACCTGGTCGTCACCGACCGTATCGAGGTCTTCGTCACAACCGCTTGCGAAACCGCGCTGGCTTCACTCGAACAACATCGTGACTACGTTTCTGAACAGGTGCTGGCCACCGGCATCAGCACCGCCTCTCGAGCCGGTCTGCGCCTCCACGAGACCACGATCGACGGCGAACCGTTCTGCTTCTCGCTGCACACGACCCCGACCACCTAGGCGACAGACATGGAGCGCTTGGAGTTCACCGGCGCACCGGGGGCGGAACTCGCCGCGGTCCTGCATCACCCGCCTGACGGTGCCGAGACGGTCGGCGCAGCACTGCTCGCCCACTGCTTCACCTGTTCCAAGGACCTGTTCACGACCACGCGCATCGCGGATGCCGATCATCTCTTCAGCAACCCGAAACACTCCGATGAACTCGTCGGCGCCATCGTCGCCTGGTTGTCTGTCAACCGCTCGGCCTCGTAGTTGTCGAGTCGGTCAGTTGTCGAGGCGGCGGCCCTCTTCTACGAGGTTGATCTCCCAGATCACCTTGGACAGGGCGTCGCCGGCGGTGATCGTCGGGAACCTGAGGGGGTTCTCGGGGGTCACGGTCGTGGGGACCGGTGCCAGGATGGTCCACGGTTCGGGATGGGCGAACTGCACCACCGAATGGCGGTCACCCTGCTGGCCTGTGCCCGAGACGACCCGATGGAAACCTGACGGGACCGCGCCGTTGGTCAGCCTCTCTAGCATCAGGCCGGTGTTGATGATCGCCCCGTCGTCGGGCGGGACCGCATCGATCCAGCCGTCTTCGACCCGGACCTGCAAGCCGGCTGCGGTGGCGCGCGGCAGCGCCGTTAGCAGATTGATGTCGGCATGCTCGGCAGCCCACACATGGGTCTCGTCGGGTGCCTGGTTCATCGCCGGGTAGTGGATCGCCCTGGTCAGGTTCGCGCCGTCGACGAGCATCTGCTCGAAGAACGATTCGTGGAGGCCCAGACCAACCGCGATGATCCTCGACACCCGAATCTGCAGTGCTGCGACCGTGTCGTGGAAGTCGAGCAGCAGCGCAGCGATCCCGGCTATGTCGCTGTCGGGCAGCGTCGGCGGCCCGTAGCGGAACGGGTACCGGGCACGGAGCGGATGACCCTCGGGGCGTGGCGCACTCCAGTTGAGCATCTCCTTGAAATCGGGCACATCGGCGATCGCGGCCGTCTCCACAAGCAGTCCCGTGTATCCCGTTTGCCCGTTGCTGCCAGGGACTTTGTATTCATCCTTGCGGTCTTGGGGCAGGGAGAAGAACTCTTCGAGCTTGCCGTAGACCTCGTCGATCATGTCGACGCTCATGTCATGTGACACGTAGACGAACCCCGTGACCAGGCTTTTCATCACTCCGTCGACAACGCCCCGACGGGCAGCACGGTCGCCTTGTTCGAAGGCCAACAGGTCGACGTCGAGGATCTTCATCCCGAGAAGTTACTCCAGACCACTCCGACAGCGCCCGCAGCGGACCCTTCGACAGCAAATCCTGACCCAAGGTCCGACTAACCGTCCGGTCAGGGGCTAGTCTTACGCCGAGATTGACACGGCTGTAATTTCGCTGCTGTAATTCTCAGTCCGCTACTGTCGCCGCAGTCGCGGGGCGGCGGTGCCAAGCCGGAGCCACCCCCGCAACCCCCCAATCGGCACGGAAAGGTCCACAGATGGTGATGCAGCAAGATCGGCTCAGCGCCGTACAGAGCACGCCAGCAGCCTCGACCGTCAGCACCAGCATGCGAGTGCGCAAGCGCAACGGCACGCTCGAGCCCGTAGATGTCAACAAGATCGTCAACGCAGTCGCCAGAGCCTCAGAGGGACTGCACGGCGTCGAACCCATGATCGTGTCGACCCGCACCATCGCCGCACTGGCCGACGGCGCCACCACCCGAGAACTCGACGAACTGTCGATCCGCACGGCCGCCGGCCTGATCGTCGAGGAACCCAACTACTCCAAGCTCGCTGCCCGCCTGCTCTCGACCTATATCGACAAGGAGGTCCGCAACCAGAACGCCCCCTGGTTCTCCGAGTCGGTGTCGCTGGGCCACTCGCTCGGGCTGATCAGCGACGAGGTGTTCGCGTTCGTCGGCGAGCACGCCCCGGAGCTCAACGCCGCCATCGACAGCCAACGGGACCGAAACTTCGAGTTCTTCGGGATCCGCACGGTCTATGACCGCTACCTGCTGCGCCACCCCCAGACCCGCAAAGTCATCGAGACCCCCCAGTACTTCTTGCTGCGCGTCGCCTGCGGGCTCTCCGACAACCCCGAGGAGGCCGTCTACTTCTACGACCTGATGTCGTCGCTGGCCTACCTGCCGTCGAGCCCCACCCTCTTCAACTCCGGCACCAGACACCCGCAGATGTCGAGTTGCTACCTGCTCGACTCGCCCGAGGACTCACTCGAAGGCATCTACAAGCGCTACACCGACATCGCCCAGCTCTCCAAGTTCGCCGGCGGGATCGGCGTCGCCTGGCATCGTGTCCGTTCCAAGAACAGCCTCATCGTCGGTACCAACGGGCTCTCCAACGGCATCGTCCCCTGGCTTCGGACCCTCGATGCCTCTGTTGCCGCAGTCAATCAGGGGGGCCGTCGCAAAGGCGCCGCCTGCGTCTACCTCGAAGCCTGGCACGCCGACATCGAGCAGTTCCTCGAACTGCGCGACAACACCGGTGACCACACCCGCCGGACGCACAACATCAACCTCGCCAACTGGATCCCCGACCTGTTCATGGAGCGGGTCAAGAACGGCTGGAAGTGGAGCCTTTTCGACCCCAAGAAGGTTCCGGAGCTGATCGACACCTACGGCGACGAGTTCCGTGCCATTTACGAACAGGCTGAGTCCGACGGACTCGAGGAGAAGCAAGTCGAGGCCCGCGAGCTCTACCAACGCATGATGCGGGCTCTCGCCGAGACAGGAAACGGCTGGATGACCTTCAAGGACTCCGCCAACCGGAAGTGCAACCAGACCGGTCCCGGATCAACAGGCGAAACCAACGCCCGCGACCGGGTCGTGCATCTGTCCAACCTTTGCACCGAGATCCTCGAGGTGACGAGCCAGGCCGAGACTGCGGTTTGCAACCTCGGTTCGGTCAACCTCGGCGCGTTCGTGACCACGGCCTCGTGCGAGACGCCGCCAGCGCTTCGCAGCGTTCCCCGCACGAACGGCACGGCGCCCGACCAGACAGCCGCAGCGCAGGCCGCCCCGACCGACGTGAAGGCGATGGACTACCAGCGGCTCGGGCAGGTTGTGCGCCAAGTCGTCCCGTTCCTGGATCGAGTGATCGACATCAATTTCTACCCGACCCCGGAGGCCCGCGCATCCAACCACCGCTGGCGTCCCGTCGGCCTCGGATTGATGGGCCTGCAAGACGTCTTCTTCAAGATGGGTCTGCCTTTCGATTCGCCCGAAGCGCGCGAGATCTCCCGTCGCATCAGCGAGGAGATCTACTTCAACGCCCTGTGGGCCTCGACGGAACTGGCCGAGAGCAACGGGGCGCACGCTGCCTTCGCCGATACCAGAGCGGCCCGCGGAGACCTGCAGTTCGACCTGTGGGGCATCGAGCCCTCAGACCCCGATCGCTGGGACACCCTGCGCCAACGCATTTCTGAGCACGGCCTGCGCAACTCGCTGATGATCGCCATCGCCCCCACCGCGACCATCGCTTCGATCTCCGGCTGCTACGAGTGCATCGAGCCGCAGGTGTCCAACCTCTTCAAACGGGAGACCCTCTCAGGGGAGTTCATGCAGATCAACCGCTACCTTGTTGCGGAACTTCAGCGGCGTCGCCTGTGGGACCCCGAAATGATCGCTGAGGTCAAGAAGGCGGAAGGCTCGGTCCAGTCGATCGACCGGGTTCCCGACGACCTCAAGGCCGTCTATCGCACCGCCTGGGAGATCCCCATGAAGTCTCTCATCGAGATGGCCGCCGAACGCGGTGCTTTCATCGATCAGAGCCAGTCGTTGAACCTGTTCATGGAGGCGCCGACGATCGGGAAGCTGTCCTCAATGTACATGCACGCCTGGGAGAAGGGCCTGAAGACCACCTATTACCTGCGCAGTCGGCCCAAGACACGCATCAACAAGACCGCCGCCGACGCGGCTGGCCCCACCTCAGGCGGTGGCCCGACCAACGGCGCCCGCAACAGAACGGCCTTCACCGATGCCGATGCGCTCGCCTGCTCACTGGAGAACCCCGAGACATGCGAGGCGTGCGACTGATGGCCCTAGCCAACGACCCGGACTTCGCCTTCGGCCCGGCACAACCCGCCGAACCGGCACAACCCGCCGAACCGGCGCAGGCTGCTGATCCGATCCAACACAGCGGCGGCCATGCCGGTCATGCCGGCCACTACGCCACGCCGGCCGGCGCCGAGTCCAACATTTTGGACCCCGGCTTCAACCTGACCCTGCGTCCCATGCGCTATCCGCAGTTCTTCGAGATGTACAAGGACGCGATCAAGAACACCTGGACCGTCGAGGAGATCGACTTCTCCGACGACCTCACGGACCTTGACCGCAAGCTGATGCCGTCTGAGAAGCACCTCATCAGCCGGCTCGTGGCGTTCTTCGCCACGGGCGACTCGATCGTGGCCAACAACCTCGTGCTCAACCTCTACGAGCACATCAACTCGCCTGAGGCGCGCATGTATCTCTCGCGCCAGCTCTACGAAGAGGCGCTGCACGTCCAGTTCTACCTGAACCTCCTCGACAACTACATCCCCGACGCCGACGAGCGGGCCGCAGCGTTCGCGGCCATCGACAACATTCCCTCGATCCGGGCCAAGGCGGAGTTCTGCTTCAAGTGGATGGACTCTGTGGGCAAAGGCCCCCTGCTGACTGCCGAGGACCGCAAACGGTTCCTGATGAACCTGGTCTGTTTCGCCACCTGCATCGAGGGTCTGTTCTTCTTCGCCGCCTTCGCCTATGTGTACTTTCTGCGATCGAAGGGACTCCTCAACGGTCTGGCCGCCGGCACCAACTGGGTGTTCCGTGACGAATCGATGCACATGAACTTCGCCCTGGAGGTGATCAACACGGTGCGCAGCGAAGAACCGGACCTCTTCGACGAGGAGCTCGCAGAACGCATCACCGCCATGCTCGAAGATGCCGTCGAGGCCGAGTTCATGTTCGCGCAGGACCTGCTCGGCGAGGGCGTGCCGGGCATGTCCACCGCCGACACCCGCAGCTACCTCGAGTATGTGGCGGATCAGCGGCTCACTCAGTTGAACCTTCCCCGGCGCTTCGGTTCCCGCAACCCGTTCGCCTTCATGGAACTGCAGGATGTGCAGGAGTTGTCGAACTTCTTCGAGCGGACGGTGTCGGCCTACCAGGTCGGGGTTGAGGGCGAAGTATCCTTCGACGAAGACTTCTAGCCCAAACGCCCGCAAACACCGAATCTCTTCGATTTGAGGGCCCGGCCGGATGTCGCTGACCGACAGGTGGTCAACTCTGGCGGTCGACCGAACCGCCGTAGCCGGCGGTGCCCGAGGCGCCTGCGGCGGAACCGAGACGGTCCAGAGGCGTCGTGTGAGTCGATGGGGTCGGCGTGAACTCGACGGGCATGTGCTTCACGCCGCCGATGAAATTGGAGCGCAGGTAGTCGAGGTCTCCGGCCAGGCGGATATCGGGCAGGCGCTGGGCGATGCCCTTGAACATCAGGCGGATCTCCATCCGGGCCAGATTGGCGCCGAGGCAGAAGTGGGGCCCGCCGCCTCCGAAACCAATGTGGTCGTTGGGAGTGCGCTCAATGTCGAAACTCCAGGGATCGTCGAAGGCCCGCGGGTCGCGGTTGGCAGCAATGTGCCACATCACGACCTTGTCGTCCTCTTTGATCTTGACTCCGCCCACCTCGTAGTCCTGCATGGCCTGACGGCGAAAATGGAGCACCGGTGTGGCCCAGCGCACCACCTCGTCGGCCATCGTCGGGGCGTAACGATCCGGGTCTGAACGGTATTTCTCCCATTGCTCGGGAAACTGGAAGAAACCGTGCATGCCGCGGGTGACCGAGTTGCGGGTCGTCTCGTTGCCTGCCACACAGAGCAGCAGGAAGAACATGTCGAACTCCATCTCCGAGAGCTTCTCGCCGTCGATGTCGGCAGACAGCAGGGTGGTGATTATGTCGTCTGCGGGCTTGTCGCGCCGTTCCTTCTGCAGGGCGTTGGAGTAGGCGAACAGTTCCATCGAGGAGGCCAGAAGATCCTCGCGCGTAGCCACCACGTCGGGATCGTCGCCGCCGATCATGGCGTTGGTCCAGTCGAAGATCTTCAAGCGGTCCTCTAGCGGGATGCCCATCATCTCCGCGATCGCCTGCAACGGAAGCTCGGCGCTCAGATCCTCGACGAAGTCGGCATGGCCCTGCTCGCACACCTTGTCGATGATCATGTCGGTGCGATTCAGCAGGTAGTCCTCCAACAGGTTGATCATCCGCGGAGTGAAACCGCGGCTGACGATGCGGCGATAGCGGGTGTGTTTGGGAGGATCGAGCGACAGCATCGAGTCGCTCCTGAATTCGTCGATTGCATCGGCCCGGTTCCGCTCGGTCATCTGAGTGCCGCCGCGGTTCGATGAGAACGCCTCGGCGTTGCGGTTGATTTCTTTGAGGTGCTCTAGCCGGGTTACGGCCCAGAATCCAGGACCTCTGTCACCCTCGTCGATCCAGTGGATCCCGGGGTCGGTCTCTCGCAGGCGCTCGAGCATGTCGTGGTGTTCCTGACGCTGGAACGCATCCATGTCCCACAGATCAACGCCATCAGTAACTGCCATGTTGAGCCTCGCTTCGCTCTCGCCTAATTTGCCTTCCTACGAAGGAACCTTATATCAGGCACACGGCCCAACAAGAAATTCAGACAGCGGGAGCGATGGCCGGTGCAGGACCGACATAGCGCGCGCTCGGGCGCATGATCTTGCCCTCGGCGTGCTGTTCGACCACATGGGCCGACCAACCGATGGATCGGCTGACCGAGAAAGTCGGTGTGAACATCTCGCGGGGCAAGCCGACCAGTTCCAGAACCACGCCGGCCCAGAACTCGACGTTGGTGACGATCCGCTGGTCGGGCCGCCACTCGGACAACACCGCGAGGATCTCAGCCTCGATTCCCGCAGCACTCTCGACGAGGTCGCCGCCAAGACGCTCAGCGGCCTCTCGCAGCACCACCCCACGGGGATCCTCGGCTCGGTACACGGCATGACCGAACCCCATGATCTTGTCTCCGGCGGCGAGACGGGCACGGGTCCAGTCAGCGGCCGAAGACGGATCTCCGATCTCGTCGATCATCTGCATGCAGCGACTCGGCGCTCCACCATGCAGGGGACCGGTGAGGGCTCCTACCGAAGCAACCAGCGAACCCGCCATGTCCGCGCCCGTGCTCGCCACCACGCGGCCCGTGAAAGTCGAGGCGTTGAAGCCATGGTCCAGCGTCGCAACCAGGTACTGCTCAATGGCACGTTCGGCCTCTGTGCTGGGAGTCGAGTCAGTCAGCATTCGGAAATAGTCGGCGGCGTGGCTGATGGAGGGGTCGGGATCCACCGGCGTCAACCCCTGCCGCCGTCGATAGTGGCGAGCGAGGATCGTCGGCACGGTCGCGGCGAGGCGCATGGCGTCACCGTGTATCTGCTCCGCGCTGCGGTCGAGCATCGGGCCGCGCGATTCGTGATCGCCCACCGCTAGCAATCCGATCCGCAGAGCTGCCATCGGATCGCCGACCCAGCGGGCGCTCTCGTCAATGAACCGGGAGGTCTCCTCGGGTAGCACTCGCAAAGAGCCGGGGTCGAGCCGCGGCACTTCAGGCGGCAGCGCACCGTCGATCTGCAGGGTCCAGACGTCTTCGAGCGACCGGGTGCGGGCGAGCTCGGCGGCGTCGTACTGTCGATAGTGGAAGAATCCCTCCTGGCCCCTCACCGCGCCCAGCATCGTGTCTGCCACCGCTAAGCCCTTCAGTCCGGGCGGCGCGATCTCCATGGTTGTTGCTCCTTGTCTGCAAGTTTCTTGGCGAGGTACCGACGCAATCGAGACTCGACAAGTCTGCGCGACGCTCCGAATCGATTCCGCCATGCTCAATGGTGCCGCGAACCCGAACCAAACGACAACACCGGCGCATTGACCGTCGAGTCGACCGTCGAGTCGACCGTAGAGTCGACCTTCGAGTCGAACGGCGCCTCGAACGGTGCCTCGAACGGCGAGTCAACCGTCGAGCAGACGGTCCACGGCAACGCTCGGGTTGATCTCTCCGGCGGCGACCGAGGCCTCCAACTCTCGGTTGCGGGCCGCGAACTCCAGATCAGCGGTGACTCGCTCCAAGAGCCGCTCGCGCACCATGGCGCGCATCCAATCGAGCCTCTGGTCTCTTCGGCGTTGAAAGCGTTCACCCGACTCGCCGAGCACTCGGCGATGCTGTTGCACGAGCTCCCAGATCTCATCGAGTCCCTCACCGCTGAGTGCGGAGCAGGTGACGACAGGGGTGCTCCAGTTCGGGCTCTGCGGTGCCAACAGATGCATTGCTCGGCGATAGTCGGCTGCCGCGAGTTCGGCACGTTGGGCGTTGTCGCCGTCGGCCTTGTTGACAGCCACGAGATCGGCCAACTCCAAGACACCCCTCTTGATGCCCTGCATCTCATCACCGGCACCGGGGAGCATCAGCACCATGAAGACGTCGACCAGAGAATGAACCACCGTCTCCGACTGACCCACACCGACCGTCTCAACAATGATCAAGTCATATCCGGCCGCTTCCAGCACCAGCATCGACTCGCGTGTAGCGCGCGCCACCCCCCCGAGAGTGCCCGACGACGGTGCGGGCCTGATGAAGGCCAAGTCGTCGACGGAGAGTCTCGACATTCTCGTCTTGTCCGCAAGGATCGAACCGCCGCGAAGCGAACTCGAGGGATCGACTGCCACGACCGCGACACGATGATTCTGCGCGGTGAGCTTCGAGCCGAATGCCTCGATGAACGTCGACTTGCCCACGCCGGGCACACCGGTGATCCCGATCCGATCAGCGTTGCCGGTGTGCGGCAACAACACCTCCAGCAGGGTCGCGGCTCTACGGCTATCCTCGGGCAGCCTCGACTCGACTAGGGTTATGGCGCGGCCGATCGCGCTGCGATCACCGGCGATAACCGCTTCGCCAAGGTCGCGGTCGCTTGTGCCCGGGCCGGGGTCGTCGTCTGAGGCTTCGCTTGCCATCCCGGCCGACGCTACCGTTTCGCCCGACCCGAACCAGACCACGGGCTACAGCCATCCCGTACGAGGGCCACAACTCGTAACAGAACGCGTTTCGCCCGACCCGAACCAGACCACGGGCTACAACCATCCCGTACGAGGGCCACAACTCGTAACAGAACGCCTTTCGCCCGACCCGAACCAGACCACGGGCTACAACAGGTCGAGCAGCTCTGTCGCGGCATCGGCAATGACCGTTCCCGGCGGGTAGACAGCCACCGCGCCCATCTCGAGCAGGGTCTCAACGTCGTCTGGGGGAATCACTCCGCCGACCGTGATCTTGATGTCTGCACGGCCGAGCCGTTCCAGCTCAGCGATCAACTCCGGCACCATGGTCAGATGGCCGGCGGCCAATGACGAAGCGCCCACTACATGGACGTCGGCTTCAACGGCTTGGCGTGCCACCTCGGCCGGGGTCTGGAACAGCGGACCGATGTCGACATCGAAACCTAAGTCTGCGAATGCCGTGGCGATCACCTTCTGGCCGCGGTCATGGCCGTCCTGGCCCATCTTCGCCACCAGGATGCGAGGACGACGGCCACGAGCCTGCGCGAACGCCTCGACCCGTTCCCTGACTCTGCTGATGGAATCGTCTTGCGCACCCATCTCGGCTCGGTACACCCCTTCGATCGTACGGATCTGCGCTACATGACGACCGTAGACGTTTTCTAGCGCATCGCTGATCTCCCCCACCGTTGCTTTTTCGCGCGCCGCGTCCACCGCAAGGGCCAGAAGGTTGCCCTCACCGCTCTCCGCTGCCATGGTCAGCGCATCCAGGGCGGACTCCACGCTCGTCTGGTCGCGCTCGGCTCGCAACAACTCGAGCTTGGCGATCTGGGAGGCTCGCACATCGGCGTTGTCGATCTTGAGGACATCTATCTCCTGGCGGAGACCTGCCCGTGGATCGAGCCGGTACTTGTTGACCCCGATCACAGCCTGAGCCCCGGAGTCGATGCGGGCCTGGGTTCGTGCGGCCGCCTCCTCGATTCGCATCTTGGGGATCCCCGCTTCGATGGCTGCGGCCATCCCACCGATTCCCTCGACCTCGCTGATGTGGCCCCAAGCGACTCTGGTAAGATCCGAGGTCAGTCTCTCGACGTGGTAGCTGCCTCCCCAAGGGTCGACCGTGCGGGTCGTGCCGCTCTCCTGTTGCAGGAACAACTGGGTGTTGCGCGCTATGCGAGCGGAGAAGTCGGTGGGCAGCCCGAGCGCCTCGTCGAGAGCATTGGTGTGCAGCGACTGGGTGTGGCCCTGCGTGGCCGCCATCGCCTCCACACAGGTACGAACGACGTTGTTGTAGACGTCCTGGGCGGTGAGGCTCCAGCCGCTGGTCTGGGAGTGCGTCCGCAACGACAGCGACTTCGGGTTCTCTGGACCGAACTGCGACATCAGTTCGGCCCACAACAGTCGGGCCGCGCGGAGTTTCGCCACCTCCATGAAGAAGTCCATGCCGATACCCCAGAAGAAGCTGAGACGGGGCGCGAACGAGTCGACCCGCAGACCCGCCGAAATCCCCGCCCGCACGTACTCGATCCCGTCAGCGAGCGTGTAGGCGAGTTCGAGGTCAGCGGTCGCTCCGGCTTCTTGGATGTGATAACCCGAAATCGAGATCGAATTGAACTTCGGCATCTGCGCCGACGTGTAGGCGAAGATGTCGGCGATGATCCGCATGCTCGGTGCCGGAGGGTAGATGTAGGTGTTGCGGACCATGAACTCTTTGAGAATGTCGTTCTGGATCGTCCCGGTGAGCTGGCGCGGTTCCACTCCCTGCTCCTCCGCGGCCACCACATACAGGGCCAGGATCGGCAGCACCGCACCGTTCATGGTCATTGAGACGCTCATCTGGTGAAGCGGGATCCCCTCGAACAGTTGCCGCATGTCGAGTATCGAGTCGATCGCAACTCCGGCCATTCCGACATCGCCGGCCACACGAGGATTGTCGGAGTCGTAGCCGCGATGTGTCGCCAGATCGAAAGCGATCGAGAGCCCCTTCTGGCCTGCAGCCAGGTTGCGGCGGTAGAACGCGTTGGACTCTTCGGCGGTCGAGAACCCCGCGTACTGCCGGATGGTCCAGGGCTGGTTCACATACATCGTCGGGTACGGGCCGCGCACAAACGGCGCGAACCCCGGCAGGGAGTGGGGGAAATCCAAGTCGGCCGTGTCTGCGGGAGTCGCGACCGCGCTGATGTCGATCCCCTCCGGCGTCGCGCTGAGATGGGCCCGGCCAGCGGCGATCTGCTCGCTGCTGAGCCCGCCGAGTTCCCCGTCATCGAGGTCGACCGCCGTGAAATCGGGGATCACGCTCATCTCTTCACCGTAGCGGTCACACCCTCGCCGGCGGTAGCCGCACCCGGGGGCTAGTGATTAGTTCCAAGTGTGTAGTGGTCGTAGGCGATGAGCGACAATTTTCCCGAATCGTCGAATTGGGTTGAATCGACAACTGCACGGCGTTACTCTTATGTCAATCCTCCCTGACTTCCTCCCTGCGCTCGAACACGCGCTAGCCGTCAACAAGCGGGTCGAGACCGCCACATGGTGGGCCCCCAAATCGCCTCGAGGTCAACTCAAGGTCCCGAACCGCAACCTCTGGAACCACAATCTCGACAAGGGCAAGTTCGATCAGGTGCGAGATGACACCGACTACCTGACAAATCCGTGAGTTGCCTAGGGCTGCGGTCGGGGTGGTACCCGGTACGGGATTCGAACCCGTGTCACCGACACCACACCGCAATGGGCGGCCCACCCGCATCACGCGCCAACGATCTCAAGCGAACCGACAGCTAGACGCCGAGGTCGGCGTGGAGTCGGGTCAGGGCGTCGACGACGTCCATGCCTTGATACCAGAACTCGTCGACGCCCGCGGCCCGTAGATCTGAGCGCAGGCCGCCAGGCTCGCCGGCGAGTATGACTCGCTGCGCTCCGGCCTCTTGCAATGCCAATGCCGTGGCCGCGCCGCGCCGCGCGTACACCGTGTCCGTTGAACAGACGATCGCAACCGAAGCGCCGGACTCGCTGAACCGAGCCTCGGCCTCCAACGGCGAGTGGGATCCGCCTTCGTGCGCTCCCGAGCCGACCACGCCCCCCACGGCCAGCAGGTCAGACACCCAGGTGCTGCGTGTGGCGTGGGTCGCCAAGTCTCCGAGCGCAGCAATATGAACTCGGGGACGCTCGCCGGTGGCCAGCAGATGACGGTCCGCGGCGTCGTGCAGTGTCTCGAAGGGCTCAGCCAGTCGACGCACCGACAGACCCGCTGGCCGCGACGGGCCGGGCTCTCGGGCTTCTCGGGGTGCTCGTCCCGGCTGCGCTTGAGCTGACTGGTCTGACAGGTCCGGATATTCCGACACGCCGGTGATGACCTCTTCGCGTCTGCGGAGGGACTCGAGCCTCTGCTGCCACGAGTGGTCGACAGCTGCGTACAGAGAACCGTCGGCTATCGCCGCCTCGATCCCACCGGCAGCTTCCAGGGCTGCAAACTCCTCCCATGCCCGGGCCGCGAGCCGGTCGGTCAAGGATTCGACGAACCAGGATCCGGAGCAGGGATCAATGACCCGCCCCAGATGCGACTCCTCGATCAACAGCGTCTGGGTGTTGCGGGCAAGACGCCTGCCGAGTTCGTCGGGCGTTCCGAGCGGCTCGTTGAACGGCAGCACCGTCACCGCATCGGCGCCTCCCACCCCGGCAGCAAAAGCTGCTGTCGTTGCGCGCAGCATGTTGACCCATGGGTCCAAGCGACTGTAGACGGCGCGACTGGTCACCGCTTGCTGAAGTTGCGGCGCGGCTCCAGGGTCGACCCCGCAAGCCTCCAGGACCCGCGCCCAGACCCGCCTCGCGGCACGCAGCTTGGCCATGTTCGCGAACTGGTCGACACCGATGCTCAACCTGAACCCGATCGTGTTCGCCCCAGCTGCGGGCGCAACCCCGAAGGACTCGAGTCGGCGCAGGTAGGAGACAGCGGTGGCGGTGCTGTACCCGATCTCCTGTGCCTCAGTCGCACCGGCCTCGGCGTAGCGGGTCGAGTCGACACTCAAGGTTCGGCCCGAGCGCAGCGACGGCACCAGCGAAGCCGCAACGTTCACCACATCGTCGGGGTTGGCGAAACCGCCGCGCGGCGCCTCACCAATGGGATCGAGTCCGAGCCAACTTGCAGTGGCAGCCGAGTCACCCCGTTGCTCGATCACCGCGGCCAGTCCGCGCGCCGCGTTGACATCGGCATGGGGGGCCAACACCACCGCAGCGAGATCGAACAGGATCCCGGCTGTGGCCCGCTGCAGCGATTCGAGGGTCCAGTTCGGTTCCGGCGGGGTCAGCTCAACGGAGGTGACTCCCCTCTCGAGTTCTTCGAGCACGGCGCGACCGCAGGCATCGGGGTCGTCCGCGCTGAACTGCTGGCGCACATCCCAACCCCGCTCGAGCCGCTGAGGGTCTACGGGCACGAACTTGGCCGACGGAACCGAGTCCGCCGCGGTGTAGAGGGGTCCGATGTCAAGACCGTCGCGGGTCGTCGAGACCAGCACTTCGTCGAAAGACCTGCCGCGCAGCACCTTGTCGACTGCATCTGACCAGTCCGAGAGCCCAGCTTCGCCTGAACTGAAATTCGGGCCTGGTTCAGTCACCGTTGCATCCTGGGACGACGTTGTTGTCCGGCGACAAGGCCATGGCGGCAATTGTTGCCGTTTCGACAGCGACGGTGCAGCATCGGCCGCTCATTTGCTGACCGAGCATGCATTTGGACGGCAGTCCATTCGAGTCGGGGCCGCCGGGATGGTGCCGAGCCCGGGGGCCGGGGGCCTGCAACATGGCGTTCAGGACTCCAGTTGAGCTTGCAGACCCTCGATTGCTTCGATGAACTCTTCGATCATGTCCAGCACGACTGTGCTCGCGGACTTTCGCTGGTTCATGTTGCCGACCACCTGCCCGACGAAATAGTTGGCCAACGTCTCCGCTCCGGACCCGGCCTGGTGGGCTGCGCGGTCGATCCGTCGTTGAGCGGCAGCGGTGAGGACCGGCTGCAACGGCATCGGTAGCGGGTCTGGGGTGTCGTCCCGCTCCCATTCCTGAGTCCAGGCCGACTTCAACATCCGGGCCGGCTTGCCGGTGAGCGACCGTGACCTGATCGTGTCAGCCGACGTGGCCGCGAGGAACTTCTCCTTCACGACCGGGTGCGTTTCCGCCTCGTCGGTGGTCAGCCAGACCGACCCGCACCACACCCCCTGGGCACCGAGCGCCATGGCGGCGGCCATCTGTCGGCCGCGGCCGATGCCGCCGGCGCCCAGCACCGGCAGCGACGTGGCGTCGACGATCTCAGGGATCAGGACCATGGACCCGATCTCACCGGTGTGACCGCCGGCCTCCGAACCCTGTGCGACGATCAGGTCGACGCCGGCGCGCTCGTGCGCCTCGGCGTGTGAGGCTCGACCGGCCAGGGCACCCACCCTGCGGCCGGCCCCCTTCACCGCCTCGATCATCTCTTTGGGTGGCGGCCCCAGAGCGTTGGCCACGAACGCGGTCCGCTTGGACAACGCCACATCGATCTGCGGGGCTGCCGCGTTCGCCGAGAAGGGCGCGGCCCCGGCCCTGTCCATGCTCCCCGACAGCGTGCTCTCATCGGGCGGCATCTCCGGCACCTCGTAGCGGGCCAGGATGTCGTCAACGAACTCTGCGTGCTCCGGGGGGATCATCTTGGCGAGGTCCGCCGTCGTGAAACCGCCGGTGTCGTCGCCCGCATAGCGGGCCGGGATGATCAGGTCGACGCCGTAGGGCTTGTCGCCGACAGCGTCCTCGATCCATTCGAGATCGATCTCCAGTGCTTCGGGGGTGTGGCCGACTGCACCGAGGACTCCCATTCCTCCAGCCCTCGAGACCGCCGCGACCACGTCTCGGCAATGACTGAACGCAAAGACGGGGAACTCAAGGTCAAACATCTCCGTCACGTCGTTGTGCATCAGTGGATCCCCCGTCGGCCTCGTGCAGCAGGAAGCTCGCTCCACCGACGATACCTGGAAGTTAGCGACCGTTCACATGCTTGAGTACAGTGCGCGCATGAACACACCAGAAGTCGTCATCGTCGATGCCGTCCGCAGCCCGATCGGCAAGCGCAACGGCGAACTGTCCACCATGCACAGCATCAACCTGTTGGGCGACGTTCAAAAGGCGATCTTCAACCGCACCGGCATGGATCCGGCCGAGGTCGGCCAGGTTGTGGGCGGTTGCGTCGGCCAGGTCGGGATGCAGGCCATGAACACCGCTCGCAACGCTTGGCTCGCGGCGAACCTTCCCCTCTCCGTCGCCGCCACCACCGTCGACGCCCAGTGCGGGTCGAGCCAGCAGGCAACCAACCTCGCCTACTCGCTGGTGAAGTCCGGGGTCCTCGAGGTGGCACTGAGCTGTGGCATCGAGTTGATGAGCCGGATCAAGATGGGTGCGACCATCCCCGACCCCGATACCACAGGTGTGCCGGTCAACTCCCGCTACTGGAAGAGTTACGAGTGGACCTCGCAATTCGAAGGTGCCGAACGTATCGCCGACAAGTGGGATCTCACCCGGACCGAGGCCGACGAGTTCGGACTGCGAAGCCAGCAACTGGCAGCCAGGGCCTGGGACGAAGACGCCTTCGGGTCGCAGATAGTTCCCGTCGTGGTCCCGGTCGTTGGTGAGGACGGCAAACCCACCGGGGAACACAACACCGTGAGCAGAGACGGCGGTCTGCGCGAGACCACCATCGAGGCACTCGCCAACCTCAAGCCAGTTGCCCGCGACGACGGGATCCACACCGCGGGCTCATCAAGCCAGATCTCAGATGGTGCGGGTGCGGTGCTGATGATGACCCGGGCGAAGGCCGATGAACTCGGTCTGGAACCACTGGCCAAGATCGTCGACACCTGCCTCGTGGGCACCGATCCCGTACTCATGCTGACCGGACCCATCGATGCGACCCAGAAGCTCCTCTCCGACAACAACCTCACTATCGACGACATCGGCCTCGTCGAGATCAACGAGGCTTTCGCTTCAGTGGTGTTGGCCTGGGAACGCGAACTCTCGCCCGACATGAGCACCGTCAATCCCAACGGCGGAGCCATCGCCCTCGGCCACCCCCTCGGCGGAACGGGATCAATCCTGATGACCAAGGCGGTGCACGAGATGCAGCGCAGCAACATCGAGCACGGCATAGTCACGATGTGCTGCGGTGGTGGTCTCGGAACAGGAACCCTGCTGCAGAAGCTCTAGCGGACTCCCGGGGCGGACACCGATTGGCGGTTTTAACAGGTTTTCTCAGACTGCTACAGTATTCATAACCGAAGGTGTCTAGAGATATTGATTGTGCAGCGCCCACAACCCCGAACAACTCGATGGTCTTGCCTTTCGATGCGGCGGTAAACACTACGAACGACAGGTTCGGCCGCGGGACCCAAAGCACAACTGCGGCCGTAACGAACTGGAACCGGCACGTTCGCGAACGTGGCCGGACAGCCAAGGCTAGCCCGCAGCGCCCAAGAGGGTTTTCAATGCCGAAGCCGCCTCACCCCGTGACAGCTGATAATGGTCTTCCTGGTTGCGGTATGTGCGAAGACACCCGTAGCAGCTGGTCTCGGACGCGCACAGGCACTCGTCCGCGATCCGAAGCGCCGCCCGGAACAGTTTCGGCAGTTCCCCCCGAATGCGTTTGACGTGCCCTGCGCCTCCAGGCACAGTGTCGAAAACGATCAACGGGGCACGGCCGGCGCTGTTGGCCGGACCAAGAACTCCGTTGACATCTCCAGGCGGGATACCCAACGCCGGGGTCGCAGCAAGAACGGCGTAAAGCACGCTGAGGGCTGCGCTGTGGGCTGTGTCATCCAGGTCGAGGCTGAGGTCGCGCTGTTGTGAGCGGGGCACAGCCGACATCAGGTCGAGCTCGACCACGTCCGTCAAGAAGCTGTGGCCAAGATGTCTCACACTGAGCGGGCCGTTGCATTCTCTGCTTGTGCCGGGGCGCAAATGCGGAGCGGGCACTCTAGCTTTCCCAGCAGCAACAGTCGGTTCGGTACGGCCACAAGACATGCATATCCGAAAACCGCGGTCGGCGATGCCAGCATTGATCGCTGTGATGCGGCCCTGCCTGCTGAACCGGACCTGCACAACAGTGTTGTTGATCGCGACCTCGTCGACGCTCGGCGGCTCCCCGTCGTAGTCGCTGAAAAACACTCGGGAGAAGCCCGCTTTGGGCGGTTGCGTGTCCCCGGGCGGTTCGTCGCTTTGGTGCCCGATGAACCCGAACTGTGGTACCACGAACTTGTGTTCGTTAACCGTCGAACCGCAAGCATCGCAATGTCCGGTGTGGTCGACCGGTTCGGCGCCGGTGTCTATGCGTGTCCGAAAACGCCCGCAGCCGCATCTGGAGTAGCGGCGGTCGACAAGGGCCTTGCCGGGCAGTATCCGCAGCCCGACAGACTCCCACACAGCTTTGTTGGCTATGACCTTGGAGCCTGGGGCGTAATCGGTGATACCCAGCGTCAAATCGCGTGACAGTTCCACGTCGGTGGACCCTTTCGAGCTGTCCTGCCACACGTCCAATGTGACCACATCGACCGGGAACCCGTACTTCGGCAGGACCACACGGGAAGCCAGAAAATCGATGAGGCGTTTGCTGTCGAGGGTTGTCTTGGTTTTGTACAGGCCGAACAGGCGGCCGTTCTGCGACTGCGCCTGTCTCAAGTGGCCAGCGGCGGTCAAGTCCTGCATCTTCTGCAAAGTGGCGGCGATCTCCGCATCCAGCTCGGCCAGTTCCGACCTTGCCTCGTCAGTTGCCCGTCGCAGCCATCCGAAATGTTCCCGGCCGGGCACGCTCGACACGTTGACGAGGTCATGCACCCATTGCCAGCCTGTTTCGCCCAACAGCTCTCCAGCGACGTTTTCGGGGGTGATGCGGGCGACAGCAGCAGCGAGGTCCGGCGGGTGCGTCTGCAACCAGTCGGCAAAAGCGTCAACGGTCGCTTTACCGCCGTCGGGTGTGTTGAAGAACGAGCCGACGTCGCCGTGGGGTTCACCGCCGTTGTCCGAATGCATGCGTTCGAACGCTGCGAATGCTGCGGCATGAATGTGGCGTCGGACAATGAGCGAGTTCTGCAGCGAAACGACAGGGACATCGACGTTGCCTTCGATCAGGCGCATCGGGTGCTGAAAGTGGTAAAGGTCGTGGGCACGGCGTCGGGCGAACGTGACTACCAGCGCCGGTGTCGACGCCCGCCGCCCGGCCCGGCCTGCGCGCTGCACGTAGTTGGCGGGTGTCGGCGGAACGTTGCGCATCAGCACGGCTTTGACATCGCCGAGGTCAACGCCGAGCTCAAACGTGGTTGTGCAACTCAACGTGTTGAGTGTTCCGGCGATGAAGTCCTGCTGGAACCGTTTCGCCCGGTCCGTGGACAGCTGGCCCGTGTGCTCCTCGACACGCATCCCTGAAGGTTTCAGACTCAGGTAACGGTGCCGGTAATGTTCGTCTGAGGGGCGGCCTTCGACCCTGACGGGTTCCAACGTGCCGTCGCAACGCCATGCAGGGCAGACACCGCTCACGCTGCGCCACGCGAGCTGACGGCACCTGGAGCATTCGAAGGCGCTGTGGCTGTCGGATGCCGGGACGAACCTGATCCGCTTCGGGTCGAGTTTGAAGACGGTGCCGTGATGCCGGGCAGATATCGGGCTCAGCACGCCCGACCAGGCTTTGTCGCCGTCGGTGAACCAATGCCAGATCCCGGCGAGCACTTCCCGGGGGTCCTCGGCGATGCCTCTCTGTTCGAAGAGTTTTGTCAGATAGTCGAGCCGTGTGTTCATGCCGCGGGACGGAAGCCACGCCATCACGCTGTAGTCGCTGTGTTCTCTGCGCACAGCTGTCACAACGTTGCGAGGGCCGAACACCGGATCCTCTATGTCGATACCGGTCGGGAGATGCACAGCCGCCTGGCGGCGCACCGATTCGAGCAGCCCCGCCGCGATGTCGAACGCTTCCTCGTCGCTGAAACCGAGCTTCCAGAAAATCGGTGGCACAGTTACACCGCGCGGCACGACGGCGGCGATCTCTGCGAGGCCGACACCGTCAAGGCTCTGGCGGCGGTCAGTTGCCAGAATCTCCGCCATCAACCAGCGGCGCACCTGACTGTTCTTGTTGTTGCTGCTGTCGTCGGGGTCGATCACCAAGCTGTCCTCGGCGAGTTCTCTGACCAGCGGGACGAGATCCTCGAAACGGAGATCGTCGGCGCGGTTGCGGTCGAGAGCTTTCCAGATCAGGCGGCGCTGCATCGCGCGTGCGTAGGTGCGGTCCAGATACGACGCAAAAAAGGCGGCTTCTTGGCGGCTGTCGGAGAATGAGAGAAGCTTGCGGCCCTCCCCGACGTCGGGCACTTGGCCCTGCGCCGGCTCCTCCGGCGGCAGGCTCTGATACAGCGATGTCGCGACGACCGCTGCCGGTGCGTCGTGACCGGTGACGAACCTTAGAACAACGCTCGTGTTCCGCCGGCCAGAGCATGCGGGGCAGCGACGCAGAGGTTGCCCTCGTTTCGGTTTAGCGCAGGTGACAACCACCGATGCGTTCACGGCATCGTCGCATCTGCACTGCTGTTCGAGAGCTTCGCTGAGGCTGCCGCAACCGGTGCACAACCGGCGGCGGTCCAGCACAGCTGTCACAGCGGAGTCATCCACCACGGCAGACTCGTCTTCGTCGTCTAGCTCGGTCTGCTCCCCTATCAGCAGATAAATGAGGTCTCGGCGGTGCTCAGGTGCCTGAACGACGCACAAAGGACCCGCATCGTCCTGCTCTGCTGTGTCGCCTATCAGGAACTCTGCAGAGCAGCGGTGACAGACCCCGAACTCGAACATCCGCGAAACGACGCCGTGGCTCTCGCAGGCGGGGCATGTGCTGTGCCGATCGAGACGCACCCGAGGTTCGGACACCGGATGTTTCGGTGATTTGCACAAGAACGCGCCTTCAAGGGCTCTCAGCATGAAATGGTAGCGGGCCGGGACAATCGGCGGGATGTCGGCATACGAGTTGGTGCACACTGCGACCAGCGGAGAAAGCTCGGCGGCACGGCCAGAGTCGTCGAACACATTTTCGGCCAGCCCGGTCTGAGGCGCAGCCGGTTCCGCAAGGTCGCGCGGGCCGTTGCGCAGCAGATCCGAGAGCCTGAGTACGTGACGCTCCGATCTGAGAGCGTCCGCAAGCGCCACGACCGCGCCGATGCCCGCGTCGGCGGTGGTAGAACCGCGGGCCAACACATGTGCAGGTACCAGCTTCAGCACAGCCGGGTCCGCGGTGCCGGACGACAACGCATGCTGGAACACAGCGAAAGCACCCTCTGGGGCTGCCCACGTGTCTTTCGGGGGTGCTGGTTCTTCCACGGTCGGTGTGACAACGTCCTGACAGCGGCTGTCAGCACTGTCGTACTCGACGGGTTCGTCGAACAGCTCCGTGGCGTACTCTGCGACCCGTTCGGGGGCGTCGCTGCCGGAACCCAAAGTAGCTGATGTACCGAACAAGCGAAGCCGGCCCCGGTCGCTGCTGTTGACACGGTCCCGGACGCGGCGCAGCAGCATCGCAATCTCAGCGCCTTTGGCACCGTTGTATGTGTGTATCTCGTCGAGCA
>MKWU01001080.1_pt1 | contig 49321 bp, 43 predicted proteins | sample 809101 | NCBI WGS metagenome assembly MKWU01 (sample SAMN05860141, study PRJNA318959) | sponge metagenome | host: Aplysina aerophoba | place: Slovenia: Piran, Adriatic Sea, Gulf of Piran | collected 2013-05-07 | reverse complement strand
GCACCCCCAGCGACGCGGCCAGCTTCGGAAGAAGCTTCCGCGCCGAGGCGCAGCAGAGCCTGCCGCTTGGGCCGCGCCAGCTCTCGCGCTCGCACAGCTCGCGCGCCAGCGCGGACCGCGACGGCCGGCCGGAACCGTCGCCCGGACAGGCCTTCATGAACCATTCCACCGTTTCCGAGGATATTTGACGCATCCCAATTTGCATGGCCGCGTGATTCGCACAAATTTATCATCGTGTCAAGTATGGAGTATTGATAGGGCTATGGGCGGACAGGGAAGGCTACATTGATACGACCGGAACAGTCCATGCCTATGCTTCGGCCGCGAAGAGCAGGGGCGCGCAAGTGATTGAGCACAACCGCGTGGTCGACCTGCGCAGGCGCCGCGACGGGCGCTGGGAGGTCGCAACCGAAAAAGGCGTGGTCGTCGCCGAGCACGTGATCAACGCCGCGGGTCTTTGGGCCAAGCAGGTTGGTCGAATGGCGGGGCTGGAACTGCCTCTGGCGCCGCTTGAGCATCATTACTTCGTAACGGAATCGATTCCGGAGGTCGCCGAATTGGATTTTGAAGTTCCGATGACGGTGGACCTGGAAGGCTATACCTACATGCGGCAGGATCAATCCGGCATTCTAGTTGGCATCTACGAACGCAATCCGAAGCATTGGAACGTCGACGGGGCACCGTGGAACTACGGATTCGAATTGATCCAGGAGGATGTCGATCGGATTTCGGACGAGCTGGATATGGCCTACAAGCGGTACCCGGTGCTCGAGAGGGTCGGCGTCAAGACCTGGGTCAACGGCGCATTCACTTTTTCTCCGGACGGAAATCCGCTTGTCGGCCCGGTGCGCGGACTTCCGAACTACTGGCTCGCTTGCGGGGTCATGGCGGGCTTTCTCCAGGGCGGCGGCGTCGGAAAGACCCTGGCGGAATGGATGATCAAGGGCGAGACCGAGGCGGATGCCTGGCCGATGGACATCGCCAGGTACGGCGACTTTGCGTCCAGCATCGAATATATCCGTCAAACGACGGGGCAGTTCTACTCGCGTCGATTCGTCATGACCTACCCTAACGAGCAGCTTTGGGCGGGCAGGCCGCTCAAGACGGCTCCGGCCTACGGCAAAATGAATGACGGCGGAGCCTTGTGGGGCGAAAGCTGGGGGCTGGAGGTTCCCTTGCTCTTCGCTCCCAAGGGCTTCAAGGAAACGCCGTCGCTGAAGCGGTCCAACGCATTTGATCTTGTCGGCGGGGAATGCAGGGCCGCCAGGGAAGCCGCAGCCATTCTGGACATCTCCGGATTCTCCCGTTTCAAGGTGTCCGGCGAAGGCGCTCGAAACTGGCTCGACGGGCTGCTTGCCGGCAGGCTGCCGAAGGAAAACCGAATTAGGCTGTGCCCGATGCTGGCGCCGAGCGGCAGGCTGCGCGGCGATCTTACCGTCCTGGATTGGGGCGGCGGCGAGTTTTGGATCATGGGCAGCTATTATCTCCGCGAATGGCACATGAGATGGTTCGAGGACCGGCGGGTCGACGGCGTGGACATCGTCGACATATCCGATGCGGCGGCCGGTTTTTCCGTGTCCGGCCCGAAATCCCGGGACATTCTGGCTTCCTTGGTTCGAGACGACGTTTCGAACGAAGCCATGCCCTTCCTAAGCGCGAGGAGGATGGATGTCGGCCTGGTCCGCGCCAGAGTCGCGCGTATCAGCGTAACCGGGGAACTCGGCTACGAAATTAATTGCGACGCGTCGCAGCACCTGTCGCTGTACAATATGCTTCTCGATGCCGGCAGGCCGTTCGGAGCCGCCGAAATCGGCTATTACGCCTTGAATTCCTTGCGTCTGGAGAAGAGCTTCGGGATTTGGAACTCCGAATTCATGCAGGCCTATACGCCGGGCATGACGGGACTCGATCGCTGGATAGATTGGAGCAAAGGCGAATTCGTCGGTCGCGATGCGGCGTTCAAGGAAATGCAATTAGGATCCAAGGACAAGCTCGTAACTCTCGAAATCGACTCGAACGACGCGGATGCTTCCGGATACGAGCCCGTCTGGAGCAACGGCAAGCGTGTCGGTTTCATCACTTCGGGAGGATTCGGGCACTTCGTGGGCAAGAGCTTGGCGATGGCGTTCGTACCTGCTAGCCTGGCGGAAGACGGCACGGCGCTGACGTGCCACGTGGTCGGCGAGGAACGCGAAGCGCGCGTCATATCCGGCTCGCCCCACGATCCTAGCGGCGCGAGAATGCGAGCGTAGGCAATTTATTTTCCGGCATCGGACGGTTATGCTCCGAGTTCGAATCGGGTTCTCGTCAATATGCAAAATCGCCGCGCGCCTACGACGCGGCGGCGGTCTAGAGGGAGGGTTGAGCCTTTGGCGTGGCGCAGAAACGGAAATTGGCGGCGCGGCGCGGCATTGTTTGCCGCTATTCTGGCATTGTCCGCAGGATCGGGCTCTTTGGCGCCCGCCGACACAAGGCACGCGGAAGCTGGACCGGTCGAGGTCGAAAGAATCGCGGGAGGCCTCAAAGTGCCGTGGGGCGTCGATTTTCTTCCCGGCGGCGAATTTCTCGTAACGTTGCGGGGCGGAAAGCTCCTGCACTTCGATTCAGGCAGGCGCAAGACGATCGTAAAAGGCGTGCCCCGCGTCTTCGCGAGAGGGCAGGGCGGGCTGCTCGACGTCGCGGTGGCGAGGGACTTCGAGACAACTCGAGAAATATTCCTGACATTCTCCAAGTCCGATCATCGAGGACGCGCGGGCACGGCTCTTGCGATCGCGAAGCTATCGAAGGATTCCGCTCGCCTGGAGTCTTTTCGAACAGTCTTTGAGATGTCGCCTCCGGGAGAAGGCTCCCGGCATTTCGGCTCGAGAATCGCGGAATCGAAAAGCGGTGAAATCTTTGTAACCCTAGGCGAGCGCGGCGACCGCGCCGAAGCTCAGAATTTGGTTTCCCATCACGGCACGGTTATCAGGCTCGATCGGAATGGAACCGTTCCCGGCGACAACCCCTTCCGCTCCCGCAAGCGCTCGAAGCCCGAGATCTGGAGCTATGGCCATCGCAATCCGCAAGGAGCCGCATTCGATGCGGACGGCGGCCTCTGGGTTGTCGAGCACGGCGCCAGGGGCGGCGACGAGATCAATAGAATCCTGAGGGGAAGGAACTATGGCTGGCCCGTCATTTCCTACGGGCGGCATTATTCGGGAGACAGGATCGGCGTCGGCACGTCCAGGGCGGGAATGGAACAGCCCGATTTCTACTGGGACCCGTCCATCGCGCCGGGCGGCATGGCGATTTATTCCGGCAGGCTATGGCCTGAATGGACGGGGCATTTCCTTGTCGGCTCGCTGAAATTCGACCTGATTTCCCGCTTGGATCCCGTCGGCGGGCTGTCGGAAGCCGAACGGCTGAAATTCCCGGAAACGCGCCGCGTGCGAGATGTCGCGGAAGCGCCGGACGGATCGATCTGGTTTCTATCCGAAGACCGCGGGGCGATCTACAGGATGGCGCCGGCGGAATAATTCGCCCCGCGATTCAGCTTCGGACGATTCCGAGCTTCGCGGCGGGGCCGATTCGCCTTGATCGCTTCGCATGGGACGGCTCGGACGGCGATTCGCTTGAGCGGCTGATCCAGGAGTTCGTATCGCCCCCGCCGCGCGGCTGGAGCCCTCCGAAGCCAGGCGAAAATCTACTGTCCGAGCTGCGCCTATTTGACGACGGAGACCTTGGTTCGGTCAATCGTCATAGCAACCGCCAGAACAAGAACGAGTCCGAAAACGATTTGCTGGGCGAACACCGTCACCCCGACAAAGGTCATTCCGATCCGTACAACGGCAATAATCAAGGCCCCGACGAACGTTTTCCAAATGCTGCCTACGCCTCCGGTGATGGCGGTGCCGCCGACGATGATGCAGGCGATGGCGGGAAGCAGGAATTCGCTCGCGAGCGTAGGCGAGCCCGAGCCGAGCCTCGCGGCCATGACGATACCCGCCAGGCCGGCCATAAGGCCGGAGATCACGAACGCCAGAAACTTTATTCTGTTGACGTTGATGCCGGAGGCGACAACGGCCTGCTCCTGCGAGCCGACGGCGCGCACGAGGCGGCCGAATCTTGTTAGCGACAGGATCGCTGTCAGCGCGGCGAGGACAAGGATGCCCACGATGACTTCATTGTCGATCCCGGCCGTCGTGCCGGTAGCCCAGTCGAGCCAGGCGGATTTGTCGTTGTCGGATATGTAGATCGATCTTTCGTTCGAAGCCCAGAACGCCACGGATGTCATGATCCCGCCGATCGCAAGCGTCGCCACGAAGGACGGGATTCGAAAATTGTTGACGACCAGGCCGCTGAGCACGCCTGCGAGTCCGCCCGCGGCAAGAGCGACGAGGAGAGCGGTGCCGCCGAACATCGGAAGCATCGCGGCGAGTATGCAGCTTGTCATCGAAGCGACCGCCTGAATCGAAAGGTCGATGCTTCCGAGCATGATTACGAACGTGGCGCCGGAGGCCATCAGAAACAGGGTCATCGTATCCGCCGTGACCGTGATGAGGTTGGCGGGCCTGAGGAACCTCGGTTCGTAGGCGGCGATTCCTAATACCAGGATTAGCAGCGTAAAGACCGGCACGAGGTTGCGCAGCAATTCCTTTTGCTTATCGGACATTTGTCAAACCATTTTGGAAATCAGGTCGATCTGATCGGGCTTTGCGCCGACAGGGGCTTCGAAGCGAGCGCTCACTTCGCCGTCCTTCAGCACGAGTATCACGTTCGAAAGGCCGATAACCTCCTCGAGAGTGTCGCCAAGAAGAATAATGGCGACGCCCTGTTCGGCCATTTCCCGGATCAACTCGTATACGTCCTCCTTGGCGCCGACATCGATACCGCGCGTGGGGTGGTCGAGCACCGCCACTTTGGATCCAAAAATCTGCCACTTCGAAAGAACGACCTTTTGCTGGTTGCCGCCGGAAAGGCTTTGCATGGGGGTTTTCGTAGACGGGGTTCGAATTCTCAGCCTGTCGATCCAGCGCTGGCACTCGGCGCGCTCCCGCTCGAAGCTGATAAATCCAAATTTGGAAAAACGCTTGCCGGCGGCGAGCGTCATGTTTTCCGAAACGCTGAGTCCGATAACGATGCCTTCGGATTTCCGTTCGCTCGGCACGAAGCCGAATCCGGCATTGACGGCCTGATGAGGATGATTGAGCCGGACCGCCCTGCCGTCGATGAGAATCTCGCCGCCGCTCGGCGGCAGCAAGCCGCCCAGGCATCGGGCGAATGCTTCGCGCCCGGAACCGACAACGCCGGCGATGCCGAGGATTTCGCCTTCCGACAAGTCAAAGGAAAGGTTGCGGAATTCGCCGTCGATGGAAAGATTTCGAATCGACAGGACCGGCTTGCCGAGGGATTGCCGCTGCTTGTTTTCGCGATAGTAGCGATGGTCCAGCTGCCGCCCGACCATGTGCTCGTGCAGGCCCGTGATCGTCGCGTCTTTCGACGCTGTTTCGTGGACCACGGCGCCGTCCCTAAGCACGTAAACCCGGTCGGATACCTGGAGCACTTCGTCCAGCCGGTGCGAAATGAAGATTATGGACGCCTTGTTCTTCAATTCCTTGATTATCTCGAATAGAAGATCGATTTCCCGCCGTTCCAGGACCGAGGTCGGCTCGTCGAGCAGGATGACAATGTCGCTGTCGATCCTGCCGTCCAGCGAAAGGGCCTTGGCGATTTCAACCATTTGCCGGGCGGCGAAGTCGAGATTCGCGCATTTGGTCGCGGGGTCGCAATCCAGATGAACCTTGGCCAGTTCGACCTTGGCCGCAGCGTTCATGGCTCTCTTGTCGATGATGCCGAAACGGAGGAATTCCCGTTCGCGCCCCAGAAATATGTTCTCCGCCACCGTAAGAGTTTGAATAATCGACTGCTCCTGGAAAACCATGGTCAGGCCGCGGTCGAAGGCGTCTCGCGGCGAACGGAAGCTGGCTTGCTCGCCGCCGAATTTCATCGTTCCGGCATCGATTCGGTGAATGCCCGCGAGAATTTTTACGAGAGTGGATTTGCCGGCGCCGTTTTCGCCGATCAGCCCGACGACCTCGTTGCGGTCAACGTGCATGCTCACGCTATCGAGCGCCCTTACGCCGGGAAATTCCTTGGTTACGCTCTCGAGTTCCAGAATCGATTCCACGGCGGCTACTTCACGACCAGCAATTGCCTTCGGTCGAGCGCAAGCGTGACCGCGACAATTATGAGAAAGCCTTGAACTCCTTGCTGCACGAAGGGCGGCACGCCCATCAGGACCATGCCATTCGTCAATACGATGACGATGAGCACGCCGACAACGGAATTCAGCACGGACCCGACCCCGCCGGACAGAGCGGTGCCACCGACGACAACGGCGGTAATCGTTGTGAACAAGCGCCCGGAAGCTATGAGCGCGTGCCCCTGTCCCAGCTGGGCCGCCGCCATTGCGCCCGCGAGCCCCGAGAAGAGCCCGGCCAGGACAAAGACAAGAACGCGGGTTCTCTCGATCGGAACGCCGCTTTGCCTCGCCGTGGTTTCGTCCGTGCCGATCGCATATACGTAGCGACCGAGGCGCGTTCGCTCCTGTACAATCATCGCGACGGCCACGGCGGCGGCGGCCACCCAGATTCCATTCGGAAGCCCCAGCGTCCGGCCGAGTGTCAGCGCCCGAAATCCGCGGTCGGAGATTCTGACCGGGAATCCGCCGAGCGCCGCAGTTGCGATGCCCAGGCAGACAAAGCCGATTCCAAGCGTAACCATGAAGCTAGGCACTTTCAGGTACACGTGGGTGGACCCGTTTATGCCGCCGATTATGCCGCCGGCCAGCACGGCGAAAGGTATCGCCCACAGGCCAAGATCCGACGCGAAAGTGTCATTTAGAACCAGCGAAGCGGTTACCACTGCGCAAAGCGCGACGATGCCTTCGACCGAAAGATCGATCGACCCCATGAGAATGACGAACGTGGCGCCCATGACAAGCACCACGGGAATTGCCGAGGCATTGAGGATGCGAATTGCGTTGGACACCGAAAGAAAGTTCGGGCTGAAGATGGCGATGACGACGCAAAGCAGGAAAAACACCCCGATGGGGGCGAGCGCTCGCCAGTTTATCGATTCCACGGTGTCGAAGGCCAGTACATTTTTCGTTGGACGGGAAAGCCGCGCGGGAATGCGCGGCTTCCGCAAGTCGAATACTACTACTGATACTGGATTTGTCCAGTGGATTTGGCCCAGTAGTCATTGAAGTCGAACGAAGCGTCTCTGCTTCGGAATTCCGCGATATTGGCCGAGGTTACGACTATGCCGGTGCCGTAGAATTCGCGATGCTCGGCGGGTTCGGCGGCGATGTCTATCGCGCCGGAAGCGGCCGCATGGCACAGCGAAAGACCCATGCCGCCGGTCCACATCGGATCCCAGGCGACCGTCCCGGCCATTTCGCCGGCTTCGACCGCGGCGAGAGCCGCTTCCGTACCATCGATTCCGACGACCGGCACCAGGCCGTCCTTGCCTTCCTGGCGAAGTGCTTCGAGCGCGCCGATGCCCATCGAGTCGTTGGCGGCCCAGACGCCCTTGATGTCGTCGCCGTAGCGAGTTAGCCATGCCTGCATGATCTCAAACGCCTTGGTCTCGTTCCAGTCGGCGGGCTGGAAATCGAGGATTTCGACTTTGCCGCCGGTTTCCGCAACGGCCATTTCCATGCCGAGCTTTCTCTCGATTGCCGGAACGTTGGACAGGATGCCGCCGATGGCGACGATTCCGCCCTCGCCGCCCATCGCGTCGATAAGTGCGTTGGTGATTTCCTTCGACGTGCCCACGCCGGAGAAGGACATGTGCGCCACGTAGTTGGGGTCGTGGTCCCAGGGATGGAGGTCGTCCGGCTTGTTCCACTGTGTAACAACGTATGCGCCCGCCTCTTTCGCCTCGTCGACGATTGTCGCCGCGTCGGGTGAATCGTTGGGGTCGACATTGATGCAGACATTGCCGTTGGTTCGAGAGATCAATGCGCGTATGTCGGCAAGGCCCTTCTCGGAATTGCCTTCCGTAACCAGCACTTCGAACGGTAGACCGACCGACTCGGCGAATGCTTCGCCGCCGCGCGCGAATGTCGCATGGTAGGGGTTCGAGAGCGAGCGCATCGAAATCGCAAGCGTCATGTCTTCGGCAAAACTAGCCGTGTAAATGCCCGACGAAAGCGTTGCCGCAGCCGCGAGCATGATGGAATTGTTTGCAATTTTTCCCATTGGAATTTCCCTTTTCGGTGGAGTGAACCAATTAGTTACTTAAATAGCCGGCAATGGATAGTCAACCAAGTATTGATACCTCGAAGCGCGGGCCGGAAGGGTGCGGAAACTCGCGTTCAAAGGGAGTCCGAGCTTGGGACTCCCGCGATCGAACGGAATTCACACGCCGTCCGGCGAGAGCCTCCTGCGTGGAATGCGGCGGCTGGGCCCGAAGCCGAATTACCACTTCAAGGCTATATCTTGAATACTTTCAGAGGCATGAATCTTTCGCCCAATTTGCGTGCGTCGCCAAGGCTGCAGGCACGAGCCCGGAATCACTGAAGTTTCGAGCAATCGGAATCCGAAACATCGCGTTCGGGATCGAAATCGAACCGAATGGGCGCGACAAGCGGAACCCGTGTTTTTGTGCATGTTCCAGAAAGAGAAAATAATTTATTCTTTATTGGATAAAAGCGGATTGCGTTCTTTTATTTGGGTAAATTCTTTAGGAATGATGATTTATGTTTCAAGATCTCTATACGTAGGATTTGATTTATCCGGTCGGCGAGCAGGAATAATGAGGCACTACCCAGTATTTATCGATTTGACCGGGCGCATTGTGTCCGTGTCGGGCGCCCGCGAAACCGCAATTCCCAAGCTTCGGCTCTTGTTGAAGACGAATGCGAAAATCGAGGTCTACGACGAGAATGTTTCGGAATACGTTCGTGATATGGAGCAGGACGGCCGATTGTCGGTATTCGAACGGCGCTTCGAGGAAGAAGACGCGCGACGGTCGACACTAATCTACGCGGCCAATGACGACCCTGCCGAAAATCGAAGGGTTGCCGGAATCGGAACCGCGACCGGCACTCTAGTCAACATCGTAGACGACCTGGAAGGCAGCGATTTCATTACGCCTGCGATTGTAGACCGTACGCCGGTAACTGTCGCGATCGGGACGGAGGGGTCCGCCCCGGTGCTCGCGCGGGGCATAAAGTCCAAGATTGAATCGCTGCTGCCCGAGTCGGTTGGCGAGCTTGCTAGAATTGGCGGTTTGTTTCGCAGCGAAGCGGCAAAATTGCCTTCGGGTAGAAGCCGGAGGGACTTCTGGTCCCGATTCTTTTTTCGCGACGGCCCGCGCGCATTCGAAGAGGAAGGACCCGAGGGGGCAACTCGAGTGCTCGCTGCGCTCGCCGCCTCGACGTCGGAACATGCCCAAGAGTCCGGTTTAGTCGTTTTTGCGAGCACTGGATTCGGCAATCCGGGTTTGCTGTCGCACAAAACGAGAAGCCTGCTGCACAATGCGGATTCCGTGGTCTTCGACAAAGGCGTTTCCGCTTCCGTGCTCGAATTGGCCCGGCGCGAGGCCGAATTCAGGGAATCTTCGCGCTTTGATTCTGTACCGAAAGACTTCAATGGGCCTGAAATCGAGTTTATGGCCTCCAAGGCGGCAAGCGGAGAACTCGTCGTCAGGCTCTTTTCGGCGTTCGAGGAAAGGCGAGGCGATCTGCGTTCGGAGATCGAATTGGTCGCCGCCCGGGGAATCAAATGCGAAGTGATACAAAACGGAGCGATGTCCGCTTGCTGGCCGCCGGCCAATGCGCGTTCGAGGCCGATCAACCATAGGTCGGAATCGGCGATGCCTTTCGGACAACGTTTCGGCGCCGCCTTTCAAGCGCAAGCGCGGATCAGGGCAATCGAAAAGTTTCGACGTTCGGGTCCTTTTGCACCATCCTCGGCTCTCGACGATGCCGAGAGCGAAATTCGCCGGTGAAGCTGCATTCGGACGCGGTCAAGGCGAGAGAGAAAAGCGGAGCATCGGCATGGTCAAGAAATTTACGGCTAAAGTCATTACGACCAATAGGCTGCTGGAAGGCGATGCGGTTTATTTAACGCGGGACGGGATCTGGTCTCCCGAGTTCGGAGATGCGGAGCTCTTCACTGATCCGGCTGGAGCAAGCCTGGCATTGGAAACGGCGAACCGGCAAACTCTCCTTCATGTCGGCGCGTATTTCGCCGACGCGGAAACCGATCCGTCCGGTCGCCCCAGCCCGACCCACTACAGAGAGCGGCTTCGCTCAATGGGACCATCGAACTATTGCCACGGAAAGCAGGCGGAGCGCGCGAATGTATAAATATTCAGAATTCGACGAGTTCTTCGTTCGGCGGCGGGTCGAGGAATTCCGTGATCAAGTCCGCAGAAGGCTGGACGGGTCATTAACTGAAGATGAATTCAAGCCGCTGCGCCTAAAGAACGGGCTGTACCTTCAATTGCATGCCTACATGCTTCGCGTTGCGATTCCGTATGGCACTTTCGATTCCAGGCAGATGCGGCAGCTGGCCGACATTGCGGACAAGTGGGACAAGGGATACGGGCATTTCACCACGCGCCAGAATATTCAGTTCAATTGGCCGAAACTTGCCGACGTTCCGGCTATTCTCGATGCGCTCGCCGATGTCGACATGCATGCGATCCAAACATCCGGGAATTGCATTAGAAACGTGACTGCGGACCACTTCGCGGGCGCGGCGGCCGATGAGATCGCCGACCCAAGACCGACGGCCGAGCTTCTTCGCCAGTGGTCGACCGATCATCCCGAATTCCAATACCTGCCTAGGAAATTCAAAATCGCAGTTTCGGGATCGTCTCGCGACCGAGCTGTTACAAAAGCCCATGACATAGGACTGCGATCGATTCGAGATGCCGGAGGCAGTCCGGGCTACGAGGTTCTCATAGGCGGAGGGCTGGGGCGTACTCCCATGATCGGAGCGGTCGTTCGCGAGTTTCTGCCCGAAAGCGAACTGCTGGCATATGTCGAATCAATACTGCGCGTCTACAATCTGCACGGGCGGCGAGACAACAAATACAAGGCTCGACTGAAGATACTCGTACATGAAACGGGAATCGAAAAGCTTTCTCGTGAAATCGAGGCCGAATTCGCCGAGCGAAAGAAATGGTTTGCCGGCGTCGATCCGGAGCTGATTGAAGCCTTGAAGTCGGCATTCAAGCCGCCGGAATTCAATCTTTCGCGAACCGGCGCCTTTGAACGCCGGCTGGAGAAGGATAGCGGATTTCGCGCCTGGGCGGACACGAACTTGTTCGAGCATCGCTGCTCCGCCTATTCGATCGCAACCGTATCGCTGAAGCCCATTGGCGGCACGCCGGGCGATGCGAGCGCGAACCAGATGCGCGCGCTGGCGGATATTGCCGAAAGACTCGGGCACGATGAAATTCGCGCCAGCCACGAGCAAAACATCATTTTGCCTCATATTCGCAAAGACGACCTTCCCGAGGCGTACGACGTGCTGGCTGCGTCTGGCCTTCAAACAGCGAATTTCGGGCTTGTTTCCGATATCATCGCCTGCCCCGGCATGGATTATTGCGCTCTGGCGACGGCGCGCTCAATTCCGATCGCCCAGGAAATTTCGCGTCGGTTCGCCGCATTGGGCATAGAACGTGAAATCGGCTCCATGAAAATCAAGATTTCCGGCTGCATAAACGCCTGCGGCCACCACCACGTTGGACACATCGGCATACTCGGCCTCGAACGGGCGGGAGTGGAAAACTACCAGATTACGCTTGGCGGCGATGCGACGGAAACCGCGGCTCTGGGAGATAGGGCAGGGCGCGGGTTTTCCGCCGACGAACTCATTCCGGCTCTTGAAAGGCTTGTCGAGGCGTATTTGAGACTTCGCGACTCATGCCGTGAAACTTTTCTCGAAGCCTATCGGCGGCTTGGGCCCGAGCCGTTTAGAGCGGCGCTGTACCCAGAAACTGGAAAGCTGGCGGCATAGAGACGCCCGCGCGGCAAAAGGAATTGAAATGGCGGTAATTGTTCGAGACCAAGGATTTTCAAAGGACGATTTGGATGGAAGAAGTTTTATTGGAATGGAGGATGCCGAAATTTCCGAGGATTTATCCTTGGCAATCGAATTGCCGAATCATGCCGATCTGCCTGCCTTGAAAACGCTGCTGCCTAAAATAGGCGCAATCCGGATAAACTTTCCGAATTTCGGCGACGGGCGCGGATTCAGCATAGCGACCAAATTGAGGCATATGGGCTATGCAGGACGCCTGAGGGCTTCGGGCCATGTAATCGCAGATCAGTATGCGCTTGCTAGGCGAAGCGGATTCGACGAAATTGAAATCGACGACGAGCTTGCGGCGCGTCAGCCGGAAAATCAATGGATATCGGGAAAAGACTGGAAATCCGGTTCGTATCAGGATCGGCTTCTCAAAACGGAATTAGCGCCGACTAGGTAGCAAATTATTGCATCCGCTGCACTAAACTGATTTTAGAGCGTTCATGCCACTTGACCCCGCGGATTTTGGTGGTTCCCTCAATGCGCTAATCATGGGAACGGGCGGCCACTCGGTCGTCGATTTCATGCGAGCCGGAGAATTTATGTCGATCTTGTTCCTCGTCGTCTCGCTCGGTTTGCTGAATCTGCTTTATTGACCGGTTCGGAGCTTCAAGGACGCCCCGGCATCTCTCTCAACATCGCCTGGACCACCGAAGCCGCGTTTTCCGCCGCGAGATCGAGAAATATCTCCATCCGGTTCGCGCCTCCCCCGCCGCCAGCGAGGTCGGCGAGGCTGCGCACCGCGACGAACGGAACGTCATTTGCGTAAGCGACATGAGCCATGGCGGCGCTCTCCATGTCGAGGAGCCGCGCGCCAAACGTCTCGAAGACCCACGTCCTGAAAGCCGAATTGTCGACGAACGCCCCGCCCGAGACCCCGGAGCCGCCGACCACGATGCGTGGAGTCCTTTCGAGGCAGCGGCCGTCCACGGTGCAACGCGCAAGCGTCACCTTGTCCGCAGCGCTGCGCGCCGCCGCCAGCAGCGCCTCGTCCACTGGGAACCAGAAGCGTGTCTCGGGCCCGCCGGCTCCGGCACGCGACACCGTGACCGATCGCGGGAACATCATGCCGAAGTTCCCGTACGGGTACTCGAAAAACGGAATTGTCGCCCAGCCGCCATCCACCTCGCGCGCAAACAGCATTTCCAGGTACTGTCCCCAACGCTCCGCGACGGTCACATCGCCAATGCCCAGCGAAGGGTCGACGCCACCTGCGATGCCGGAAAACACGATCCTCTCGATGGCGAAGCGGTCCAACGCAAGTTGCGCCGTCATTGCCGCGTTGACGACGCTGATCCCGCTCAGGAACAGAACGACCTCGTGTCCTTCCAACCTACCGGCCGAAAACTCCACGCCGTTCACCGAATGCTCCGAACTGTCCCGCAGTTCTCCCTTGAGAATCTCCAGTTCCGGGGCGAAAGCGGATACCACGGCAATGCGCGGCATCCCGTCCCGATAGTCTTGCGCCTCCGCCAGCATCGGCATACTCGCCGCGAGCAGCAGGGGAAATGTCAGGCCGGTGAACAGGGTCCGAGCCATACACCGTGCGATCGCCGGAAAGGTCATCGTGAAACCCTCTACCTGCCACGGAGACCGTGTCAAGCCTCTCAGCCTCTCTTCGCAGTTCGAGCGCATGTTCTGTCGATTTCGGCGGCAAGGCACGTGCGTGGCGAGGCTCTCTCCAGTTCAATGCGCTGCAATCATCGCGGTCGGTCGTCGAGGCATTGGGTCGCGATGCCACGACGGCGCCAGCCGGCAACCTCTTCAACCGGCCGTGCCGATTGTTGACCGCCTGAATTTATTCTCTCGCTTCCGGCAGATCATCACACATTGGATAGAGTTCATGTCCGTACGATGACGCATGCGGATGAAACGCGAATTCCGCTTTGAATGCGCGATGGTGACGCTTCCCAATGAGGGAACCACCAAAATCTGCGGGGTCACACGGCTGACTGGTCCTGTCTCCAATCTCGGGTCGACTCCGGCTGAGTGCAAATTGACACTCTAAGGAATTTTCGCCGGTTCAGCGTTCGATAGACCGTTGGCATGGCGGTCTACCTGTTTTCTCTGAAACTCTTTTCGGGCTTTGGACACACTTTCCTCTGGCCGCCGGCACCCGATCCATGGGCCACAGGATACTCTGGTCCCGGCAACAGCGCCACCACGCGACATCGTCCCGGAAACCGTCAGTCACACGCGAGTTTCATGCTCCGGGGTAAGCAAACGCAGAAAATCATGAAGGATATAGCGGAACGGGCGACCTTGAATCGGGACGCTAGGCTAAAGTTTTAACCGTCCGATTTCGTTTTTCCTGCCGTGCCGATTGTACGGGGAACGGCGCGGAGCCTGCGACTTGACGCGGCATAGGACTATAAGAGTCGTCTTTCTCGCATTCAATTCGAAAAAAACGATCGGGCTGGCGCCGGGCCAATTAGGCACTCCCGTAGTGGGAGCCTCGTTCTCTGTACGGGGTCGTACTGTACTGCGACCGGTAGCACTTCGAAAAATGCGAAGGCGAGGAAAAGCCGCAGGCGAGCGCGACATTAATGACGCTCATTTCAGTTTGCAGCAAAAGATTGCGCGCTCGCTGCAGTCTCAATTCCATGTAGTATTTCTTGGGAGAGCGGCTGAGGTATCGGCGAAACAGCCTCTCCAGCTGCCGCGTGCTCATACCTTCCTCCTGCGCCAGAACCGAAGGGGAAACCGGGTATTCGATATTCTCTTCCATTTTTCGAATGACCGAGGAAAGCTTCGGATGGCGAACGCCGATGCGAGTAGGAGTCGACAGTCTCAGCGTGTCCCGATCAGTTCGAATCGACGCGTATATGAGTTGGTCCGCAACCGTATTGGCGAGGTCCTGCCCGTGGTCTTCGGCGATAAGCCGAAGCATGAGGTCAATGGAAGCGATTCCGCCTGCCGTGGTCATCCGGTTGCCGTCGACCGTGAATACCGCCTTTGTCAGCGAAGTATTAACGAATTCCTCCGTGAAGCTGTCTTGATTTTCCCAATGAATCGTCGCCTGCCTGCCATCCAGCAGTCCAGCTTTGGCAAGTACGTGGGAAGCCGTGCAGACGGCTCCGATATTTGCGGCGCGGCGAGACTCTCGGCGCAGCCAATTCAATACCGGCCTGGTAACCGCCTCTCGGATTTTTGTGCCGCCGCAGACGATAATGGTGCTGGAAAGATCAATGCCCGTTAGCCCGGTATCGACCGAGATCATCGTGCCGTTGGAACATCGCACCGGCTGCCCGTCATCCGATATGAGCTTCCATTCGTAGTGATCGATCTTGGAATGCTCGTTCGCGAGTCGAAGCGGTTCGATACAGCTAGCGAAGGAAATCAGCGAAAAATTTTTCAACAGCAGAAAAACGAACTTTTTTTTGTCTGGATTTTCAATTCCAACCATATTAGTAATCCCTTGCGCCTGCTTCGCGAAATTTCAGGCGTCGCAGTACTCCGAATGCCTGTTTCCTTTAACAATATCGCGTTGTCAAGGAATCGGGTCTACACAAAGATGCGCTTTCGATTTGCTATAGCCGCGGAAAGTCGTCCTTAGGATCAAATGCCGACATTAAGGCTTGGATGCCAATGCGCTAAATTTGGCGGATCGCGCGACCCGGCGAAATTCGATTGCGCCGCTCGCCATCCCTCTAGTACGGGCGGCGCTTCGAGTTGATGTCCGCGGTGGCAGCGGGGCCCTGCGTTAATTCGTCGCGGCTTGGCAGCTTGCCATCGGAATTTCGCAGCATGATCCCATCCTCCAACGCGGTTTTGCTCGTCGGGCGGCAAGGCGGAACCAAATCAACGGTCTGCCTGCATTGAAGTGACTTGCCGATTCGTCCCTAGTACTTTTTCAACATGGAATTGTTGGGTAAAGCGACTTCAGCTTCACTCGAGCGTCTCGTGGTCCGGGATGCGCCGGGCGAGGCACCGCCTGGACAGAACGCCGATCTCGATCTCCGCCATGTCGAGCCAGCTTCCGTGCCTGGGCGCGTGGTGAACTTCGAAGCGGTCCGCTAGGCGCGAGGCCTCGTCGGCGCGGAAGGCCTTGTAGAGGGCGGACAGCTTGAGCGTGTTCAGGTTGTCCATATCACCGGCACGATCTTTCTGCCCGGGACATGGACATCCGCCATGTTCCGGAGAAGATGCGCGAAATCGAGTTTCGTGCGGCGGTCCGTCACCTCGACGTGGCGCCATCCCGCTAGCCTCGATTCCCAACCGAGATTTTCTTCATGGCATTTGCTCAGATGGCCCGGAGGCGCAACGTCCGTCCCCCGAGCCACGGCAGCCTTTCGGTCGTCTCGAACAGTCCTGCATCGGCCAGAAACGGGTTGCAGGCGCGCCTCCCGTAGCTGACAATGATCTCGCTCTCTGTAATTTCAACCGTGGCGCTGGCATTGACGAACTTTCGGAAGAGCTGCGCCGGCTTCTGGTTCTCGCACCGGTTTCCGATGCGCTTTGCCAGGATGCGGTAGAGTGTCGAGGCCATGACGGTCAGCTGGACATCGACATCGATCTTCACCGGCACCACGGCCGAGAGCGCGTCCATGTGGAAGAAGTCGATGGCATCCGCGATGGTGTTCTCGATCACCATCCGCCGGGCATAGCGATCGACCAGCTCGCGCGGCGGGGCGTCGAGCTGGTTGGTGATCAGCAGCGTCGGCCGGTCGTGGCCGAGATCCCGGACGGCGATCTGGCGAACCGGGTTCGGGCAGTCCCTGATCGTGACCATCTGTTCGAGAATGCGCGGCGCGCGGAAGCGGCGGGCGATGTTGGTCGGGCGCACCCGCCGCCATTTCTCCGGCGGCTCGGCCAGGAGGGCGTTGACCAGCTTGGCGGAGCGTCGGCGCAGGGTGAGGAAGTCGATGCCCATTGCATCGAGCCTGGCCAAGTTGGCGCAGGTGGTCAGGTGGTTGTCGAACACCAGTTCCGCGGGCTTCTGCCCGGTCCGCCGTTCCCATGCCTCGACGAATCGCAGGACCTCGTCGTTCCGCGCGACCTGGTGACGGTGGAGTTGGCCCAGGCAAAGCTGCGGGTCCCCGCGTTGCGAACCAGGAAGGCGAGGACGCCCTTCTGGCGCCTGGAGCGCTTGGAGACGCAGGGCTTCTCGACCAGCGCCTCGTCGCCGTGATAGGGGATGGTGTGGAAGTCGAGGTCGAAGGACCCCCCGCAGCCGATGGCGGCGTCGAGGGCGGCCACTTGCCGGTGCCATGCCTCCATGACCGTGCCGAGCTTGCGCGGATCGACCCGGCACGAGTATTCGGTCAGCGTCGCGCGCTTGGGCATGGCGTTGAGCCCGGCGAACAGCGCGATCCCCTCGTCGAGGATCTCGGGCATGACATGGTCCTTGCGGCCGATCCCCCAGAGCTTGAGCGCCAGAAGCGCCCTGAGGGCATAATCCGCCGGGATCATCCCAGATCCGGGAAGGTTGGCCGCCACCTCCCCTAGGTCCATGCGCGCCAGATCGGGCGCGAACAGGAACAGGCTGCCGAAGGCGGTCCTCAATTTCCGCGGGGCAAGATCCAGCGCCTTCCTGTCGGCGACCGGCGCCTGCTCCACGGCTGGCATCTGGTCCGGGCGCCGACGCGGCACTCGGAGAATGCGCGCGGACGCGTGCCGGAAATTGAAAATTTGCCGATTAATTCGCGGCCTATTAACGATTCCGGCGCGGCGCTGATCGCGCAGAGGCGGGAGCGCAAGTGCCTCAAGCGCCTTCGCAAGCGCGGGATCCGGCTCGCCGCCTGACCCGGAGCCCCCTGATCATGGCAGTGCCGACCCCGGAACAGCGACGGGGCGGCGGCCTATTGCCCGGACTGCGGATTCCCGGCCCGCCAGGCGGCGAAGCGGCGAAAATCGCCGAAAAAGCCGTCGAAGGAAATCCGACTGAATTAGTCAGGATTAATATTGCAAGCTTAGGCGGAAAAAAGTGGGGGTTTTCGGCCAAGCTCTTTTTAAAAGGAGCGAATACGAACGCCTTGTCTATTGAAAATTCAATATGCTGCAGAATATAGACGAGTTCAAACTATCGGAATTACTAGGGAGCGCGCACGAAATGGCGAAATCCTGGGCGAAGTCTAGCTGGCGCAGCAAGCCAAGAGTTCAAATGCCAACCTACGCCGACGGCGCTGCGGTCGTAAGTGTTCAGAAGGACCTGGAAAAGCAGCCGCCCCTTGTATTCGCCGGCGAAGTTCGTCGGCTTAAGCGGGCGCTTGGCGACGTAGCGAACGGAAAAGCGTTTTTGCTGCAAGGCGGGGACTGCGCCGAGAGTTTCGCCGAATTCGACGCGGATTCCATCCGCGATACTTTCCGAGTGCTGCTGCAGATGGCTGTAATATTAACATTTAGCGCCAAATCCCCCGTAGTTAAGGTTGGACGAATCGCAGGCCAGTTCGCAAAGCCGCGCTCGTCCGATAGCGAAGTGCACGATGAAAAGGAACTTCCCAGCTACAGGGGCGACATCATTAACGATATCGGCTTTTCGGACGCCGAGCGCGCGCACGATCCTCGAAGGATGCTGCAAGCCTACAGCCAGTCGGCCGCGACGCTGAATTTGCTGCGAGCATTTAGCCAGGGAGGCTATGCCGATATTCACCGCGTTCACTCATGGACATTGGGATTTACGGAATGCGAGAAAGCGGAAAAGTACCGCGACCTTGCCGAACGAATAACCGACGCGCTGGATTTTATGGACGCGGCAGGGGTGAATGCCAATCGAATCCACACTTTGCAGACCGTTGATTTTTATACGAGCCACGAGGCTCTGCTTCTTGAATACGAAGAATCGCTTTGCAGAATCGATTCTACGAGCGGTTTGCACGTTGCTGGTTCGGGACACTTTATTTGGATCGGCGACAGAACTAGGCAGCCCGATGGAGCGCATGTTGAATTCTGCCGCGGAGTTCAGAACCCGATCGGAATTAAATGCGGTCCGTCATTGACGGCGGACGACCTGAGAATTCTACTCGAAAAGCTGAATCCGCAAAACGAGCCCGGGCGAATAACGCTAATTTGCAGATTCGGCGCAGGCAAGGTCGCGGGCCATCTTCCAAATTTGATAAGGGCCGTAAAAAGCGAGGGAAGCAAAGTCGTGTGGTCGTGCGATCCCATGCACGGAAACACGATTAAGTCGGCGACCGGCTATAAAACCCGGCCGTTTGCGAGAGTGCTGGCTGAAGTAAAGGAGTTTTTCGGCGTTCACGAGGGCGAAGGAACCTACCCGGGCGGCGTTCACTTCGAGATGACCGGAAAAGATGTCACAGAATGCACCGGCGGCGTCAGCGCAGTGTCCGATTCGACTCTCGAGGATCGATACCACACAGCTTGCGATCCGCGACTTAATGCGTCGCAGTCGCTGGAACTTGCATTTCTAGTGGCGGAAGAAATCGCGAGCCGGGTGGCGAGTCAAAAAGCGGAAAACGGATTGATTCGCTCGGTCGCGGATTAGCCTTGCCGCGCCAAATTCGCTTCGGCGGGAAGTCGGCGATTGCCGGGCCCAATATTGGGCGGGTTGAAAATTTCGCACCGTCTCAAGTCATAGGCGCGACGAAATTCATTGCAGCCAATTGCGAGGCGAGCCAACTTCAAGACGCGCTCTTTGCGCGCGAACAGGTACGGGCATTCAACGGAAAAAGAGCCGTCCCAAGCGTGCGGAGAATTGAGTTCGTGCAATGTTTCACGTGAAACATTTATGGAACTCGTGTGGCTGCCTCAAGGCGGCGTTATTCCGAAATCATTGGCGCTTCGCGATTTGCGCGCGGGCAGTTCCGCCCTGGCACCTTGGAGTTAGCAAAAACGAGCCTCCGCGCACCGGACGAGCGACAGTCTTCGTCTCCAATGGTCCGGTTCGCCGCATCAACGATTCGACAATCGCAATCCGCACTTGATCAAGGAATGGCAGTGCGAAGCAAGCTGCTTCCTTCCTTCGAAATCGCGAACAAGGACGGGATCATGGAATACGATGTCGACCCGTCCGCCCGGTGGACCACCGACGACGCTGAAAAAATGGGAAGCAAAGCCCATGTCACCCCACCAGCTATAGTATCTAGGATCTTCCTGCGGCGGGGCGTGATAGGTTACTGTGACAGGTTGAATCCGGATGTCGTTTCGAATCGTCTCGTCAAAGAATGCGGCGAACAGCGTTGAATTGAAGGGAAGCACGCGCTGACCGTCTGAAGATGTTCCTTCCGGAAAAAACAATAGCCTGTCGCCCGCGGACAGGCGATCTAGAAATACGTCCCTCTGATTTTTCGCATATTTGCGATCTCTCTTGATAAATAAAGTGCCTGTCGATTTAGCCAGAATGCCGATTCCGAACCACGAAGCGACTTCAGATTTCGAAACAAATGTGATTCTCTGCAGCGCATTAAGCGCGAATATATCAATCCACGACGAGTGGTTGGATACTACCGCGCCGTTCGATTTCATCGGCTTCCCGATCGCTTGAATCGACAATCCCAGAATCGCGAGCGATCCCCGGCATGCGATTTGCGTAATTCTAGAAGAAATCGGGCGTCGCCAGGGCCATTCGAAAATTCTTGAGATCCAGAGCAATACAAGCAGGAAGTAGATCAGCAGAGCTAGCGCCGGTACGCGAACGGCTGCGCGCATCCATCCCGCAATTCCGTGCTGAGCGGGTTCGTGATCAGGTTGCCCCCGCCAGGTGGTAGTCAAGGCTTCGACCAGTTTCGGACATAGTATCCCCTGTGTCTATCCGACATGCGATTGGTATCGATGATTACGCATACGTCTATAGTATTGAAAGCCCGATCGACAAAGGCGCCGTCGCCAATAAACGCGCCGAGCCGAAGATAGCCTTTCAGCAGAATTGGAATGGACTTCAATGCCTGCTTGGCGTTGACATCGTCGGGACGGAGGCGCTGCATAGTATTGTAGTGGCCATCGAGAGCGCGAACGCGCAAGTCGCTGGGGGCCAAGTGGTTGTAGTGCAAGTAGGATAGCGGCTGATCGAATTTGCTCAGATCGTTGCCATGAAAACTTGCAACTCCGAATAGAATTTCCAATTCTCTGTTGAGTACGTATTCGGCAAGCCCGCTCCATAGCTGCAGCATCACCGTTCTGCTGCGGTAGTCGGGGTGAACGCATGAACGCCCGAGCTCCACGATAGGCCGTCCGCATTCCTTAAGAAGCGTAATATCGTATTCCGATTCCGTATAGAAGCCGTTGTTGGCTCGCGCCGCTTCAATTCCGAGCAGGCGATAGGCGCCGACAACATGATCCAGACTCTTTCTTTGGCGGCTGTTGTCTATGAGTATTAAATGGTCCGAAATCTTGTCGAATTCGTCGGTTTCCAGCCTCTCCAGGTCATCGACGCCTTCGCCGCCAGCCCCCATTTCTTCGACGAATACCCTGTATCTTAGCCTTTGCGCAGCCCTGACGTCCTCTTCCGAAGTTGCAACGCGCATTTCAAAATTACTGAACTCGGAATTCATTCGAATGCCATCTCTTCGCCCGCCGGTCCGCGACCGATACCAGTTCATCTTAATTCGTTCGATCTCCCTAGGCAAATTCGGGAATTATCCATGGAGTGGACGAAGCCGCGATTAAATAGCATCAATGTCCGCAGCCGGACGGAGGCGGCGGAAGCAGCGTTTATCAAGCGCTGCGAGCGCATGATGAACGCCTTCCGTCCCCATGAAAATGTCGGTGTCGCCGATGCCGCGCAACGCGAACGCTGGTCGCGGCTAGTCCTAGACAGGTTCCTCGCTCGGAAACGGTCGGCGGCGTCGGCAACACATGGTCGCCAGCAAATGAACATCCGCGGCGCGCCGGATGTCGGACCCATGCGGATCGACCGCGCGAGGGCAGGGACAACCAAGCGGCGTTCGTCGGCGGCCTTTCAACTGTGCCGGATTTTGGCAATATTCCGCGCCACGCGGAAAACTTACGAATATTTAACCGATAGGTTTTGCTTCGTCGCTCGCGCCGAATAGCGCCTAATCGCTAAACGCGACCGCGCACCGTCGCGAATCGGAAAATATCTGAAATTCAAGCAGCAACGCCATTCAGACATTTTTGGCCTTAATCGAATACCGGAACGAGTTTAACCGACCTGAAGTCTATGACGACTTTGCCCGTGTGCTCGAAATTTACGGTAACTTTGTCGCCCGCGACCGATTGAACCTGGCCAAGCCCCCATTCGGCGTTACTCGGGTTGCGCACCAGCATTCCAGGTTCCAAAAAGTCGACCGGCATGAAGCAGGGCTTTCAATATGTTCTGTTTGGGATAGGACAGCGCCGCGCTAGTCCTTGAAACGAGAATTCGAGATGCCTTCGACAGTTCTCGCAAGATCGGCGAATCTTGGATTTGATCATGACTGCCTTCATCCGATCGCCTCGAGTTCGCGTTTCATGCGTCGCATGTTGGCTCGATAGTGTTCCGCAGTCCATGCCAGCCGCTCGATTTCCTCGTTCGTAAGCGCTCTTATCACTTTCGCCGGCGACCCCAGCGCTAAAGTGCCGTCAGGGACGGATTTGCCTTCCGTCAGCATAGCGCCCGCGCCAACAATGCAGTTTCGGCCGACTGAACTTCCGTTTAGCAACGTCGCCCCCATCCCGATCAGGCTCAATTCGCCAATTGTACAGCCGTGCAGCATGGCCTTGTGACCCACTGTGCAATTTTTTCCGATACTTAGCGGATATCCCATGTCCGTATGCAGAACGCAATTTTCCTGAATATTGGTGCCCCATCCCACTTCGATAGGTTCGTTATCTCCGCGAAGCGTGGAGCCGAACCATACCGAAACCGCTTCGCCGATTATCACTTGGCCTATTATGTTGGAGTCGGGCGCGATCCAGTAATCGCCGGTCGGCGGAAATACCGGCATCTTTGGCCCGAGGGCGTAAACAGTCATTCTTGCCGCTCTTCGAATTCCTGGTTTAGACCCCGCACGAAATTTTCGAGTCCGATTTGCCGTCTTCGGCGAAGCCGTTCCGTCTCGATGATAGTTACAATTTTTTGGAATACCCTGTCTAAATTATGGTTGATCAAAACGTACTCGTAGTCCGGCCAATGGCTGATTTCGTCGCGGGATTTCGCCATCCGCTGCTCGACCATCTCCTCGGAATCCTTCCCCCGCAGCCTTAGCCGGCGATCAAGTTCCGCTATCGTCGGCGGCAAAACGAAAATCGAAACGGTTTCGTCCGCGTGCGCTGAATTCCGAATCTGCTCGCTTCCCTGCCAATCGATGTCGAATAGAATATCGTGGCCGTTCCGTATCGCTTCCTCCACGGGCGATTTAGGGGAGCCGTAATGATTGCCGAAAACCATGGCGCATTCCAGGAATTCGCCTTTCTCGACCATTTTCTGAAATTCCTCGCGAGTCTTGAACCAGTACTCGCGACCATTCAATTCCCCGGCGCGCGGCAGCCTTGTCGTCGCTGAAATCGAGAACCTAATCGAAGAGTCCCATTCAGTCAGGCGTCTCGCAAGTGTGGTCTTGCCTGCGCCTGACGGCGAAGACAGGATGATAAGCATTCCCGTGCGACGCTTCGCCGTCGTGATTTCGCCGCTGTAGTTCATTACCGCCCGTTAGCTGTTTTATCTCGTGGATTCTTTTCGTTTAACCGCTGCGCTCTTATACGCAACCGCGTCCAAATAAAATCCCTGTCCACGCTCCATTTTTCGTTTGCGGCTTCGCAAAAGCCCGCAAATCGGCCGCCAGGCCGACAACCGGAGGGCCGATTTGACCCAAGGCCGCGCTAATCGATGCCCTCCAGCATTTCAAGCAGCGCCGCCGCCGGATCATCCCTGTCCCAAATCTCCGAAACGTAAAGGAAATCGACATGGGGGGCGAGTTCCGCAATGATGCCGCGATTGAGAGCGCCTTCGGCGACGACCGGTATGACCGTCATTTCGCTCCACCAGGCGAAAAGATCGGGGGCTGCCAAATCCCCGTCGCCCTGCCAACTCGCCGACACGGGGCCGAAGCTCACGTAGTCGCATCCGGCCTCCGCCGCGCTCAAGCCTTCATGCCGCGTTGTTCCGCAAAAGGCACCGACGGTCTTCGATGCTCCTAGAGCTGCCTTGGACTTTCTGACGCTGTTTCTCCCGTTTCCGAGATGAACTCCGTCTAGGCCCAGCGGTTCGACGAGTTTGTAATGCTCTTCGATCAGCAGAGGAATTTCGCCCGATTCCGTCTCCCTCCTTATTGCTTCCGCAGCCTTCGAGACTTTCGCAATGTCGGCCGATGGCGCCGCCATGCGCACGCAAGCGATATCAACGGCATCAAGTACGCCCTTGAATGAATCCATTTTGCTCGCGACATCAAAGGATGCCGGCAGCGCGATGCAGATTTGCGGCGATTGCTCTGTCAACATTCTACCAAATTTATTTGGATGGCCTTTAATCCTAAATCGAAAGGAATGCTAACAGGACTTTTAGGCGCGTATTCCGATACCGCGGCTTGAAGCCGGCATATTTGTCCGGTGGCGATCGAATTCCCGGGAAATTTGGGCTTGGCGGCGCGCCGCGGCTGAGATCTAGCGAATTTTGCGTTGAATTGCCTGCGTCCAAGACATTGCTCGACCGCGTTAGCGTCCAAGGAGAAGCCATTACGAATAGGAAGGGCAACTCCACGATACTTGAACGGATAGAAATGACGCTAAGGGGCAGGGGCCGAGTTGAAGAGCGTCGCAAATCTAGCCGAGCTTTCGCGACATGTCATAGCCGGGGTTCGCACCCGTATTCCCGGCATGACCCAATCCGGTTCAAAATATAGCCGCGATATCCGCTGTGCGCGGCCACTCGGCTGCGCCGCCCGGCGCTCGGACGCTGCCATGATCGGTTTCGCTCGCAGGAACTTTCGTCGAGTCGGCGCGTGTTGGCATGGCAAAGCGAAACAGCTCCGAGTCGCGGATGCAAAGGCCACTATTCCGACCGGCGAATAACTCGGCAGCCCCGGCCGTCGGCCCGCCTTATTTTCAAAGCTGGCCCTCGCCGGTCCGAGCTAGGAAAGCCCATGAATCTCCCGATCGCTATCAGCCGCGAAGGCGCAACCGGCGAATCAAGGGATTGGAGTCGATTGCAGCTAAAAAAACGCCATGCGCCGTCTCAGCTAGAGTCTAAAAATTCCAATATCGCGTCATTGACAACTTTCGGCTGCTGCCAATGCGCAAAGTGGCTGGCGTTGTCGATAAGCATCAGCTGTGCGCCCGGGATTAGTTCGGCGAGGCTGCGAGTATGATTCTCGTCTATCGCTTCTTCATATACTCCGGCCGCGATGATCGTTGGCGCGGTGATTTTGCTAATGTGCTTCTCGGTAAACGGCGGTTCGGTGCCCCACAGCGCGAATACCTTGCCGGAAAATTCTTCGAAGTTGTCGGGGGTTGCGGACATCAGCGCGTATTGCTCCGCGGCGCGTGCGACAAAGGCTAGGACCAGCGCGTCGGCAAAGGCCGAGGGACGTACGCCCGAAACGCTATAATTTGCGCCTAGCGCAAATAGCTTCGTCAGCCGTTCCGGATTGTTGATGGCTAGTTCGATCCCGATATTTCCGCCGTCGCTCCAGCCGACAATTGCGGCTTTTTGGATGCCGAGGTGATCCATGACGCCGAGAACGTCGCTTGCCATCACCTGAAGATCCAAGGGGCGGCTGTCGACGGTCGATCTTCCGTGCCCACGTGAATCAACGGCAACAACATGGTGATTTCGAGCCAGGGCCGCGATCTGACCGCCGAAGTCCTCTCCAGCCCCAAGCCCGCCGTGGAGAAGCATAACAGGACTGTCGTTTCCCTCTCCATATGTGGAAAAATAAATACTTGCTCCGTTAGATTCGATCCGACCGGTGCCTTCGGGTTCGGGCATCGGTTGGGGCGGAATCAAAGCACGCCACCCGTCGCTAGCGAATTCCGGCATGACATATCCTCCAATATTGGATTTCCTTTGCGCTTGATAATGCGGCGTACCGCCATGGCAAGCTAGCTTTGGGTATAAACGCAGTGGATTGGCCAAAAGTAAAGCTGTCTTAACGAGAAAAGGGCGCGGACCGAATTTCGCATAGATGGCGCGATGCCGTTCGATGCTGCTAACTGAACCGCCTAAACACGGACTTTTCCAGCGGCGAGCGGCGGCTTGATAACGGAATTTGATCCGCAACCATGCGGAAGTTTCGGTTCAATAGTTGCTAGGGCGGCGCCCGGTGAATTCGCCCTGCCTTCCCTAATCGAGGACGAAAATGAGATTTATCAAACTTGCGATGCTTCGGCTCGAAAATTTGGCTGGCTCCCGCGATATTATGGAGTTCTTCGGATTTTTTGCCCGGGGTCGGATCGGGCTCCCGCGATTGTCGATGCGTTTTAATTCCCGAGCGATTCGAATGAACGGCCGGCACGCCGCCATGCCTCCGGCAACGCGTTGCGGCAAGCAACGGATCCGCAATGGGATTGCGCATCTCTGCGTTGCATTCCTTCGGAGCGATGAATACGCGTCTGGACGAAATGCCTCGCTTTCTTGTTTCAGTCTGGTCCCGGATCGGCCCCGAGAGCGCGCGCCTGCCAATAAAGAGCCTGAATTATTGCGCTCTTTTGAAATATTTGCGAGGTCTCCCCCGATCTAGAATTTCGAATTTCCGACAAAGCTGTCCCCTTTCTGCAATCGGGACGGCTCCCATGTTTCAAGGAACTTCGGCAACAAATTCGCCGAATTCCATTGTTAGAGCCATTCGATGCTTGCCTATCGATGCGCCGGGCCATTAATAGTGAAATTCAACGGCAAAATTCGAGCGAAAAAAACAGTCCGGGCGCGGCATGCAACCTGTATTCATATTTGATTCACCGCAATTGGGCGAGAATATCGGCGCTGCCGCGCGCGCTATGCGGAACTTCGGTCTCGATCGCATGCGTCTTGTGTCGCCGAGGGACGGATGGCCGAATCCGAAGGCCTTTTCCGCGGCAAGCGGCGCCGGCATAGTCCTGTCAAACGCCGGAGTTTATTCAGATCTTGAATCGGCGCTGGGAGATTTCCAGAGGGTTTATGCGACGACCGCGCGAAAGCGGGAGCTTACGAAGAAAGTAATGTCGCCGAGGTCCGCCATGATGGAAATTCGCGAGCTCGCAGCAGGCGGGGTTTCGGTAGGCGTGCTGTTCGGATCGGAGCGGGCGGGTCTCGAAAACAAAGCGATATCCTATGCTAGCGCAGTGATTTCCGTTCCGGCCGTTGCGGAATTCAGCTCATTGAATCTTGCGCAATGCGCCTTGCTAATCGGCTACGAATGGCGATTAAGCGAGCAAGTTGCCGATCCGGTCACCTCGCTTGAATTAACGGCGGCGAATGTAATTGAGAAAGTGATTCTAGCGGACAAATATACCGAGGAGCTAAGTAAATCGGGCTTTTTCGACGCGGCTCAGAACGAGGAAGCAAAGAAAATCAACTTGCGCAACTTGTTTCTTCGACACGACTTTACAATGTCGGAAGTTAAGACTTTACATGGCATTCGCCAATTCCTGACTCGTCGACGGATGCATTGACGTCGCGGCGGAATCAATTGGCTAGGCAAGCACGGGCAGCCGCGGATATGCAAAAGAAACGGGCGATTTTCGAAGATGTCGATTCTAGTTCTTCTGCGCCCGCCGCGACGCCCCGTTACAGAATCGGAGGCGGCCAGGACAATAGCCGGAAAGCGCTTGCGGTCTGGCTGGCCGTTTTACTGGCGCTGGTTATTGCAACTGTGATTTCGGGAGGGTTGACGCGAATTGCGGATGCCGGATTGGCCATCACGGAATGGAAACCAGTCACCGGCGCGCTGCCTCCCCTCAATGCCGAAGCTTGGGAAGTGGAATTTTCCAAATACAAGGAAATACCGGAGTATTCGCTTCAAAACAAAAGCATCGGCTTGTCCGAGTTCAAATACTTGTACTGGTGGGAGTGGGGGCATCGCCAAATTGCCAGGCTCGCAGGAATCGTCTGGCTCCTGGGATTCGGCTGGTTTGCGGTTCGCCGGAAAGTTCCTCCCGGATGGACGAGTCGCCTACTGCTAATAGGAGTACTGGGAGGGGCGCAGGCCGCAATTGGATGGTGGATGGTTTCGAGCGGACTTCAAGGACGCATGGTCGATGTGGCATCCTACAGGCTAGCGCTGCACCTGTCATTGGCATTCGCAATAATTGCCTTGATATCCTGGAGTATTCTAAAGCTTGCGCGAAGCGAGAGCGATTTGCTCCAGTCGCGCAGGGCGAGCGACCGCAGGGCCGCGTTTCTATCATCCATGTTGATCGCCGCCTTTTTCCTTCAGCTTTTGCTCGGCGCCTTGGTTGCGGGCATCGATGCCGGCCAGGGCTTTCCGACTTGGCCCCTTATGAATGGAGAAGTCATTCCCTCCGAAGCTTTCGGCTATGAACCGCTCTGGACCAATGTATTCGAAAATCCTGCGCTCGCTCAATTCAATCATCGAATTATTGGGTATGCTTTTCTGGCGCTAGCCGCATTGGCTTGGTTCAAGGTTCGCAGAAACCCCTACCGATCGATCAAGAATTCATTCGCCATTGTCGCGGCGTTTGTCCTTGTGCAAGTCGCGCTCGGCATCTCCGCAGCGGTCTCCAATGCCGCCTGGGGACTCGCAGCGCTGCACCAGATTGCCGCCGTAATCTTGCTATTGCTGATCGTGCAGTCCAAATTCTCGGCGATTTATCCCAAGTTGAAACCACTTAAACGAGGCGGCCAATGAGCGCATTCGATAAGCTAATGTCCTACGTGCGAACGTCGGAAGCCGTCGGGCAGGCGGCCGGGCATCTATACTGGGACCGGGACACCATGATGCCCGACAAGGCGCAGAACCAAAGGGCTGAAGTTATGGCCGCGATGGAGAGCGTGCTGCATGAACGGCGCACCGCGCCGATGATCGGCGAATGGCTTGCCTCGGTCGACGAGTCTTCGCTGTCCGAAGCGGATAAGGCCAATGTTCGGTTGATTCGGAAGGACTACGAGCAAAAACTGAAAATCCCCGCCGATCTCCCGGGCAGGCTAGCGAGAGAAACTTCCTTGGCGCATTCGGTTTGGAAACAGGCGAGAAGTACCGACAGCAAGGACCAATTCATGCCGGCATTGGCAAGGGTCGTCGCGCTCAAGCGCGAGGAAGCCGCAGCTCTGGCGGACGGCGGCGACCCCTACGACGCGCTTCTCGACAGGTACGAAGCCGGCTTGACCGCGAGCGCGATCGAACCGATTTTCGACCGCCTCCGACGTGGGCTTGTGGAGTTGCTGGACGGCATGGACCGCGACAGCGGCGCCGCGGCTCTCAACGGAATGTTTCCAGTTTCGAAGCAGCTGGAATTCGCCCGCGAACTAGCGCAATCATTCAGCTACGACTTCGGCAGAGGGCGTCTCGATGTCTCCGTGCATCCATTTTCTTCGGGTAGCGGAGACGATGCCAGGATCACCACGCGTACGGATGAGGCCGATCCATTCAACTGCATCTATTCGACGATTCATGAAACCGGGCATGCGGTGTACGAAAGAAACATCGACCGGAAATTTGCTTTCGCGCCGGTCGGACGGGCCGCGTCTTTCGGCGTGCACGAAAGCCAGTCCAGAATTTTCGAGAATCAGCTGGGAAGAGGGCGAGCGTTTTGCGAATGGCTATTTGGACGGCTGCGGGGAATTTTCGGCGACATCGGGGTCGCGAGCGAACAGGAGTTCTATGCGGCGGCGAACAGGGTGAACGCCGGCTTCATAAGAACCGAAGCGGACGAGCTGCACTACAATCTCCATATTCTGCTAAGGTTCGATCTCGAGCGTGAAGTTATTCAAGGGAAATTGAAGATAGCCGACATTGAGGAGGCCTGGAATGCGAGATTCAAGGCCGATTTCGGTCGCGACGTCGACAGGCCGTCAAACGGGTTTCTGCAGGACGTCCATTGGAGCGTGGGCGAATTCGGCTACTTTCCAACATACGCGCTCGGCAATGTCTACGCGGGATGCTTGTTCGAGGCGATGAGCGACAGCCTGCCGGACTTGGATGAATCCTTGAGGCTGGGCTCGGCCGAACCTGCTGCGGAGTGGCTCAGGCGCTCCGTTCACAGTCATGGTTCGCTGCGGCCTCCAAGAGACACGATCAATGCCGCTTGCGGCTTCGAAGCTTCGGAAAAGCCGCTGCTCACGTACTTGGAGAAAAAATTCAGTCGCGGCTAAGCCGGCCTGCAGCGGCGGAATGGCCGGCGAAAAAATATTGAACGCTATTTCGCCCAGGAGGGAGGCCGTTTTTCAAGAAAGGCGGAAATCCCTTCCTCCGTATCCCGGTAAAGCATGTTCTCGACCATGACCTCGCCCGTGTACTTGTACGCCTGCTCCAACGGCATTTGCGCCTGCTTGTAGAAGGCGAGCTTGCCGATCTTGACGGCCGCGCCAAGCTTGCCGGCAACTTTTCGAGCAAGCTCTCTCGTCGCGCTGTCGAGATCCTCGGCAGGCACGACTTTATTGACGAGCCCGAGCTCATGCGCTCTACCGGCCGGAATCAAGTCGCCGGTGGTTAGAAGTTCGAATGCGGCCTTCCGGTGAATGTTGCGCGTAAGCGCAACCATCGGCGTCGAGCAGAACAAGCCGATATTAACTCCGTTGACCCCGAATCGCGCCGCCTCGGAACTAACTGCCATATCGCAGCTGGCGACGAGCTGGCATCCGGCAGCCACCGCCACGCCGTGAACCTTTGCGATAACCGGCTGCGGCTGCTGCATTATCGCCGTCATCATTGCCGCGCACTTGTCGAAAATCATTTTGAAATACGCCTTGCCTCCGTCCGGCGCCTGGCGACCCCGGGTCATTTCCTTGAGGTCGTGGCCGGCGCAGAAAGCGTTGCCGGCGCCTTGCAGTACAAGAACTCGAACGGATTTGTCGCTCGAGATTTCAAGTAGCGCCGAGGTGATGGCATCTATCATCGCCTCCGACAGCGCATTCAAGTTGCTCGGCGAGTTGAGGGTCAGCGTCGATACGCCGTCCAGGTCGCTTCTCATGAGCAAAGCTTGTTGCATGCCAATTCCTCGAATATCACTTTTTCGATGCAAGCCGGCGGGTCGCCGCAAATTTCGCGGAGCATAGCATGAAACCGAAAATGACGAAATCCGAATTATCTGACCTGCTGCGGCGGGAATTCCCGCAGTGCGCCGATACCGTGCGCATCGAAAGCGTGGATCCCGGGCGATTGCGAACGAGCATGACCGTCGAATGGGAGAACTTTCGGCCGGGCGGGACCATTTCAGGTCCGACAATGTTTTTCCTCGCGGACGTTTCCGTCTATTTGACCGTACTCGCCCATGCCGGACCCGTCGTTTTGGCCGTTACGACGAACTGCTCGATAGATTTCATGCGAAGGCCCTCGGGCGATGCTCTGCATGCGAAGACGCGGCTTTTGAAGCTAGGGCGGCGACTCGCGGTCGCCGATGCCATGATTTACGCCGAACTGGACGGCGACCCCGTCGCGAGAGCGAGCTTGAGCTACGCGCTGCCATCGAGCGGATAGGGCGGAGGCCCGAAACCGAATCGGGGGCCGCTGGCAGGCGGATAGTTCAAGCGGTATTATGTTACCGCATCACTATGTTACTGAATTTTATTGAACAATTCGCATTTTTGTGTTGACGCCGCATTATTAATCGCTATTAGGCACTGGCTGCGCGCTTCCTTGCGCAAGAGGTTTTTTAGCAATATCGGAACGGAACGATGCCAACCTATTCCGCAAGACCCGCGGACATCGAAAAGAATTGGGTGCTAATTGACGCCGAGGGCCTCGTGCTGGGTCGCCTGGCGGCAATTATCGCCGCTAGGCTGCGCGGAAAGCACAAGCCCTCATTCACGCCCCACATGGACATGGGTGACTACGTTATCGTGGTGAACGCGGGCAAGGTCGCGCTGACCGGCCGCAAGCTCGAAAACAAAAAATACTACAGACACACCGGATATCCGGGCGGAATCAAATCGAGAACGGCCAGGCAGATCCTCGAAGGCAAGCACCCGGAACGGCTGGTGATGAAGGCCGTGCAAAGAATGCTGCCGGGCGGTCCGCTTTCGCGCCAGCAACTGACTCATTTGCGCGTCTACAACGGCTCCGATCACCCGCATGCGCCGCAGAAGCCGGAAGTGCTGGATATCGCGGCATGGAACAAGAAAAACACTCGGAGCGGCTAAACATGGAAGAATCGATTAAATCGCTGGACGAGTTGAAGGGTAAGATCGCAGCCGATGAAGAGGCGATGCCGGATGCGGAGCCGCAGCAGGCGCCTCAGCCGAAGCGCGATGCCCTGAATCGCTCCTATGCGACGGGCAAGCGCAAGGATGCGGTCGCTCGAGTCTGGATAAAGCCCGGCAGCGGAATGATTACCGTAAACGGAAAATCATTGCCGGAATATTTCGCCCGTCCAGTGCTGCAGATGATTTTGCGCCAGCCTTTCCAGGTCGCCAACGTCGAGAATCAGTTCGACGTCATGGCGACGGTCAAGGGCGGCGGATTGTCCGGGCAGGCGGGCGCGGTCAAGCACGGAATTTCAAAGGCTCTGCAGCTCTTCGAACCCGGCTATCGCCCGGCTCTCAAGGCAGCGGGGTTCCTTACGCGGGATGCGCGCGTGGTGGAGCGAAAAAAATACGGCAAGCGAAAGGCTCGCCGCAGCTTCCAATTCTCCAAGCGCTAGGATTCGTTTAGCGAGCGCTGGCCGTTCGCCCGGATTTCGACGGCGCGGCCGCCTGCCGGACATGACGATTGGACTATTCGATTCCGGGCTTGGCGGCCTTACGATCTACGACAGCGTCGCAAGGCGAATGCCCGACGTGCCAATAGCCTACCTGGGAGACAATCGAAACGCCCCCTACGGCGTGCGGGATGCCGACGATATTTTTCAGCTGACCTGCAGCGGCGTTGAAATGCTTTGGCGCCTAGGATGCCGCCTCGTGATTCTAGCTTGCAACACGGCTTCCGCAGTCGCCCTCAAGCGCATTCAGGAAACCTGGCTGCCTGCGGACAAGCGCGTTCTCGGCGTATTCGTTCCCATGATCGAAGTGCTTACGGAACGGCGGTGGGGCGATCAGTCCCAGCCGAGGGAAGTCGACGTGAAAAATGTCGCGCTGTTCGCGACCCCTGCAACCGTGGCGTCCCGGGCGTTCCAGCGGGAACTGGCCTTTCGAGCCATCGGCGTCGACGTGGAGGCGCAGCCTTGCGGCGGTCTGGTGGACGCCATCGAAGCGAACGACGATATTCTAGCGGAGGCGCTCGTGCGCAGCCACGTGGAGGCTTTGCTTCGCAGGATGCCGAATCCCGAAGCCGCGATTCTCGCCTGCACTCACTACCCGTTGTTCCAGCGCGCGTTTCAAGACGCGCTCGGGCCAAAAGTAAAGTGCGTCAGCCAGGCGAATCTGGTAGCGGAGAGCCTGGCGGACTATTTGGAGCGGCATCCGAACATGCTGGCGACATCGGGAACCGGCGGCTTTTACACGACCGCCGATGCCGAATCGGTATCGCGAAAGGCAACGCGGTTTCTAGGACGCAAGATCGAGTTCGAATCCGTCTGACGCCTCGCGGCGCCGCCGAACATGCCCTGGCCGAACGACTGACTGATCGAAACATGGAAAAAAAGCGCATCGCAATAGTTGGAGCGAGTGGATACACCGGCGCGGAACTTGTCAGAATTGCTTCCACTCACCCCTGGCTGGAAATTTCAGCGCTCGTGGCGGACCGCAAGGCCGGCCTCGAAATGCCGGACGTGTTTCCCGGCTTCAGGCATTTGGATCTGCCGAGGCTAAACGTTCTCGCCGAAATCGACCTTTCGGAAATCGAGCTGGTTTTCTGCGCGCTTCCGCATGCAACGAGCCAGGACGTAATCAAAACCCTGCCGGAGACCGTCAAGGTGGTCGACCTTTCGGCCGATTTCCGCCTGCGCGATACTGCTGAATACCGGCGATGGTACGGGCGTCCTCACGCGGCGCCGGAACTTCAGGAGCAAGCAGTATACGGGCTTACAGAATTCTATCGGGAGGACATCGCCGGCGCGCGGCTCGTCGCATGCACCGGATGCAATTCCGCCGCCGGCCTCTTCCCCTTGATGCCGCTCGCGGAAGCCGGCGCGATAGATCCGGGCGAAATAATCATCGACTTGAAAACCGGCGTGTCGGGAGCGGGGCGGAGCCCGAAGGAAGGAACGCTCCATTCGGAGGTGTCGGAAGGATTCCAGGCCTACAGCGTAGCGGCGCACCGCCACTTGGCGGAATTCGATCAGGAACTGTCGCGAGCCTTCGGAAAGCGCGTGCGCGTAACTTTCGTTCCCCATCTCCTCCCGCAGAACCGGGGCATACTTGCGACCGTCTACGTGCGCGGCGAGCCCGCGAGAATTCACGAAGCTCTGCGGCGCCGGTACGAGCGGGAGCCATTCGTCTTCGTCCTGCCGTTCGGCGATCACCCTTCCACGCGGCATGTTCGCGGGTCGAACTTCGTTCATATCGGCGTCGTTTCCGACCGAAGGGAAGGGCGGGCCATTGTTATCTCCGTTCTAGACAACCTTGCGAAGGGCTCCTCCGGACAGGCGGTTCAGAACGCCAACCTGATGCTCGGCTTGCCTGAAACGACCGGCCTGGACTCCGCGCCGATGTTTCCTTGATAGCATGGCGGGGCTGCGCAGAAAGCAGCGGCTGGCTCTCATCGCCGCGGCCGGCGGTTGCCTGATTGCGGCATCCGTGCTTTTCGGTTTTGCGTTTCGCGACGGAATTGCGTATTTTCGCAGCCCGGCGGAGGTTTTGGAGGATGCGCCGGGGCCGCGAGAGCTTTTTAGGATTGGCGGGCTCGTGGAAGACGGCTCCATAAGGCAAATGGCGGACGGTTCAATCAGTTTCCATGTTACCGACGGCGAAGCCTCCCTCGAAGTCCGATTCGAAGGAATATTGCCGGACTTGTTCGCGGAAGGCCAAGGCGCCATAGCATTGGGACGCTATTCCGGGGATGTTTTTCGGGCGACGGAGATTCTTGCCAAGCATGACGAAACCTACATGCCAAAGGAGGTTGCCGATGCTCTCAAGGAACGCGGCGTATTCAAGCCCGCGGCCGGCGAATAGCCGCGCCGGTAGGCGCCTGCGATTAGGTCCGGCGCGAAACCGAATGCGCGTACCGCTCGATTCGGTTGTCTATTGGCGCTAGTTTCGGTGCGCCGAAACTTCGGTCGAGGCACCGGCCAATTGCTGCCGGCGAGGATTCCGGATGGTGAATGAACTCGGGCATTTTGCACTGATCGCGGCTTTTCTAGTCTCGGTCGTTCAAGGCATTGTGCCAATGGTCGGAGCCGGGAAAGGTTGGTTCGCATGGGCGCAGGCCGCCGTTCCTTGCGCCGTTGTTCAATTCGTTCTGGTTGCGACTTCCTTCGCCGCGTTGACGGCCGCCTTCGTCGGCTCCGACTTCTCCGTTTCGCTGGTTGCCGGCAATTCCCATGCCGCCAAGCCGATACTCTACAAGATCACTGGCGTTTGGGGCAATCATGAAGGTTCGATGCTGCTATGGGTGCTGATTCTATCGGCATTCGGGGCGGCTGCGGCGCTATTCGGCCGCGGGCTTCCATTGAGGCTGAAGGCTAGAGTGCTCGCGGTGCAGGCTCTGGTCGGGTGCGCATTCTACGCTTTCATAATTTTCTCTTCAAACCCGTTCGCGAGGCTGGCTTCGCCGCCGTTCAACGGCCGGGACCTGAATCCTTTGCTGCAGGATCCCGGCCTGGCGTTCCATCCGCCGTTTCTGTACCTTGGCTACGTGGGCCTTTCGATGTCGTTCAGCTTCGCGGTGGCGGCATTGATCGAAGGCAAGATCGATGCGGCCTGGGCGCGCTGGGTCCGACCCTGGACGCTCGCGTCCTGGATGTTTCTAACCCTCGGAATCGCGCTCGGGTCCTGGTGGGCGTACTATGAACTCGGCTGGGGGGGATGGTGGTTCTGGGACCCCGTCGAAAACGCGTCGTTCATGCCTTGGCTGATCGCTACCGCTCTACTGCACTCCGCAACGGTCGTCGAGAAGAGGGAGAGTTTGAAAAGCTGGACCGTGCTGCTGGCGATTCTAGCGTTTTCGTTTTCGCTCGCCGGAACTTTCATCGTAAGATCGGGCGTTCTGACCTCGGTGCACGCATTCGCAACGGATCCCGCTCGCGGCGTTTTCATACTGGCTATACTCGGGCTGTTCACCGGAGGCGCGCTGCTGCTTTATTCGCTTCGCTCGGCGCAATTACTGGCCAAGGGGGCGTTTAGCGCGACCAGCAGAGAGTCCGCCTTGATCATGAACAACCTTTTATTGGTCGTTGCGACGCTCGTCGTTTTCATCGGAACATTCTGGCCCCTGGCGGCCGAGCTTTTCTTCGACAGAAAGCTATCCGTAGGGCCGCCCTTTTTCGAAATCGCCTTTACGCCGTTCATGGTTGCATTGGCGGCGATTCTTCCGCTCGGAGCAATTCTCCCATGGAAGCGCGGCTCGATCGCCGGAGCCGCCCGCGACCTTTACGGCGCGATGGCGGTGTCTTTGGCTTGCGGGGCCTTGGCCTGGTCTTTGCAGACCGGCGGCGGCATGCTCGCGCCTATCGGCTTTACGCTGGCGTCATGGCTAGTCCTGGGGTCGGCGGCCGATTTCGCCCGGCGAGCCTCGGGCGGTCGCGCGGGCGTTCCCGGTTCGATCGCGAGGTTGGCGGGCCTTCCCGGAGCGATTTGGGGAAAATTCCTCGCGCATTCCGGATTGGGCCTGACGATACTTGGAATAGCCTCGATTACGGCTTGGGAAGTTGAAGACATTAGAGCCGCAATGCCCGGGTCCCGCTACGACTTGGGAAGCTATTCAGTCGAGTTCATCGGCGTCCGGGAATTGCAAGGCCCGAACTTCGTGTCGATTGCCGGCGAATTCAACGTTTCCAGCGGCGGGGATTTCGTTGCGACGCTAAGGCCCGAAAAGAGGTTTTACACGGCCGCCGGAACTCAAACCACGGAAGCGGCGATCGACATGGGATTCATGCGAGATATATATATCGTAATCGGCGACAGGCAGCCCGACGGCGGCTACGCCATCCGGTCCTATGTCAAGCCCCTGGCCAACTGGATATGGATCGGCGCGCTGTTTATGGCCGCGGGCGCGCTGGCGAGCCTCTTCGACCGCCGATACCGCGTCGGAATCGCCGCAGGCGCGTCTGCAAGGGCAAGGATTGCGTAGCGCGATGAAATGGCTTGCCGTTGCTTTGAGCCTGCTTGCCGCGACAATGTCGGCGGCAGTCGAACCCGGCGAGATCCTGGAGGATCCCCGCCTCGAAGCGCGAGCAAGGGAAATCTCTTCCAATTTGCGCTGCCTGATTTGCCGAAACGAATCGATCGACGACTCAAACGCCGAACTGGCATCCGATCTCCGCAGAATCGTTAGAGAGCAGCTTCGGAACGGCAAAGACGACAGCGACATTTACGACTTCGTCGTTGATCGGTACGGGGAGTTCGTACTGCTGAGGCCGAATTTGAAGGGCGCCAACATTCTTCTATACGCGTCCGGACCTATAATACTCCTGATCGGAACGGCCCTATGCGCGCTCTACATACGCCAGCGCCGAAAGCCTTCTCGGCAAAAGGATGCGCTTCGAGACGACGAGCGGGAAAGGCTGGAACAGATTCTGGGCCAATGAAATCGCTCGTACACTGCAGATGAATCTATAGGAAGTGGATATGGAATACGAAGCCCTCGAGGTCAGGCAGCGGGACAATACGGTTGTAATCGCTTTGAACCGGCCCGAAGTCATGAACGCTCTCAATGCCCAAATGAGGCGGGAAATCACGTATGCGGTGCGAAAGGCTCCGGAATCCGGTCGCGCGCTGGTCATAACCGGATCGGGCAAGGCATTTTGCTCCGGGCAGGATCTCGGCGACCGCGTCGATGCGTCGAACGTAAATCTCGAGCGAACATTGCGCGAGGAGTACTTTCCCATGCTGGAAGCAATTAAAGACTGCCCGATTCCGATCATTGGCGCGGTCAACGGGCCGGCAGCGGGAGCCGGAGCCAATCTCGCTTTGGCCGCGGATGTCGTAATCGCGGCCGAGTCGGCCTATTTCATGCAGGCGTTTTCCCGCATCGGCCTAATTCCGGATGCAGGCGGGACATGGCTGCTACCGCGCAAGATTGGATTGGCGCGGTCGATCGGCGCGTCGCTGTTCGCGGAAAAGATTTCGGCCAGGCAGGCCGCCGACTGGGGCATGATCTGGGAATCCGTCGTCGACGAGAACTTCGAGGAGCATTGGCAGCGAAGGGCGATGCAGTTGGCGCAAGGCCCCACGGAAGCCTACATGCGAATCAAAAAGGCGCTTGGAGCCAGTTTCTCGAACGGCTACGAGGAGCAGCTTGAGCTAGAGGCGCGGCTGCAGGGCGAAGCGGGCAAGTCTCGCGATTTTCAGGAAGGCGTGCTGGCGTTCGTGGAAAAAAGGCGACCTGTTTTCGAAGGCCGGTGATCCGATACCGGCTAGCGGCGGGCGGCAAGCTCGGATTGCCGGATTAACCCGACTTAGGAATCGAGAGCGTAAAGTATCCGCGCCCAGCTGCGGATGCCTTTGTGGAAGCTTGCCAAATCGTATTTTTCGTTCGGCGAATGGATGCGGTCGTCGTCCTTGCCGAAACCGATAAGCATGGAATCCATGCCAAGAATGTCCTTGAACATGGACGTGATCGGAATTGAGCCGCCGCATCCGGCATATACGGCCGGAATACCCCATTCCTCGGTCAGCGCATCTTTCGCAAGCCGGAAGGCTATATGGTCCGTGGCCATTTCCGTTGCATGGTTTTCGCCGTACGAAATGAATTCCGCATCGCAGTCGGGCGGAAGAGATCCCAGGACATGCGCCTGAAAGCTTTCGCGGACCTTGGCTGGATTCTGGCTGCCGACCAGGCGGAAGCCGACCTTCGCCGATGCCTTGGCCGCTACAACGGTTTTAAAGCCGTCGCCCTGGTAGCCGCCGGCGATGCCGGTGATATCGCAGGTAGGGCGCGACCAGATCATTTCGATGGGCTCGCGCCCCGATTCGCCCGCCGGCGAGGACAGGCCGACATCGCCTAGGAATTCACCGTGGTCGAAGCCGAGCCGCCGCCACTGCTCGGCTACATCCGGCGGCAATTCCGGAACCCCGTCGTAAAACCCCTCCAGAGTGATTCGGCCCGACTCGTCGTGCAAATCAGCCAGTATCTTCGCGAGCACCCTGACGGGATTAACCGCGAGTCCGCCGTATATTCCGGAATGAAGATCCCTATTGGCAGCGGAAATCGCAATTTCTACGTTAACGCCGCCGCGCAGCCGCGTTATGATGGCGGGCGTCGCGTCGGCTAAGAGCCCGGTGTCGCAAACCAGTCCGAGCTCCGCCGGAAATTCCTTGGCGTTTTTCTCGAGGAACGGCGCGACGCTGACGGAGCCGCATTCCTCTTCTCCTTCAAGCAACAGCGAGATGCTGCGAGGCAGCCTTCCGAAGACGATTTTCCAGGCGCGGCACGCTTCGACGAATGTCATAAGCTGCCCCTTGTCGTCGCTTGCCCCGCGACCGCGAATGACCTGTCCGCCGGGAGTGTCCTGCAGCATCGGCTTGAAAGGATCCTGCTCCCAAAGGCCAAGCGGATCGACCGGCTGAACATCGTAGTGGCCGTAGAACAGAAATCTGCGATTCTCCCTGGTCCCGTGCCCGACGACGACCGGATGGCCGTCCGTCGAGCGCTTGTCCGCATCGAATCCGATATCTTTCAGGTGCGCGGCGAGCCAGTCAGCCGCCGCGTCGCAGTGACTGGCGTAGGCGGGATCGGTGGAAACCGAAGGGATTTCCAGAAGTTTGAACAATCTTTCGAGCGAGTTCGGAAGATCGTCATCGATACAGGACAATAGTCTTTCAAGCATTCTTTAATTCCGTTCAGAGAATCGAATCATAAGTCGGGCATTGATCGCGCCGGCGCCGATCAACGCGCGCCATGTATCCAGCCGCCTCCGTAGACCCTGGTGCCCGATATGTCGTAGAAGACGCACGCCTGTCCCGGCGCAACGCCTTCTTCAGGCTCCAGCAGGCGGACTTCCGCGCGACGATCCGGAAGAGGCGTGATTATTGCTTCCTTTGGCGGTCGCGTGGAGCGGACCTTGACGGAAACTCGCTGTTCCGACTCGCATTCGAACGGATTGTCGCCAAGCCAGTTGATTTCGCGCAAAGTGATCTCGGACGATTGCAGGGCGCTTTTCGGACCGACCGCGACCCGGCGGGTTTCGGCATCCAGCCGAACGACGTACAGCGGCTCCGACAACCCCCCGATACCAAGTCCTCGCCTTTGGCCGATGGTATAATGGATTACGCCTCGGTGGCTTCCGAGGATCTTTCCGTCCAAGTCGACGATGTCGCCAGGTTCGGCCGCTCCGGGCCTGAGCTTCTCGATTACGCTCGCGTAGTTCCCGTTCGGAACGAAGCAAATGTCCTGGCTGTCGGGTTTCTCCGCGACGGACAGCCCGAATTTCCGGGCCAAGCCTCGAGTATCGCCTTTCGACTGCAGCCCGCCCAGCGGAAATCGCAGGTAGTCGAGCTGATCGTCGGTTGTCGCGAACAGAAAGTACGACTGATCGCGCGAATGGTCCGCCGCGCGGTGAAGTTCGGATCGGTTCGGGCCCACGACGCGCCTGACGTAGTGGCCGGTGGCGAGGCAGTCCGCGTCGAGATCTCTGGCGGTGTCGAGCAGTTCGCTGAATTTCACGCGCTCGTTGCACTTGATGCATGGAATCGGAGTGGCGCCCGCCAAATAGCTGTCTGCGAACTCGTCGATAACGTTTTCGCGAAAAATATTTTCGTAGTCGAGAACGTAGTGCGGAAATTGAAGCGATTCCGCGACGCGCCTCGCATCGCGGATATCCGTTCCCGCGCAGCAGGCTCCCTTTTTTTCCAGCGCGGCGCCGTGGTCGTATAGCTGAAGTGTAATGCCGACGACATCGTAGCCTTCGCTCGCGAGCAAAGCGGCCACTGCCGAGCTGTCCACGCCGCCCGACATCGCCACGACGACGCGGGTGTCGGCGGCGGCCTTCGGGAATCCCAGCGAATTCAATCTAGTTTCAGTTTCGGGCGCCATCGCAGCCATCGCCTTCGTCTTATATTCGCTTTGCGCCGTATCTCGAAGCAATCGGGAATTTGGCGGAATGGAACATAGCCGCCTCTATTAAAGATGTTGCGAAGCGGTTCGCAAGAGCGGCAGCCGCGACTTGGCTGCGATCGTTGCGAATCCGCCGACCGTCGGTCGCAGAGAATTTATTGCGAGCCGCTGAGTCCTTGCGGGCGATTCGCGCGAACATTTGCGGCGCAGTGCGGATTTGCCCCAACGCGTCGCTAATGAAAAAGCAGCGAAGGCAATCGTTGGTAATTTCGCTGCCTTGCCGTAAACATCGAGCGCTGCAATTCCGCTAGAACCTACCGCCAAGGCCATTCGCTTTACGCAGTGCAAGGAGTCGAAGCCGTGAACGAATCGAATATCGAGTCATTGAGCGAACTAGAAAAAGCCAGTGCCGAACTCGAAGAGATTTATCAGCGCATCAGAAAAGCCGACAAGGCGTACCATGGCAGGGACGATCCGGATATCGCCGATGCCGAATATGACCGGCTCAAAAGCCGAGCGAAGGAAATCTTGAAGCGGTTTCCGGAATTAAGGTCCGCCGATAGCCCGAATTTGAATATCGGATGGCCGGCCAGGGAGGGATTCGCCAAAGTTGCGCATGCCGTAAAAATGCTGTCCCTGGAGAACGCGTTCAAGCTGGAGGATGTCGAAAAATTCGATGCCGGAATCCGGCGATTCCTGGGTCTTGGAAACGATAGAGTGCTCGAATACCTGGCTGAGCCGAAAATCGACGGGCTGTCCCTGGCTCTGCGCTACGAAAACGGAAAACTGGTATCGGCCGCGACTCGCGGCGATGGATCGATCGGCGAGGACGTAACTGCCAACGCCCGGACCATACCCGATATTCCGAGATCAATAGATTCCGCGCCCGAGGTTTTGGAAGTTCGCGGCGAAATCTATATGGGGCGCGGCGATTTTCAGAAACTTAACGAAGCTCAGGCCAAGTCCGGCGGCAAGGTGTTCGCAAACCCTCGCAATGCGGCGGCGGGTTCGCTGCGGGTGCTGGATACCGCAATAACCCGGTCGCGCAAGCTGGGCTATATCCCGCACGGGTGGGGAGAATTATCGGAGCAACTTGCTCCGACGGCTGCTGGAGCCATGGAGAAGCTGGAAGAATTCGGCTTCAAGAAAAATCCGAATACAAGGATTTGCAGAAGCCTAGGCGATCTCGCCGAGCACTACAGCGCAGTTGAAACCATGCGATCGTCGCTTGAGTACGACATTGACGGAATGGTGTACAAGGTCAACGATCTCCCTTTGCAGGAACGACTCGGCGTGAGGTCGACTTCGCCGCGCTGGGCGATCTCCCATAAATTTTCCGCCGAAACGGCATGGACGCGCCTGGAGGGGATAGAAATACAAGTCGGTAGAACCGGCGCTCTTTCGCCGGTGGCTCGACTCAATCCCGTCAACGTGGGCGGAGTCGTCGTCTCGAATGCGACCTTGCACAACGAAGACTACATCGCCGGCGTCGATGCCAATGGCCAGCCGATACGCGACGGCTACGACATTAGGGTCGGCGACTGGGTCGAGCTCTACCGCGGCGGCGATGTCATACCGAAAATATCCGCCGTGGATCCCGGCAAGCGCCCAAGCGACTCCAAGCCATTCGAATTCCCGGAACATTGCCCGAAATGCAATTCGAGAGCCGTGCGGCCGGACGGAGACGCGGTGCGCCGCTGTTCGGGCGGATTGGCCTGCCCGGCTCAGGTGGCCGAGCGCTTGAAGCATTTCGTATCCAAGAATGCGTTCGACATCGAAGGGCTAGGAGACAAGCAGGTCGAACAATTTTTCGAAGACGACTGGATCCGGCAGCCCTCGGACATCTTTACGCTCGAAGACAATCATGCTGGCGGGAGCGAGCCGCTCGCGGAAAGGGAAGGCTGGGGCGAGAAGTCGGCGTCGAACTTGTTTCAGGCGATTCGCGACCGAGTACGGATTCCTATGAACAGGCTACTGTTTGCGCTCGGGATTCGCCATGTGGGCGAAACCGTGGCCGCGCGCCTGTCTCGACACTATGGCGGCTGGACTGAATTCGAATCCGCCATTGACGCCGCATCGGATCGAGAGGGATCGGAATGGAACGAGCTGGTTTCCGTCGAGGGCATCGGCAGCGTGATCGCGGAGTCGCTTGTCGCGACTTTCCAGAACGAAAGGGAACGAACGATCATCGGCAATATTGTCGGCAGGCTTGAAATCGAGCCCATGCCCGAAGTGGCCAGCGAAAGCCCGATTGCCGGAAAGACGTTAGTGTTCACGGGAACGATGGAGGCGATGACGCGATCCGAAGCGAAGGCGCGGGCCGAAGAGGCGGGCGCCAAGGTATCCGGCTCGGTTTCATCGAAAACCGATCTAGTCGTCGCCGGTCCCGGTTCCGGGTCAAAGGAGAAGAAAGCACGGGAGCTCGGGATTAAAGTCATCGGCGAGCTTGAATGGGTCGGCCTAGTACAAAAATAGCCATTCGGAAACCCCAGATTCCGGACGGCGCCGAAAAGTTTCCGCAGCAATTTTCGGCGCGGCGGCAATTGAGCGCCGGAAATCAACTTTGCGTTCCGCATAGCGGAGGCGAAACGTCCCGCCGTCGGCAAAGGCATCGTCGACGCGTCGCGCGAAACGCGGCAATCGGGCCAAAATCGTCGTATGGAGAATTCGGGAGATTGCCCGGGACAATTCGATACTCGATCATGGAATGGCTTCCTCGGGCAAGGCGGCCGGTATCGGCCCGACATAATTCGGTATGACAATGTAGATATTCATAAAATCACGTTGACAGGCCATAATGGCTGGCAATAGTCGTCCGTTCGGAAGCGAAGATAGATTCGCCGAAAACTTTGGTAAGAATGGAGGAAATCAAAATGCGCTCGATAAAGCTTGTGTTAAGCAGCTTGATAGGAATCGCTTTGGGAAGCGCCGCCATCGCGGACGACAAGGTAGTTATCGGCTATGCCGCACCGTCGCTAGACGGAGCCCAGGCCCAGATTCAGGGCGGCTTCGTGGTCGGAGCGGAACGGCGCGGCTGGCAAGTCATCTCGGTTACATCCGGCGGCGACGCGCAGAAGCAGATAAACGATGTCAATGATTTCATTACTCAGAACGTGGCGGCAATTGTCGCCGTGCCGGACGACAGCGCGGGAATATGCGTTGCTGTTGAAGCGGCCAGAGAGGCCGGAATCCCGTTTTACACGATCGACCGCGCGCCGCTGGGCTGCGTAATCGACATGGTTGTCCTTTCCGACAATTATCTCGGCGGCAAGCAGGCCGGCGAAGCAATGGTAGCGCATCTGACCGAGAAATACGGAAGCCCCAAAGGTACGGTTCTCGAGATAACGGGCAATCTGGCGCAGAATGTCGCTCAGCTTCGAGGCGCCGGATTCGACGACGTCATCAATCAGTATCCCGACATAGAACTGATTGTGAAGCCGGGCGACTGGGACGCCGCCAAGGGCGTGGAGATCGTACGAGACGTAGTATCCTCGCGACCCGTCGACGGCATCTACATGCATTCCGATTGCGTCTATAGCACCGGCACGGTCCAGACCTTGAAAGAGATCGGTCAATTCGCGCCGAAGGGCGAAGAAGGCCATATCTTCATAGGCGGCATCGACGGATGCAGCGAGAATCTGGATCTCATTCGCGCGGGCGCAACCGATCAGACTTCCGGTCAGCCAATTCCCGATTTCGGCACGTTGGTCGCGGACTTCATGGAAAAGAAGTTCAACGGCGAAGACATCGGACCCGGCGAAGTCGTTCAAGAAGGCGCTCTTTGGTCGCCGGGACGCATCGCGGAAACCGATGTCGGACTGCAGCTGTTCCTGAGCACGACTTCGATTACTCAGGACAACGTGGACCACCCCGGACTTTGGGGAAACCAGTAGCAGGCTAAAAGAAAGCAGCCGGCGCGAAGGCGCGGGCGGCGCTTGGCGGTTCGGGGAAAAGCGGCGGTTTCGCCGCCTCCGAACCGCTCTCCGATCATCGTTCAGAAAGCTAGGCACATGGAAAGCTCGGCAGTCGATCCCGTCGTGAAAATGCACGGAATCGTCAAGACCTATCCGGGAGTTCGCGCTCTGGACGATGTGCATCTCGATGTCGGCGCCGGCGAAGTTCAAGGCCTGGTGGGTAAGAACGGCGCCGGAAAATCAACTCTGATAAACATCCTGAACGGACTCACGCAGCCGGATTCGGGCAGCATCCGGATCCGCGGCGTCGAGTATTCCGGTCTGACGGCCGCTCGCGCCAGATCGGCTGGAATCGCGCACGTGGCGCAGCACGTGAAATACGTCCCGGGGCTGTCGATCGCCGAGAATATCAGCCTCGGCGACCTGCCCGAACGCCGAGGATGGGTGGATTGGCGCACCCTATTTGAAACCGCCGACGAAAAATTAAGGAAGTTCGGGCTTGATTTAGACGTTCGCAGGCCGATGGAAGCGACCAGCGTCGCAGAGCGCCAGATGATAGAAATCGCGCGCGCTCTGTTCGCCGACGCCTCGGTCATCATTCTTGACGAGCCGACGGCGCCACTTCCGAAACGAGAGGTTGAAAGGCTTTTCTCCTTTGTTTCCAAGCAGAAGGAGCTAGGCGCGTCCTTTATTTACATTTCTCATTTCCTGGAAGAAATATTCGAGATCGCGGACCGGGCAACCGTATTGCGAAACGGCAGGGTCGTCGGCATGTCGGACGTGAGCGACCTGACGCAAAAAGATCTTGTTCATTTGATAAGCGGAACTTCGGTGCAGCGCTTTTCGCGGCAGACCGGCGAATTGGGCGATGTCGTTTTGAAAACCAGGAATCTGTCGCGTGACAACGCCTATTCGGACGTGAGCCTAGAGGTGCGGGCGGGAGAAGTGGTCGGCCTTACCGGTCTTGAGGGCAGCGGGCCGGGAGCGCTCGCGCGAGGGCTTTTCGGCCTCGAGGAGCTTGGCGACGGCGAGGTCAGCATCTCCGGCAAGCCTTATGTCTCCGGCAGCCCGGTCAAGGCGATAGCTCAGGGGATGGCAAATCTGCCGCGCGACCGCCACGGCCTGGGAATCGTGGCGATACGGACGGTCAAGGACAATATCTCCCTGTCCATATTGGGCCGTCTTGAAAACCGTTTTGGAATTCTCGACGGCAAGAAGGAAAAATCGCTGGTCAGGGAGTATATCGATTCGCTAAGCATCGTAACTCCCTCCATGGATGTAGAGATCGCCAACCTCAGCGGAGGAAACCAGCAGAAATGCGTGGTCGCGAGATTCGCTGCGACATCCCCGAAAGTTCTAATTCTGGATGAACCCACTCAAGGCGTGGACATTGCGGCGAAAGCCGAGATTTTGCGCATTGTCGACGACCTGAGCAAGCGCGGAGTCGCGGTCTGCATAGTTTCCGATGAGATTAACGAGATGATCGACATTTGCGACAGGATCGTCATCTTCCATCGCGGTCGAATAACGCGCGAATTCATCAAGTCGGAAGAAGAGATAACGCCGAAGCAGCTAATTGCCGCAATTGAAGGCGTGGATATGGAGGCCCAAAATGAACCTCTATAGTCGGCTCGTTGTCGTAATCGATCATCTGATCTGGGTCATTCTTGCAGTCGTTTTCCTGTTCTTCGTTACGCAGAGCGAGTACTTCCTAACGGAACGGAATATTTCAAACATCCTTTCGGCCGCGGCGGTACTGGGCGTTCTGGTCGTCGGGCAAGCCTTCGTCCTTATCAGCGGAAACTTCGATCTTTCTACGGAATCTACCTTGGGAATGTCGGCTCTGCTGGGAATCTGGCTGATCGTTCCGGCCGCGTCGCCGCACTTCGGCGGGGGGATCGGCGTGAATTCCTATGTATCGATTGCCGCCATCCTTCTGATGGGCGCGGCGGTCGGTTATTTTATCGGCAGCCTGATAACCTTGGGCAGCATGAACAATTTCATCGTCACGCTCGCCGTGCTGCTCGTCATTCGCGGGCTGATGCTGGCTTTTACCGAAGGCTCCGCCGTAAACGGCTACAACCTTCCCGAAGCGGACGTGTTCTATTGGCTAGGTCACGAAAAGGCCTTTACAATTCCAGGCGTCGTCAAGGTCTCTTACGCAGTGGTTGCAACCGGGCTTGTATTTTTTGCCGGCCATATCATCCTAAACTACCACCGGTTCGGTCGCGAGCTCTACGCTATCGGCGGCAATCGAAATGCGGCTGTGGCATCCGGGATTAACGCGGACCGCCGTATCCGCCAAGTGTATGTGCTTAGCGGCATGCTCGCGGCGCTTGCCGGCTGGATGCTCGCGGGACGAGTGGTTTCGATACAAGTAAACTTGGGCGAGGGGTTCATCTTCACGGTATTCGCCGGCGCGGTAATCGGCGGCGTAAGCCTGCACGGCGGTCGCGGCACCATGCTGGGCGCGCTAGGCGGCGTTCTTCTGCTTTCGACCATTGATCGAGGGCTGAACCTCATGCAGGTTTCCGTTTTTTGGGTCAAGGTAATTCAGGGACTCATTATTCTTTTGGCCATGCTGATCGATGCCCAGCGCGTTCGAATTCGGGCCTTGGCGCAATTGACCAGTCAAAGAGAATCTCCGTTCAAAGCCTAAGTTCGCGATCAATTGTCGCGGGAAAGGAAACGGCATGAAATTCACCAGCGTCAAACGGCGGAGGGTTCATGAGGATGTAGCGGAGCAAATCGAAAATCAGATTATTTCGGGCGCGTTAGCCGAAGGCGAGGGACTGCCTTCGGAAAGAAGCCTGATGGAAGCTTTCAAGGTCGGGCGGCCCGCCGTGCGCGAAGCGCTTCTGCTGCTGCAGCGCGACGGATTTATTGAAATCTCTGCGAACGGGCGTCCAGCCGTCGCTCGCCCCACGCCGCGCAACATCGTTGGGCAACTATCGTCATCTGCCAGAATCCTGCTTTCCTCAAAGGAGGGCGAACGTTCGTTTCAAGACGCGAGGCGGCTCTTCGAGGCCGCCATTGCGAAAAATGCGGCCGAAATCGCAACGGCCGAGGAAATCGAGCGCCTGGAGGCCGCGCTAATGGCCAATCGAGATTCTATCGGAAATCTTGAAGCCTTCGAGAGAACGGATGTCGAGTTCCACCTGGCAATAGCGGGTATCGGGAAAAACCCGGTTTTCACGGCGCTGCATACCGCGATTTCCGAGTGGCTGTCCCAGCAGCGGAAAGTTTCGCTTCGGATAACCGGCGTCGAATCAAGCGCATTTCAAAGGCACCAGGAAATTTTTGAGGCGATCGCTTCGCACGCTCCGGAAAAAGCGTGGGTGGCCATGGATCGACATCTTAGAGAAGTCATCATGCATTACGAAAGGGGAATTCGAATCTCCGAACTCTGATTTGAAATTTGATTTAAAGGCGACCCGGAGGCTGGGACAATTTTGCGATGTAATCGGGGTTATCCTTTTTCTTCAATCGGATTCGACTTATACCAATACCGGAAAATTTCCAGGCACTCGAAAAATTCTTGGAAGCATTGAAAGTTCTCCTGATGTTTCTCATGCCAATTCTCCCCAGCTTCGAGCGCCGAGCGTGCGGATCCGATTCGGGGAGTTGGTGAAATCCGACCAGACTGCGCCAACCTTCTCCTTGACGGCATCGGCGGTCTCGAAGACCTGGTTGGCGAAGTGGCGCGATTTCAGGAACTGGAATACGGTCTCAGCCGGGTTCAGCTCCGGGCTGTAGGGCGGCAGGCGCAGCGGCGCCGCGCTGGCCGGGATTTTTAGTGCCTTGGAGCGATGCCAGCCGGCGCCGTCGAGAACCACCAGCGCGTGGCGGCCGTCGGAAACCGACGCCGCGATGTCCAGCAGGTGTCGGTTCATCTTGTCGGTGTTGGCCCGGTCGCAGATGTGGACGACCGCCACGCTGGCCTCCGGAAAGATGGCGGAGGCCGGGTAGCAGTATCCGTATCTGTGGTCCTGCGGGACCCTTGGGCGGGTGCCGCGCGGCGCCGGACCCGTGCCGGCATGCCCTTCTGCCCGATTCTCGCCTCGTCCTGGAAACAAAAGTAGACGCTGGCCAGATCGATGCCCTGTAAGCGTTCGGTCCAGCGTGCGCCGTGTAAAGGCGCTTTCTTCTGGCGGGTGCGAATCCCGCCTAGCAACTATCGCTCCAGCTAGTAGCAGCCGGGCGGTTCGTGGAGGTAACGACATGGATTGAAGCACTCGGTGTCAAA